>Ga0255345_1006230_pt1 | contig 11755 bp, 8 predicted proteins | sample wastewater_treat_6_FD_192415 | JGI IMG/M metagenome (GOLD analysis project Ga0255345, IMG submission 192415) | Wastewater microbial communities from Lulu Island WWTP, Vancouver, Canada - plant20 | ecosystem: Engineered > WWTP > Wastewater > Unclassified | place: Canada: Vancouver, British... | reverse complement strand
TATAAGCTGCCCGCATATGGCGCATGAATTGTTCCAGGAAGAAACGGTCTTCTTCGTCCGATTCCAATAAACGGAGTGCTTCGAGCCAACTGCCTCCCGCCAGACGAACAAGCGATTTGAGGCTTGCCGGTTCCATAGCTTTGAGCTCTTGCAAGGCCCTTTCCATATCCTCGTCGTCGATGCGGGGCACTTGAATATGCTGAGCCCTCGAATAAATGGTTTCCAGATTTTTTTCGCTGTTTTCCGATACCAAAAGAAATACGGTGTTACCTTGAGGTTCCTCCAGTATTTTAAGCAATTTGTTGGCGCAGGAAGTGTGCATTTTTTCGGGCAACCAGATCAGCATTACCTTATATTCGGCTTCGATGCTCTTGAAGCTGAGTTTGCGTAAAATCTCGGTGCTTTCTTCGGCGTAGATCATACCCTGGGCATTGCCGGCTCCGATGTATTCCATCCAACTGTTGTAGCTAAAGTAGGGTTTACCTGCGGCCATTTCCCTCCACTGTGGGAGAAAGTCGTCGCAGATCCACCTTTTCTTGCTGTCGGGTTTGTAAATGGGAAACACAAAGTGCAAATCGGGATGAACCAGCTTGTTGAATTTGCGGCATGAGGCACATTGTCCGCAGGAGTCGCCTGTCTGCCGGTCTGTGCAGCAAATGTAGCGGGCCAGGGCCAGAGCCATGGCCAGCTTACCTCTGCCGGGATTGCCCGACAACATCAGAGCATGTGGCATACGGCCGGTGTCGACCATATCGAGCAAACGTTTTTTGACGGCCTGCTGGCCTATGACATCTTTAAAATACATTTTCAGTTTTTGTTGTGTCTGCACTGGCTATCAAAGGTTCAGCTTGCAATTGCCGGATGATCTCGAGTTTGACCAGTTCAAAACTGTCTTTATATTCGGGTTTCAATGGGGTAGAGGGGGGCGATTCCATCTTGAGCGGATCGATGGGGCTGCCGTTTTTGTACACCCTGAAATCCAAGTGAGGTCCGGTAGAGAGCCCGCTGGAGCCCACATAACCCAGCAATTCTCCCTGGGAAACTTTTTGGCCTATCGCCAGGCCCTTGGCAAAACCGCTCAGGTGCATATAGGTGCTGGTATAGGTGCTGTTGTGCTTAACGCTGACGTAATTGCCGCCGCCTCCGGCCTGATAGGCTTTTTTTACCACGACGCCGGCACCGATGCTGTACACGGGAGTGCCCGTAGGAGCAGCGTAATCCACCCCGTGATGCGGTCTACGAATTCTAAGCACCGGATGCATCCGGCTGTGGCTGTAGCGCGAACTGATGCGGGAATAACGCAAAGGAGCCTTCAAGAAGGCTTTACGCAGGTTGATTCCCCGGTCGTCGAAAAAATCCCTAAATCCGTCCTGCACAAAGGGAATGGCGTAATAATCGTGACCCACGTGATTAAAAACGGCTCCGTGTATTTTGCCTATGCCCACCGACACCGTGTCGTCGACAAAATGCTCGTCGTAGATTACCTTGTAGCTGTCGCCGGCCTGTATGCCGAAGAAGTCGATTTGCCAGGCGTAAATATCCGAAAGGTCCAGGGCCAGGTTGATATTATATCCCCGTTCTTTCATGCTCATCCACAGGGAATGGTCGATTTCACCCTCAGCCAGCCGGGTTTCGACGCTGATTTCTTTTTGTTTGCGGTAAATCTGCAGGCTGTCGGAAAAATCGAAGACCACAAAATCGGTGACGTTTTCCTGATAGATGAAATATTTCAATGAGTTGGTGCTGTCTTTGCTGCTCAGACTGTAATAAGGCTTGCCTGCCTGCAGATGCCTGACGTTGAATACCGGCCTGGCTTTTTTGGCGCATTGGTCTATCGTCGAGGGACCGACGCCCAGTTGACCCAATAAAAACGAAAGGCTGCCTCCACGGGGAATCTTACCCTCTTGCATAGCTAAGGTATCTGTGCGGATACCCAGAAAATAACGGGCGGGATCTTCTTCTTGGGTGTGAATCTCGGTACTGTCGGTTGTTTTATCGGTTTGGCTTTTTTGCCGGCAGCCCTGTGTAGCTGTTAGCAGCGTTAGCACGATGGCGAGCCGGCTAAAAATCTGAAGCGCTTGTTTCATCGGGTTTATCCTTGTATTTGAAAGGGACAAATTAAAAGAATTTTATCGGAAACTACTCTCTTTGCCCGGTCTATTTTAAACAAGCTAAAGTTTTGTTTTAAATTCTTTGGTTTTGTTGCCGGTAAAATGATAAAATATACCTCGAAACAGGTGTGTTTTTGTGGAAAAAGAGTATCTTTGTTGCCAAATTTAAGTTTTACTCTAAAAAACAAAACAAACATGATTAAAGTAGGTATTAATGGTTTTGGCCGCATCGGCCGTTTGGTTTTTCGCGCCGCTCAGGAAAGGAACGACGTGCAGATAGTAGCAGTGAACGATCCTTTTATGGATCTGGACTACGTCATCTATATGTTGAAATTCGATACTGTACACGGACGTTTCAAAGGTACAGCAGAAAACAAGGATGGTAAATTGGTGGTGAACGGTAAGGAAGTGGCTTTCTTCGCCGAAAAGAATCCGGCCGACATTCCCTGGGGAAAGGTAGGCGCCGATTACATAGTGGAATCGACCGGTGTATTTACCAAACTCGAAGGCGCTTCGGAACACCTGAAAGCCGGTGCCAAGAAGGTGGTTATTTCTGCTCCTTCGGCCGATGCTCCCATGTTTGTTTGCGGTGTTAACCTGGACAAATATACCAAAGATATGAACGTGGTTTCCAATGCTTCTTGCACCACGAACTGTCTGGCTCCCTTAGCCAAAGTTATTCACGACAATTTCGGTATCGTAGAAGGCCTGATGACTACTGTTCACGCTGCTACCAATACGCAGAAGACGGTGGATGCTCCTTCTAAGAAAGACTGGAGGGGCGGCCGTTCCATTCTGAACAATATTATTCCTTCTTCTACCGGTGCTGCCAAAGCGGTTGGTAAGGTTATTCCCGATCTGAACGGTAAATTGACCGGTATGGCTTTCCGTGTTCCTGTTGCCGACGTTTCGGTGGTCGATTTGACCGTTCGTCTTAAGAAGGCTGCTTCTTACGAGGAAATCAAGGCTGCTGTTAAGAAGGCTTGTCAGACCAACATGAAAGGTATCATGGATTATACCGAAGATTCTGTGGTTTCGACCGACTTTATCCACGATCCGCATACTTCCATTTTTGATGCCAATGCCGGTATTGCTTTGAACGACAATTTCGTCAAGCTGGTTAGCTGGTACGACAACGAATGGGGTTATTCCTGCAAGACCCTGGATTTGATTGTTCATATGGACGGCGTGAAATAATTTGCGCTACTGGATATCAATAAAAGAGAGCCGTTGCATTTGCTTGCGACGGCTTTTTTATTGCTTCCTTTCGCTTGGCTGCACGCTGATTCGCTTCCCGGTGTCGGCGGCTTTTGGGAAGTGTCCGTGAAGCGCTTCCTTTCGCTTAACGGCCTGCCGCTCAGCCTCCCGATATCCACGGCTGGTCAGCGCTGGACGCCGGCGTTGCCTGTTTGTCTCTTCGAGCCTTCACAGGCAAAGGATGCCGGCCCCTGCGCGCTTCGGGCGCCGTGTCTATATATCGGCCGAGGGCAGGCCGTTTCGCTTCAGTACGCTTGCGGGCAGACCATTTTGATGTGGTACGCTGACGGGCAGTTTGTTTCGTTATAGAATACCTGCGGGCGAGAGCCGTTTTATTACAGTACCCTTGCTGGCAGGCTGTTGCTTTTATTGAAAGTTATTTTGGCCAAATGAAACACCCATGACGTCTTCGACGTCCAAGCGCATGAAAATGTGAGGTTTTCTTGCCTTTGTTGAATGCAAAAACGACAAAAGACATGGAACCTCAAGTCAGCTTCAATCAAGTCGTATCCAGGGGATGCGGCATTGACGTTCACCAGAAAGTGGTGGTGGCCACCATAAGTGGCGATGGCCTAAAGAAGGAAACCCGTGAGTTTGGTACCTTCACTCGATCTTTGACAGAACTGAAAGACTGGTTATTGGAAAAGGGCGTTACCCACGTAGCGATGGAGAGTACCGGTATTTATTGGAAACCGGTGTACCAGGTTCTTGAGCCCACATCGCTCAAGGTTTGGGTAGTTAATGCTCGTCACATCAAGTACGTTCCGGGTCACAAGACGGATAAACAGGACAGTGCCTGGATTTGCAAGTTGTTGTTGGCCGGTTTATTGAAACCGAGCTACATTCCTGCACGAGAGCAACGGGAGTTGCGTGACCTGACGCGTTTTCGCACGAAGATGATTCAAAACGTTGCTTCTCAGAAGAACCGCATTATTCGTATATTGGAGGACTGCAACATTAAGCTGTCGAGTGTTGTGAGCAACACCCATGGTGTTGTAGCTACGAAACTCATCCACAAGTTATGCGAAGGACATTCTATCACGATGGTTGACATTGATGAAGTGTACCACAAGCGACTTGAGGTTAGTAAATCGGATCTTTACGAGGCTTGCCAGGGTTTGATGGATGAGCATCACATCTATCTTTTAAAGCTTATTCGTCAGGATATAGCTTCCACGGAAGCTGTCATTGAAAACCTGAATGTATGGATTAAAGAGATGCTCTCCGGTTATGACAATGTTTTGGAGAACCTCAGAGCCATTCCTGGTCTTGGCCATAAGACGGTTGAAGACCTTGTTGCTGAGATCGGATTAGACATGAGCGTTTTTCCTACGGAGAAACATTTATCCTCATGGGCCGGCATGTGTCCGGGCAACAATGAGAGTGCCGGTAAAAAAAAAGCGGACGCACCAACCACGGCAACAAACAGGTAAAAGCCGTTCTCACAGAAGCGGCCTGGGCGGCTACCCGAACCAAGGATACCTTTTACAACGCCCGATACCATAAGATAGCAGCAAGACGAGGCAAGAAACGCGCTTTGATCGCTGTAGGACATTCGCTCCTGAAGTCTGTCTATCATGTGATGAGCCAAGGAGTTGTATATCGTAAATTGGGAGCCGGACATGTCATCAAAGCCCATGAGCAGAGACGCAAAACATATCTAAAAAAGGAACTCGAGCTGCTTGGTTACAATGTTCAGCTTCTAAAAAAAGCTGTTGGTTAAACAGCTGAATAATGATAGGATACCAAGGTCGATTTTTACTGGCCTTGCTGTTCACAAACAGCTATTAAGCCGAAAATGAAACTGACCTCAACAGCTAAGCGGCCAAGACTGTGACTCTGGAGCACGTGTATGAAATTTTATAACTCTTAGCTGTTGTAAAACAAAACCGCCGAACCAATAACCCCGCATTCATCGACCAGTGAGTGCTCTTTTAGATTTTGTCCAAACGGAATTGTATAGAATATAATATATTGAATAAGAAACAGATAGAAGAAGTGCTGTCATTAAAAATTTACGTATGAAATATTTCAGAAAAAAGGAGAAGAAATACAATAAATATGTATTTTTGTTTGTTCTTGTTTCAACCCAAAGGATAGTGTTTGAAATACGGCTCTAGTAGGGTTGGGATTAATTAATTGATAATGGGTACCATAAATAACACGGAACGACCTTTTCTGCTTGGAATATATTCGGTTTTTGATCGAGTATTGCAGCTGCTTTTATGGGTTGCTTAGGGTATAGTTAAAGCGGAAATAAACCCAATAGGGTTATTTGGGCGTTACAAGCAAGCCGAGAAAAACAACGACAGTATGAAAATGAATATTTTGCTGCATAAAAAGAGAAAAGAAAAATCCAGCCCACATTCAGGCACATTTGGCTGCCCTGATGCACAAGCAACTACTTCGCAGCCAAAAGAGCCTTCATTTTGCCACCGCTTAACTGACCAAAAATGAGTATATTTTCCAGAATAAGAAAACGAATTGAATCTATTTTCTCAAACATTATTGGTGAGAAACAAGAAAAGTCAATAACCTATTCTGATATCATAGGCGATTTAACACAAATCACAAAGAAGCAGGAATCAGAAAGGAAAACACTCGTAGAAAAAGTAGAGGATTCAATTGTTTATGACCTTAGTGAAAATCAAATAGAACTCATTGAAAAGAAGAGTAAAATTTTAGATATCAGAAATTCTCAGAATGATTTTGAGAAGTTTAAAGAAATAAACTATGAGATTGAAAGGCTTGAAACGAACATTATACTACAATCAAAAATAAAATTTACTCCAACGAAAATTGATAATGAATTAATAAACCTATTATCTGCTCAACTTATAGAAGAAAAATTTGACAGAAAAATACTTGAAATAAAATCGGATAAAAGGTTGAAGTTTGAAGAAGAAAGAAAAACCGATATTGAAAAAATAAGAATTTTGAAAAATGACATACTTAAGTTCTCACTAACAAAAATTCATCAAAAAAGAGAAGAAGAAAAAAAAGAAAAAGAACGTATAGAAAGAGAAAGGATAATTAATGAACAATTTAAAATCCATATTGAGAATTCTCAAAAACATCTAACTCTAAATAATTACGAGCAAGCTCAACAAGAACTACTTAATGCGATTAAAATTAAACCAGAAAAAGAAAAAGAATTAATTGGATTAATCACGGAAATAGGAACGAAAAAACAAGAATTTAACAAGAGACTGGCTCAATTCAATGTAATATTTAATAATGCAGAAGATTCTTTTCATAGTGGTTATTTAGAACAAGTAGAACAAGCAATATTTCTTTACAGAAAAGCTCTCAAACTTAACATTGACAACCTAAAATGTGAAAGAAGGATTTCAGATGTAAATTATAAAATTCAAAGACTAAAAGAACTTGAAGTAGAACGAATTAAAAAGGAAAAGGAAGAAAAAGAAAGAAAAGAAAAATATAAAGATGACGCTGAAGCTATTATGAATTATTTTAAGCAAAATGGAATTTATAAATTTTATCATTACACTGATACTCGAAATATAAATTCAATTTTACAAAATTCAGGACTTTATTCTTTGAATGAAATGGAGAAAAAACACATTGATTTTACTCAAGGAAGCGAAACTAGAGAAGAACCAGACTATGTTCGGATGTCATATACAAAGAATCATCCATTAATGTATGTTTCAAAAAACTCCGGACGAATTATAAATGCAAAGGTATTAGAAGTTGATATTGAAATAGCTGGGCTAAGAAAAACAAAGTTTACCAATGTAAATGCTGCCAGAACAGCAACGTATCCAACTGTAAAATTTGGTACTGATTTAAATTTTATACAAGAAAACGTAAAACTAGATATTGTTAAGCAGCCTAATCATTTCAATTTAAATGAAGATGATAAACCATACTATCAAGCTGAAATCATGGTAAAAGACCATGTTGAGTTAGAATACATTAAAAACCTAAACGATTAGAATATGGCAGAGTATATAGAGTATATAGAGTATATTATTATTAGCGTTGTGATAATCACAATTGTCTTTTTTCAAAGAAAAGTATTTTTAGAAGTACAGAATAACATAAAGACTTTAAAATATTTATTTCCTAAAATCAAAAACCTTTCAATTGAATCAGAAAAAATTGATCAATATTCGGATTTAACATACGATAAAGTTCAGGCAAATGGAGATGTTTCAAAAGGCTTTCATGAAATTCTTGATTCAACTAACTCATATTTAAAAAACAATAAAGGAAGTGCTGCTGATTTTAAAATAATTAAAGATATAACAGAACGACAAATTGAAACATTAGAAAACAAGATTGAATCAAACATATCCTCTCCTCTTTATTTGGGTTTACTAGGTACAATATCAGGTATTGTCATTGGCTTAATTTTCTTTGTAGCAGCAATTATTGATAATGACAAGTTACTTGAATCTGCATCCAGCATTCAACCATTACTTGTCGGTGTAATCCTAGCAATGACGGCAAGTGCAATTGGTTTAATTCTCACAATTATTAATTCCTCTTTCGGTTTTAAAGATGCTGCATTTGATAATGAGAGAAAGAAAAATCAGTATTATGACTTTATTCAGGCAAACCTATTACCTAAATTATCAAAAGATGTCTCTGACAGCTTGAACAGTCTAAAAAGTAATCTTGACCATTTTAATAATAAATTCGGTGAAAACCTCATTAACTATAAATATAGCTTTGAGCTTCTAAATCAAAATCTTGTAGGTCAAAAAGAGTTTTTAGAAGCTGTGCAAGAAGTGGGGTTAATAAATCTTTCTAATCAAATTGTAAAAACATTTAAAGACATAAATGCAGCATCTAATCACTTCCATGAATTTCAGCAATATCAAGGAGAATTAAATAAAAATGTAAGTGCTTCTATTGGAATTCTAAAAGAATATAATCAAGTATCATCAACCTTTAGTGAATTTAATAAAAAGCTTGATTTAGTTAGTGGTCATATAGTCGAATCTTCAGATTTCTATCATGAGTTCAAAAACTTTCTCGAAAGTCACTTTTCGGAAGTTGAACAGAGAAAAAATGTATTTATCAATTCTATTGACCAGATAGATAATGTACTTACAAAGAAGCTACAAGATTTATCCGATAAAACCCTGGAGCAAAAAGATTTCTACAATGAACAATGGCGTTCAACTGTCGATATCTTAAACAAAGACATTGTTGAATTATTTTCTAAAATGACTGAATATGTACAAAGTGAAGCAGAATCTTTGAAAAAATATATTGCTACTGAAGAACATGAATTGCAAAAGATATTTGAGTCAAATAAAGAATTCTTCAAAGACTTTAAATATGTTGAGCAACTGTTTAACAAGTTTACTACATACGCTGAGATTTCGCATAAACATCAGGAAAATGTTGAAAATGGGATTAAAACTATAAGCGAACTGCTTTCAAATGATGCGAGTTTAGTTTTAGTGAATAAAAATCTTGCAGAGATAAAATTAGCAATAGAGAAATTAACAATCAGTTTGTTACAAAAGAATATTATTGAAGATGGGCAAAAGAAAAAATAATCTTTTTTGGTTGAGTTATTCTGATTTGATGACAAGCCTGTTTTTTGTCATGCTTGTTTTATTTGTGTTGGTTTTTTCAATCATGCAGCATAAAGCAAATAAACTAGGAGAGACAGTAACTGAGCTTGGAGAAACAAAAGATAGTTTATTAGTTGCCTTGAAAGAATATGACAGAATAGAGAAAATAAAAAAATCATTAGAAAATATTGACAACAACTACTTTAGTTACAATCAAAAGTACAAAAAACATATCCTAAACATTGAAGTCCGGTTTGATAGGAATTCTGCAGATATGCTTGATATGGATATCACAACTCGAGAAAAGATTCGTAATGCAGGTAAATCATTAGAAAATCTTATGAAAACTTTGCCTCAGGAAGATAATATAAGATACTTACTTGTTATTGAAGGTCAAGCATCTAAAGATAATGCTGCAATTAATGATGAATTAAGTTATAATCGGGCAATTGCGTTACGTGATTTTTGGTTTGGTGAGAAGCCAGATTTAAATAATGTTTTACCAAATTGCGAAGTAGTTATTGCAGGTAGTGGCCAGTACGGTGTTCCAAGAGAAAAGCCAGACATTCCACCTGCAAACCAAAGATTCTTAATTACAATAATCCCAAAAATTGGAGAAATTGAAAATGAAGAATAGATTTAAAAACAGCATATTACTTTCAGCCATCGGAGATGCGTTAGGCTGGATTACTGAATTTGAGAAGTCTGTAGATAGCATCGAAAATAAATACGACAAATCAACTATTGACTCATTTTACAGTTGGGAAAAATATGTGGGTGGCAGGTTTAATGGTTATTTAGATAAGATTAAGGCAGGTTCATACTCCGATGACACTCAATTGTTATTATCTGTTGCAAGGTCAATTAAGCCTGATGGTTCTTTAGATAATTATTATTTTTCAAAAATTGAGTTGCCCGCTTGGTTACTTTATGCTCGTGGTGCTGGGCGTACAATTAAGAATGCTGCAAGGAAAATTGAACGCAAATCTGCTCAATGGAACTCTAACTTTTTCACCTACAAGGCAGGTAAAACAACTTTAGATTATAAAGATAGTGGAGCAAATGGTGCCGCAATGCGTATATTGCCAATTGCACTAGCTAATCATAAAAAAGAGGAAAAGATTAAAGAACAAATTTTTGCCAATAGTATAGTAACCCATGGACATCCCAGAGCAATCGCAGGGGCAATATTATATGGTATAGCTATTACTTATTTGCTTAAAACGGAATTGAAAAATTTTAAACATGAAGATTTCTTATCTGAAATAGGCAAAAACATAGAGAGAAAGTTTGAGTTGTCTTTTTTATATAAAAATGAATATCTATCATGGTTACATGAATGGAATAAGAATTCAATTTGCAAATTTGAAGAAGTCTATGAAACAACAGTAAATGAAATTCTAAATTACTTACGTGAAATTTATAGAGTTTTAAAAGATAGTATAGATACAAAACTTGCATTACAATCATTTGGCTGTTATTCGCCTGCAACAAAAGGCTCTGGTGTTTCAACCGTAGTTGCTGGCATTTATTTGGCGTGTAAATTTTATGATAAACCTGAAACAGCCATAATCTCTGCTGTAAATTCTATTGGTACGGATACAGACAGCATAGCAGCTTTTACAGGTGGTTTAATTGGGGCTTTATATTCTGAAAATATAATTCCCGAAAAATGGGCTCCAATTCAAGATGCAGCCTATTTGGAAAAAATGGCTAAAAAATTATATTTAATATCTTGTCGAGAACTAAAAACTGAAAAGCCACATTTTATTGCAAATAATAAACTCAAAGTAATAGAAATTGAATCAGACGAATATAATTTTAAGGATGAATTTATATTCAATCCTTTAGGCAAAGGAGTTGTAAAAAATATTGATAGGCAAAAAACCTTGACAAGTGGAAAATACAATTTAATTCTTGATGTAGAATTTGATATTGGTCAGACTTGTAGGTTTTCAAAATTACTTGATATTGAGAAAAATGATGCAGCAAAATATTTTTAATAATTGTCAACGCTTCGTAGTCAAGCACATTTGCAGGTCGCACCATCCGACACACGATTAAAACCTGCAAAAGAGCTTGCCTACCCCAATGCACGGACAGTAATACAATGCAGCAAAAATGAAAGATAGAATAACAAAAGACAAAAACGGCCAGCTTGTAACAGCGTGTATAGTGCAGCTGGCGGATTGTGCTGATTTTAAGGGCTGTGCATTTAATAGACTTTGTAGCGGTTTGACAGTTTCGTGCTTTGAATCGCCAACCGACACCATACACGTAACCGTTACAAGCAAGCCGAAAAAAAAGACAACGACACAATGAAAATGAAATTTTTGCTGCATAAAGACAAAAGAAGTGGAAACCCACCGCACATTCAGGCACATTTGGCTGCCCCAACGCACGGGCGACCGCTTCGCAGCCAAAAGAGCCTTCATTTTGCCAACGCACCACTGAAAGACAGCGACTTATTTGAATGAATTGGTATTGAGAATTTAAAACTAAATTTGTGATTATAAAATAGAACAGAATTGTAATGTCAAAAGAAGCTAAAGCAAGAATAAAAATCAATAAACTGCTTGAAGAAGCGGGATGGAGGTTCTTTGATTCGAAAGAAGGCAGAGCCAATATTGTACTTGAGAATAAAACAAAACTAACTCAAACCGAATTAGATGAATTCGGTGAAGATTTTGAAAAAACAAAAAATGGCTTCATTGACTATCTGTTACTTGACGACAAAGGTTTTCCTTTCATTGTTTTAGAAGCAAAGAAAGAAGAAATAAATCCTCTCTTTGCTAAGGAACAAGCCAAAAAATATACACAAACTCAAAACTG
>Ga0255345_1006227_pt1 | contig 11758 bp, 12 predicted proteins | sample wastewater_treat_6_FD_192415 | JGI IMG/M metagenome (GOLD analysis project Ga0255345, IMG submission 192415) | Wastewater microbial communities from Lulu Island WWTP, Vancouver, Canada - plant20 | ecosystem: Engineered > WWTP > Wastewater > Unclassified | place: Canada: Vancouver, British... | reverse complement strand
AATATTTTCATACACAATTATATCAATAATGATATACTAATATGTATATGAAAAAGAAATGGATTAAAATTTTAGTAATACTATTTCCTGTAGTTTTTGGACTTGCCATGTACGGTCTAAACACATACTACAGAACTGTTTACGAAACCATAGGGACAGAAGATCATCTCATTGAATGGATGCAATTCTTCTTCTTTCTTACCTCCGCTATTCTAGCCATCACTATTGCAATTAAAATGGGGAAGGTATCAAAACCACTAAGAGTTCTCTTTCTCATTCTAGCATTAGCACTTTTCTTTGTAGCTTTTGAAGAGATTAGCTGGGGAGAAAGAGTATTTAATATAGAGGCACCTGAAGTATTTGATGATGGTACTCTGCCACTACTAGGAGAGAATGTTCAATCTGAAATGAATCTACATAATTTTTCATTCTTTCATACTAAAGTAGGATTAATATACATTCTAATTGCTACATATGCTATCTTTTCTTCTTTGTTAACTTCTCTCTTTTACAAGTTTAAAAAGAATGTAAAGAAAGAAACCAAATTTTTACTCTCTTTCCTTACCCCTCCCACATATTTAGCTTTGTATTTCTTCCCCTTGTATATTAATTTTTTTAATTGGGAAACTTTTGGGATAAGGCCACAAGATTATGAAATGACAGAATTCCTTTTCTCTTTAGGTATACTCATCTTTTTAAGTATATGCCTTAAAAGAATTAGTCTGCATTTGGAGAAAAAGGTTAAAGGATAGATTTACTTACCTTATGAAAACAGATTTTAAAACATTAAAAGAATTACACCAGTACTACGCTGTACACAATGATTGTAAATTAAAGGAGAGTACAACCCAACCAGTATATGAGATAGATCCTCCCTCATCAGGAATACTTTTCATAGGAGAAGCTCCAGGGAGAAATGAAGATTTACAAGGAAGGCCTTTTGTAGGTGCTGCTGGGAAATTTCTAGATGAATTACTTAAGGGAGCAGGATTAACAAGAGATGAGATATATGTAAGTAATATTGTTAAATACAAACCACCTCAAAACAGGGATCCTAATGATGAAGAGAAAAAAGCATGTAGAGTATGGTTAAACAGTGAATTGCTTTTTGTAAATCCTAAAGTAATAGTGACACTAGGAAGACATGCATTAATTAAGTTTGTACCAGAAGCTAAAATATCAACAGATCATGGGAAATCATTTAATCATTCAACAGGTATTCCCATATTTGCAATGTATCATCCTGCTGCAGCTCTCTACAATCCAAACTTAAAGGAAGATATGAAGAAAGATTTTAAGAAGCTGGAAGAATTTTTAAAAACATTACCTAAAAAAAGTAAAAACATATTAAAGAAAAAAGGAGAAATTGAGGAAATATTGAAATTATAGCTATCTAACCACCCAAACCTTCTTGATGTAAAATATCACCCCTAAAGAAGATATCAATATGGTAATTAAATTCTGCAACTTCACCATGAGCAATTCCATCTGGATATGAACTATCCTCCACATCTTTCTTTAATTCTGGAATCCTAATTTTCCCGTTCTCAACAGGGGCAAATATCTCTATAGTGTAGTTTCTACCCTCATATTTTATACTCTCCACCTCAATTTCATCAGGACACTCTTCTTTGTTCTCAAGTTCACAAAAATATTCTTTCACATAATGTATTTTCATTTCATTCCTACTTACCTCTTTAGCATATTTAGGCAAAACTCGTCTCTCTTTTACAGAGATATAGTCATAAATGAAGGGGAAGAAATATACACCTACGAAAATAACAGCTAGAAGAAGGATACATATTGATACATATATTATCTTTTTACTATTCTTTTCCAATAGACAAGTATAGCACTACCATTTTAAGATTGCAACCCTAACTCCTACTCTTACTCCATTCACTATCATAGAATTTTTTTATTATATCTAAATACACCTTAGAAGGATTATTATTTATAAGATCAGAAAAGAACACAGGGGCATATATATACCCCCTATCAACAAGACTTTCTAAAATTTTCTTATTTTTTATTTCAATATCTTCGGAAGACATAAAATCTTTAAAAATCTCACTTTGGATAAAAAGCGTAATAGACTTAATAAAGGTTTCCTCCATATACTCTTCCGGTTTTTGATGGATTTTACTTAAAGATTCAGGAATTTCTAAACCTTCTGTTAATTCTCTAACAACCTTATAATTTTCTCCTTTTATCAATTTCTTTTTCAAAATACTGTGTGAGAATTCATGAATAGCATTAGATATTAGGTTCTGACTATTGAATTCTACTTCTTGCTGCTTATTCAGAACAGGGCTAGATATTGAATAGTTTCTTTTCTTTCGAAATAAGCCAAAACTATGACTCAAGCTTAGAACATTTGGTACTAATAATAATTTTTCTTTTACATCAATCTCCCAAACTTCAGTGAATTTACTACTTATTCTATTGTCAAAAATTTTCTCAATTTTTTCATTAATCTTAGCACTTTCAGGAGAAATCTCTTTCTTAAGGAATTTGAGAAAATCCAACTCTTTCTCTATTTTGATAGCCAGTGGATATATTTTTTCTGTATAGATGGTAGACAGTCTTTCTCCGTAGCCATCTTTTGGAGAAATTGTTTTACTAAGCAATGACTTCTCAGTATTTACAGCAAAAACACAATAGTAAAAAGGGTGTGTTGGTATTAATTTTTGTTGATATAGTGTTTCTAATTGAACCACTTCATCAGGAAGGTGCTTATACTTACTCATTATTTTCATTCCTAAGGGATGTAATCGATTTTCTTTTTTCCCAGAAATAATATTATACAAAAAAAGAAAAAAGGAAGTATTTGGAGATTCAATTACTTGTATCATCGTAATTATTATAACGTTGATGAAATATTACAACTCTAACTCCTACTCTTACTCCATTCAGTATCATAGAAAATCTTTTCAACTCCTGTCTCATAATCATTACATACTTCACTTTCTTTAAACCATATCTTTAATTCTCTCTCTGCACTCTCTACTGAATCAGATGCATGCAACATAGTCATAGTAGACCTATCAATGGAATCAGCAAGTGCATAAGTATCTAAGGAGTAGTCATCACGAATTGTACCAATATCCCCATCTGCTGGACTAGTACTACCCAAAATCTTTCTAACCTGAGAAATAACTCCAAACCCTTCAAATACAATTGCTACAATTGGACCACAAGTAAGATAATTAATATTCCTCTGTCTAATTCTTTTCCCTTGTTCCAAAGAATTCCACTCAGAAACATCCTCTCCTCTTGCAATAGCACCTTTCTTTGCCTTCTCTCCTGTCTCAATTAGGTAGGCTTCCTTCCCTTCATAATGCTCTCCGACCTGCTCCTTGGTAGCATTTAACATCTTCATTGCAGTAAGCTTCACCCCTTTCCTCTCAAACCTAGATAGTATCTCACCAACTAATTGTCTCTGTAGTACATCTGGCTTTATCAACACCAGTGTCCTCTCTTGTGCTATTTTTGGTTTCTTCATCTAGAAAGAATGATTAAAATATTAGATAATACAAAGAATACCAAATATACAACAAAATGCAAAACAACGAAGAAAAGTTAAAAACAATACTAGAAGAGATTTCTAAAACAACAAAATGGGACTCATCATCCTTACCTACCATTCTTAGAAAGTACCCTAAAGAGAAAAAATTTACATTTGCTAAAGATGAGTTAGTATCTGCATACCATAAATTTAAAAATCAGATAGAGAATAGTGATACTGTAGAAGAAAGAATTAGAAAGAAACCAACAAGAACTAATTCAGGTGTAGCTGTTGTTACTGTTCTAACCAAACCCTTCCCATGCCCTGGTAACTGCATCTATTGCCCCAATGAACCTAACATGCCTAAAAGCTACATTTCATCGGAACCTGGAGCACAAAGAGCCTTAACAAACAAATTTGATCCATATGCACAGGTCTACAACAGATTAATTGCATTAAAAAATATTGGCCACAATATTGAAAAAGTAGAACTAATAGTGTTAGGAGGTACATGGTCCTTCTATCCAGAAGAGTATCAACTATTCTTCATCAATGAATGCTTCAAAGCTATGAATGATATGAAAGAAGAAAACTTTAATCTTATCAAACCAAGAGAAGGCTACTTTCAACAAACTTCTTGGGATGAACTTACAAAAGAGCAAGAGAAAAATGAGAATGCATACTGTAGAAATGTAGGCCTTGTTTTAGAAACTAGACCTGATTACATAACTAAAGAAGAGGTAATTAAAATGAGAAAGTTTGGATGTACAAAAGTACAATTAGGAATACAGAGTATGTCTAATACTATCTTAAGAAAGAATAATATTGGGAGAGATAGTAATGATGTAATACAAGCTTTTAAACTCCTTAGACTTGCTGGCTTTAAAATACATGGACATTGGATGCCTAATCTTTACGGCTCTACACCAAAAAAAGACATCTCTGATTACAAAAAACTCTGGTCTAAAAAACTCTCTCCTGATGAATTAAAAATATATCCAACCTCAATCATTCCAAACACAAAACTTTTCTCATTGTACAAAAAAGAGTTGTATGAACCGTATGATGATTCAGAATTACAGTATGTTCTTAAAACTATCCTACCTACAACACCTAGATACTGTAGATTAACCAGAATTATTAGAGATATCCCCTCTCATGAGATAACTGCAGGAAACAAAAAAACAAACTTAAGACAATTAATAGAAGACCAATTAAAAGAAGAAGGAATTACCCTTCAAGATATACGAAGTAGAGAAATAAAGGGGGAGAAAATTACTAGAGAGGATATTGAAATGGAGAAAATTGAGTATATTACTACTGTGGGAAAAGAAGTTTTCCTTTCTTACAAAACAAAAAAAGATGATAGGCTTTGTGCTTTTTTGAGATTATATCTACCTAGTAAAAAATATCTTAAGAATCTCTTTATTGAAGAACTTAATACAAGCGCTATTATACGAGAAGTTCATGTATATGGAAAAGTTCTTGGACTAGAGGATGAGAGTACTGGAGAATCTCAACATTTAGGATTAGGTAAGGAGTTGATAACAGAGGCAGAGAGGATATCAAAAGAGAAAGGGTTTAAAAAGATATCCGTAATATCTGCTATTGGTACAAGAGAGTATTACAGGAAAAGAGGATATGAGCTCATTGATTTGTATATGACGAAGGACATTTAAATCTCTCCCCTCTATAGGTTAGCGGGATGGGTGTACAGGGTCTCGAACCCTGAACCTAGCGGTTAAGAGCCGCTTGCTCTACCAATTGAGCTATACACCCATAACAACAGTGATAATACCAAAGAGTTAGAGTTCTTTCAATGGCTCCATCAGTTCTTCTACCTCAGTACTATCCTCTAACCTCCTAATTAATATCCTGTTAGTTAAAATATCTCCTCTCTCTTTCTTTACCTCTATACCCATAACTTCCTCTTCATTAACAAGCCTAAGATTAGAATTCAAAACTCCCAAAACATATATTCCCTTCTCTACTGCAAACCTATACCTACCTAACCTATCTGTCACCCTAGTAGCAATTAACTTGCCTGTACTCACATCAGTAAGGGAAACCATTGCTCCTTCCACAATCTCTTCTTCCTCATCTAGTACAACCCCATACCTATCCTTTCTATTAAACAAATTAAGAAACAAAATTATCCCAGCAAATATATATGTCACTATTATTAAATAGTTCCACCAAACATTTGCAACTTGAAGAACATATATACTTAAAAGAAAACCTACTACAAAAAGTAGAAAGTGGAAGAATTTCCATACCCCTTTAGTTCTAGACAGAAACCTCCCAACAGACCTCTCAAATTTATTTAAATCTCTCTCATCAATTGGAATTGCAAAATTAGGAATCACACCCTCCTTAATCTCAAACTCTCTCCCATGATATATATTTTCTAAAGGAAAATCTGTTCTGCCTACTACTACTTTAGAAGGAAAAGTATAGTACCTTGATACAACATCCATTCTGTAAGAACCCTCTTTTAAATTAGGCAGTAGGTAATACCCATTCCTATCAGTCATATCCCACCACAGAATATTATTCTCTAAATCAAACAAACGAACCAAAGCTTGAGATACAGGCTCCTTTGTAAATGAATCATACACATATCCTCCTGTTTTAGTTATCCTCCTAATACCAAAGAGTGTCTGAAGAGATAGTATCAATTGAACTATTAAGTATGGGAAATATCCAAATGCCAAAAGCAGTGTAGCCAAACTAAACGAAATATTAATTAAGGACATAGAAAGAGAAAGATCTTGCAAAGTTTCAGGCTTTATACTTTCTACAATTATGTCAAAAGAATCATCCAAGCTTCTCATAGGTCTTCTTATCTTAAATGGGATTTTTAACAATGCATTACAATTTCTACTAACATTACCTACTAAATCAACTGCTTCTATACAAAAACCATACTCTTTGTACAAATAGATTAGATTAAATCTCTCCAAATCACTTAATTTAATAGATACTGTCAGAAAGTCTCCATCTACAACCATTGTATGCCTACAATTAAGCTTCTGTCCTTTCCTATCCAAGCACCAAAAAACCATTTTACTAACCCCTATATTATCTGTAACTCTGTACTGTATATTTACAACAAAATTAGAATTCCACTCCTCTGTAGTATCCCCATCCATCTCTGTAATATTTATAAGCTCTATTAACGGAGGCTGAGAATCTTGAACAGAAAAGACGATATTAGACCACTTACTCTCACCTCCATATGAGTTCCTAGCCTTTACCCTGTAGAAATACATACGCTCATTTTCTAAGTTATCAAATTGGTATGACCTATCATCAATCCAACCGCTAGAGTACAGAACTGATTCAAAAGAGGGAGTTAAACTTACCTCTACATAGTATTCATATACCCATGTCCCTGACATATTCCACATAACATTACAGCTATCTCCTCTTGTATATTGAGGAAGCTCTAACATAGTAGGAGCAGGAACTGGAGTCACATAGAGAGCTTTACACTCCTTTATATCTATAACCATACTCTCAGTAATATCTCTAGCACATATCATATATGTACCTGGAATAGTTGAAGTTACAAAGCCAACTGTACTGCCATTGGAATCTGTAACGGTAGTGGGTTGTATAATAGATATTCCTGTAGAATCTCCCTCTACATACAACTGAATCATTCTACCTGGCTTAGGACTCCCTCCAGGATTAAGCGTACTAACTATTACTGCTGATGGTTGCAATACTTCTACTGTTGGAGGGTTTAATAGTATTTGTGAATGTAAATCTACATTTATCGAGGCTTGTATATTAACATTAAGCTGATCAGTAACAAAATCTCCAAACTGAGCAAAAGTATTAAAAGGAAAGAGAAATAGAAATACTGAAATCAGAATTATTCTTTTTAAGGCAGTTTTTATTTGCATTATATTTCTTCTACTATTCTCTTAATATAGTTATCTATTATTTCTGTCAAAACTGAAGATCCATATGGATCCTTCCCTAAAGGTTTACTATTGCTATTACTGTAGCAATTTTTACACACTAGTGCAAAGTTTTTACTATCTATATACTGAATATCCTTCTTACTTCCACAATGAATACAGGAGGAAAAATCATTTAAAAATCCCATCTCTTTAAGAAACTTTATTCTCAGCTTATTCATTGATCTACTATCTAAATTTAATGCTAAAGCTCTTTGTAAAGCATCAAAAAGATTTGGATATGGATCATACTCCTGTAAAAATTTGTTTAACAGAAAGAGAATCCTTTTTGCATTATTCATATCTAAATTATCTATATCCAAACTTGCTACAGACTCTGACTCTGTAAGTAAAGGCATACCTTTCCCTTCATAGAAAGATATTTTACTAGTATACAAAGTCTGTATATTTCCCCTATTCTTACTATTTATTTTCCTAATACCTCTAGCAAAAAGAGTAAACTTACCTAACTCTCTCCCAAAAACAGTTACAATCCTATCTGCTTCTGAATAGTTTATAGATTTTATTACCACCACTGTATCCCTACTCATAGGCTCCCTTTCTTGTTAAAACTACATATGGTGTTCTCAGCAATATCTTTAAATCTAGTAGGAAAGAATAATTGGTAGAGTACTCTGAATCCATTTTCAACCTATCCGAAAACGTTATCTCATTACGCCCTGATACTTGCCATATTCCTGTAATACCAGGTTTAACAGAGAAAATCTTTTTTAAATATTTCTTGTCTCCTGGATATTTCTTAAAATGTCTTTCTAACTCATCCTTGTATGGAGGCCTTGGTCCTACCATAGACATATCACCATTTAGAACATTGAATATTTGAGGTAGTTCATCTAAATCAGTTTTTCGAAGAAACTTTCCCACTTTAGTAATTCTAATATCTTCATCTATTCTCAACTTGTTACCATTCTTTTCCCACTTTCTTTTTAATTCGGCATACTCCTCATTTTCTAAAATATCTCTATGTGCATTAGGAATCATAGTCCTAAACTTAGCCATCTGGAACTTTTTCTCATCTTTTCCTAACCTAACAGGATCTTTTACAAATATCTCTCCACCATCTGTTAATTTTATTAGAATACAGATTACTAAAAGCAAAGGGGAAAATATTACAATTAGAAGTATTGAGAAAAAGATATCAAAAATCCTTTTACTTTTGCTGTATAGCGTCTTTGACATAGTTCTGCAGTTTATATACAAATATTTCAGATGCAAAATTATCTGCCTGTTTCCTGCAGTTATCTGGATCAAACTCTTCTGATTTGAAATTCTTTAAAATCTTAGACAGCTCTTTAACACTATATTTATCAAAAAAGATTCCTGTTTTAGGATTCTCTTCAGATACCGTTTCTTGTACTCCTCCCTGTCTAAATGCAATGACTGGAGTACCTGAGGCATTTGCCTCTACAGGGACAATACCAAAATCCTCATCCCTGACTGGAAAGATTAAAGCTTTTGTCCTTGCCAGTAGGTTGAATTTCTCTTCGTCTGTTACATAGCCTAAAAACCTAATTAAACCTTTTGCATTTAATTTCCTAACTAACTCCTTCATATTTTCAAAATCTCCTCCCATTCCTGCTATCTTAAGAGGTACCTTTGCTTTAACACATGCCTTTATCGCTAACTCTACTCCTTTGTATGTTTCAACCCTACCTAAATACAAGAACCAGTTTTCCTTCCTGTTCATTTTCTTTTCTTTACGTATTCTTTTTACTTCTACCGGAGGATATATTACATCTGCATCCACATCGTAATATTTTTTAACTCTTTTTTTAACTACATGAGAGATAGCAGCTATTCTGTCACACTCCTGAGCAGCTTTTCTGTCTGCCTTCCTTAACATCTTCTCAATTACAGTCCCAGAAAAGAAATCGTATACTTTGAAAAGAAACCTATCAAACCCTGCTAGTTGATCTGCACTCTTTAATGTTCTACTCTCTTTCTGCCAAATGAATTTGGGAGGAGACATACATATATTTATATGAGGTATGTTCTTAGGTCTAGCAAACTTAGAGAAAGCTATTGATAGGGATACTACAGCATCATACCCTTTAAACTTAAAATGTTTGTATGCTAACGGTTGAAAAAGAAGATAGAGATGCCTTAGTTTATCTCTACCTGGCAAATGTTGCATAAAGGAGTGATTTATTTTCACATTAGGAAGAAACTCTTTTACAAACTCTTCGTTGTAATATGCAGTAAAAAGTTCACAGTTTGGGAATGCATCCAGTATATATTTTAGATGTATCTCTGCTCCTCCATGTTTAAAAAGAGGTTCACTAACAACTGCTATTTTGAGGTTATCTGTCTTCTCTTTCTTGTTCTTTCTCATATACTTTGTTTAAGTACTGTTCTAAATTATTTATGAACTTCCTCTCTGAAAAAAGTTGTGCATGTTTCTTTATTAATTGCCTATTATATCTTGTTTTATGGAAATTAATAAGGGAAGATGTAAGTTCTTTTTGGGTAGTAAAAAACTCTCCTGTTAGACCCTCTTTTACAGTTTCAAGTAATCCTCCATCTTTGAAACCTAGTACAGGGGTTCCTGATGCCATAGCTTCTACTGGTACTAATCCAAAATCTTCCAATGCACAGAAGAGTAAAACATCCGAGAGAGCATACATGGTTTTAACATCCATATCATCCTTTACAAAGCCGAGGAATCTAATACTCTCATCTTTCCCTGCTATTTTTTCTAAATACCTCCTATCTGGACCCTCTCCCACTATAATTAATTGTTTCTTTGCTTTTTTACATGCATTTATTGCCCAATCTACTCTTTTGTGGTCATAGAGCCTTGAGACTACTAGTACAAAGTTTTTAGGAAGATTATATTTTTTAATTACTTTTCTTTTTTCTTTTTCTGATGAATCTAAGAAGTATTTTTCTTCTACTCCAGGATAGAGTACTGTTGCTTTTTTCTTGTATGTTTTCCAAATTTTCCTAGCTATATACTTTGAATTTGCTGTCCAGTAATCGACCCTTCTAGATATTGTCCAATCCCATACCCTCATATATGTGTTTAAGACAACAGAGATGGGTCTGTACAAAGCTCTTAATCTGGAAGCTCTTACATTTAACTCCTTGTCCCAAAGACTTCTTGGAGGGGTCATGACCATAGCTATATGTGGTTGGTCTAGACCTGTAATGACTCCTTTAGCTGGTCCAGCAGAGATACTAATTACAAGATCATAGCCTCTTAGATCAAAATTTTCATAGGCAAATGGAGTTAGTACTTTAAGGTGTCTGTAAAAATGTTTAGGAAGAACATTTGATATTTTTTGTACAAAGCTTGTATGAATAGTCCTACCTTCTAGTTCTGGATATTTCTCCCTATTAAACACTACAGTAAATATTTCTGCATGAGGAAGTAATTTCAATATGGAGTACATCTCTCTATCAGCTCCTCCAAAAGAGCTCATTTGATCAGCTACAATAGCTACTTTAGGAAATCTCTCTTGTAAATAGTTCATTAATGATTATAACGTAGGAATCTCCCCATCATCAAATCCAAAATCTTCAGCACTAATATTTTCATCCTCTTCTTCATCCAATTGCTCTAACGCTTTAGTTAAATCATCATCTACACTAACAGAAACTTTTTTCTCTGAAGTCTCGTCTTCTCCTGGGAAAATAACATCTAACGCTCCTTCCTCTTTATCATCGTAAGGATCTATACCATCATCATCTACTTCATTCTCAGCTCCCATTAGGATGATATTAGGCTGTTCCTCTTCAATGTCTATTTCTTCTTCTGATACTTTACCTCCATTCTCTATTCTTTTCTCCATTCTCTTAAGAAATCTTTCTGCATCATCCCCAAACTTCTCAACTACATCTATTACTCTCATTGGCTCTCCACATTCGGGGCAGTAATGAATATGGTCTATTTCCTCTCCACAATGAGCACAGGAGAGAAAAATAACATGTACACTTTTTCTCGTAGTTACTAATTGATCTTTTTTGTTTTTGCTCTTTTTTGGCATAGTAAGAAGTGTATTATCCGTTTCTTTAGAATAGTATAGGGACTATAGTGTGTCAATAATCCCATAGAAAAAGAATTTATTCGTATTTAGGATAACAACATTTTTTGTATTTTTTACCACTACCACAAGGACAAGGGTCGTTACGTCCAACTTTCTTGTTCTTTTTAATAGTTTTTTGCTTAACTGTTTGACCAGGTCTACTATCTCTGTCCTTCTGAATTTTAAGAGCTTTTTGTTCCTCCTGCTTGACTACCCTTACTTTGAAAAACCTTGTA
>Ga0255345_1006200_pt1 | contig 11801 bp, 10 predicted proteins | sample wastewater_treat_6_FD_192415 | JGI IMG/M metagenome (GOLD analysis project Ga0255345, IMG submission 192415) | Wastewater microbial communities from Lulu Island WWTP, Vancouver, Canada - plant20 | ecosystem: Engineered > WWTP > Wastewater > Unclassified | place: Canada: Vancouver, British... | reverse complement strand
CTCATACCGGAGGGGTATGCGTTTCTTCCGGATGAAACGATGCGAAAGACAGCGGCTGAGCTGCGCTATTCCGAAACAGCTTTCATACGAACGCTTGGCAACAATGAATTCGAAGTCAGATATTTTACTCCGGCAGCGGAAGTCGATTTGTGCGGCCACGCAACGATTGCTTCTTTTTACGCGCTCGACACGGAAGGGCATATCGAGGCAGGAAAACCGTGCACGGCACACACGAAGGCCGGCGCGCTTCGTATCGATGTAGCGCAAGGGTCCGTGCTGATGGACATGGGAGAGGCGGTATCCCTTGGTACGATTGAGGACGCGGATGCGCTCGCTGAGCTGTACGGTGTTATGGGGATCGAAGCGCTTGTACCGTACGCCGGTGACCGTCCGCTGCTTCCTGAGCTCGTTTCAACAGGTCTGCCCGACATTATGCTCGCAGTCGAAGACGCGGATGCACTCGCTGCGATTCAGCCGGATTTCCCTGCGCTGTCGGCTCTTTCCAGGCGTTATGGCGTAACGGGGGTACACGCATTCTGTTTGACGGATAAGCCTGGTATCGTGCGCTGCAGGAACTTTGCCCCGCTATACGATATCGACGAAGAAGCCGCAACCGGTACGGCAAACGGCGCCCTTACATTCTACCTGTATAAGAAAGGCTTGCTCCCGGAAGGGACAGAAACGGTGTTCATACAGGGCGAGTCGATGGGCCGTCCGTCGAAAGTTCTGTCCACACTGACGATCGATGCCGGAAACGTCCACATCCGCGTGGGAGGATCAGCCGTGATATTGGCCGAAGGAAGCATTAATTTATAAGGTAATTTGCATTTTCGTCGTAGATTCTGAAACGAAATAACCATCGCGTAAGCGTTTGAGGGCGATTCGAGCACAAATGCTTTCACCCAGGCGAAATATCAGCGGAATTTCAGTTTTGCAGGGGCAAATCTTGCACGCACGCTGTTTTCTTGCTATACTTTTAACGATGACGGCAAGAGTCAGCAGACAAATTCTAGACAGGAAGAAACCGCCGAGACGCAAGGAAGCAGGGTCGTTCCTGTTTTATTTTAGGGCATACTAAGGAGGGAATTTGATTGGCTATCGAAAAAGTGCTGGAGATTAAAGAAGCCGAGTCAGAAGCTCAGTCGATTCGGGCAGAAGCTACAGACGGAGCCAAAAAACTGATGGAAGATGCGAGGCTGGAAGTGTTGAGCATCGCACAGGCGGCGAAGGACGAAGCAGACGAAACGTATAAGCAGGTCATTGCCAAAGCGAGCTCCGAAGCCGAGATCATCTTCGACAGGATCATACTCGACGCTAAAAGAGATTGTGATATGTTAGCATCGAACGCTTCCCGCAATAAAGAAAAAGCGGTATCAATCATAGTGGAAAGGATCGTGGGATAGTGGCTATCGCGAAGATGAAAAAGCTGTCCGTTATCGGACTTTCGCGCGAGAGGGAGGTTCTTGTCAAAGAATTTATGCGCCTGGGTGTCGTACAAATCTCAGAGCAGGATGCGCGGCTGTCCGATGAACACTGGAGCCGGATTGTAAAGCAGGACGATGGAGAGACCGCGGCAGTGAAATGGGATACCGAATTAGAGCGGGTGGAAAATGCGCTTGCGTTGGTAGATCGTTTCTGCGAAATTAAGAAGCCGCTGCTTGCCGAGCGTAAAGCGATTAAAAAGCAAGATTTTGAAGAGGTGCTCGCAAGCGAATACGATATCAGAAGAGATGTGCTGAAGCTGACGCGCTTGTCCAGAAAACTGGCCCACGCCATCGTTGCTGAAAACCGGGCCAATGTCGTAAAGATGTCGCTGTTTCCCTGGAGGGAATACGATATTCCGACAGAACATTTTTCTACACGAGCGACACAGATCTGGCAAGGGGTTATCCCGGCTACCAGCGATAGCTCAGATTTTTTAAAAATCCTGGCAGAAAAGACGCAGTACACGGATGCGGAGGTCGTTTATTCCGATAGCGAGCAGCACTACATATCGATTATGTTTCTGGTACAGACGCTCGAAGATGTTCAGGCTGCGCTCAGAGACCTGGGCTTTAATCGCATTACACTGCCTCTTGCACAAGGATCCGTGCAAGAAGCCCTTTTGGCAGCGGAACAAGAACTTACAGACATCGCGGCTCAAAAAGAAGAAATCATCGGAAAGATACGGGAATTTAAGGAATTCGAGCCGACGTTGAAGCTGTATCACGACGAACTCGTTATGCGCAGGGACTGTGCAGCCGTCCGGGAAAACTTTCTCGTCACAGACAGCACATTTTATCTTGAAGGCTGGTTCCCAAGAATCGCCGAAGATAAGATACAAGCGCTCCTCGCACGGCACACGTGCTACTACGAAACAGCAGACCCAAAAGACGACGAACAGCCACCGGTGCTTTTACTGAACGGAAAGCTGGCAGAGCCGTTCGAAGCTGTCACAAAGTTATACTCTTATCCAGACTACCGGGGCATCGATGCCACAGCGTTCTTCGCCCTCCCTTATGCATTGTTCTTCGGAATGATGCTCTCCGACGCGGCCTACGGCCTGCTCCTGATGGGAATCACGTACTTTGCCAGGAAAAAATACGCACTCGAAGGCATGACAAAACAGCTCATGGACATGTTCTTTTATTGCGGCATATTTACGCTGTTTTGGGGCGTCATGTTCGGAAGTTTTTTTGGCGACCTCATCACGGTCGTATCGTCGACATTCTTCGCGAAAACTGTGAGTTTCCCCACGCTTTGGTTTAATCCGGTCGAAGAGCCCATGACGCTCCTGATATTCAGCTACGGACTGGGACTCCTGCATATTTTTCTGGCGATGGGGCTTAGCGGGTACATGTCGATCCGGGACGGCCAACCGCTGGAAGCACTGTTCGATGTCGGCTTCTGGTACATGCTGATCATCGGGTTGCTGTTGTACTTAGGCGCAGGCGCGATACCTTCCCTGCCTCCGATTGCGCTGACGCTTGGGAAGGGACTGTCCATTGCAGGTGCACTTGGCATTATCTGCACAGCGGGGCGCCATAACAAGGGCATTGCCCGGATTACAGGCGGATTTACATCCCTGTACGGTATTACAGGCTATCTCTCCGATGTGTTGTCTTATTCGAGGTTGCTTGCCCTGGGGCTGGCGACGGGTGTCATTTCTTCTGTATTCAATACACTTGGTTCTCTGGGCGGTCCGACGCTTCTTGGTGCCATTCTCATGGTAATTGCGTTCAGCATCGGCCATCCGTACAACTTTGCCATCAATGCGCTCGGCTCATTTGTCCATTCCTGCCGGTTGCAGTATGTGGAATTTTTCGGTAAATTTTATCAGAGCGGAGGTATAGGATTTGCGCCGTTCTGCGAAAATACTAAATATTTTAAAATCATTAAGGAGGAACAATAATGGAAGCATTAACAATGGCGGCAGAATCGCTTCTCACCGGTAATTTCCTGGCCCTTCTCGGGGCAGCATTGGCGGCTCTTGCAGGGATAGGAAGCGCAATCGGCGTCGGCATCGCCGGCGAAGCGGCGGCAGGCGTAACAGCGGAAGACCCAAGCAAATTCGGCCAGGCTTTGCTGCTTCAGGCTCTGCCCGGTACACAAGGCATCTACGGACTTCTGATTGCGTTTATGATCATGAACAAAGTCGGCGTTATCGGAGGAGACGGCATGCTGGAATTGACGCTGCGTCAAGGCGCTCTCATCTTAACATCGTCGCTTCCGGTCTGCATCACGGGTACGCTGTCTGCAATCGCTCAGGGCAAAACCGCGGCTGCAGGAATCATGATGATCGGGAAACGGCCCGAAGAAATCGCAAAAGGAATGGTGTACGCTGCCATGGTTGAAACCTATGCCGTACTGGCGCTGCTCGCTTCGTTCCTCATGCTGAACGGTATCACACTGTAGTAATCGAGGGTTGCGATGAGCATTGAGCAAATCAAGGAAAAAATCCTGGAAAATGCCAAAGAGGATGCGAGAAGGATATACGACAAAGGCAAAATGGAAAGTCGGGCTATGATTTATGAGGCCCGGCGCATGGCCGAAGGCGAAATCCGACAGTCGAAAGCAAAGGCTTCAGAGGATGCGGCAAGAGTGAAATCGAGAAGGGAATCGATTGCCAACTTAGAGGCGCGCAAAATGCAGCTTGCATCGAAACAAGAAGTCATTCACGAATGCTTTGCCGACGCGGGCAGGCAGATTCTGGAGTTGCCGAAACAGCAATACGTGGAGCTTCTTCTCGGCAGGATACGGGATATCGGCGCCACGCGCGGCGTTATTGCGTTAAATGAACGCGACCGTGAAAGCATCGGTGCGGAACTCATCGCGGCGGTGAATCAAAGCGGTGGCGAATTTACACTTTCCGAAGGTACAATCGATGCGTCCGGCGGATTTATGCTCACAATGGGGCGCATTGAAATCGACTCGACGCTGGAGATGATGGTGGCATCTGTCAAAGAAGAGGTAATGCAGGACGTCGTTGCCGCGCTCTTTGGATAATCTGTGCACGTCTGCGGGAAAGGAGACGAAATCTTGCGTTATAAAAGCAGAGATTATGTGTATGTATCTGCATATGTCCGCAGCAAAGAGAGGCGACTTCTCGATTCAAAAGGCATTTCGAGGATGGTCGTTGCCAAGTCTGTGCAAGAGGCTGTTCGGGTGCTCGGAGACTACGGGTATGTAATTGAAGATGGTTTTCGCGGCTCTGAAGGCGGTACGGATCGCATATTATCGCATGAGTTAGCGGAAGCCTACCGCGCGGTTCTGTCCATGTTGCCGGATCCAAAAGTTTTGGATGCATTGCTGCTTCAGTACGACTATCAGAACATCAAGGCATTGATCAAAGGAGAAATGGCAGGTGTGGATCCGGCGGATTCTCTTGTGGACATCGGTACGATTCCCAAAGAAAATCTCATCCGCATCATCAAGGAGAGAGACTTTCTCCTGCTTTCATATTATATGAAAAGCGCAATCGAATATGCACTGGATGCATTTGCCAAGTCAAAAGATCCCCAACACATCGACTTTATTTTGGATCACGCGTGTTATATCGAGATGAAAAAAGCTGCCGAAGCAACCGGCTGCACTTATTTGGCAGAGTATGTAACGCTTCTCATCGACACGATTAACATCAAGACATTTGTCAGGATCCGGGAAATGAAGCGGGATTGGATCGCATTCAATAAAGTGTTCCTGCCTGGAGGCGACATCGCAGAGAGTGTGTTTGTGGCGGGCTTCGACGAAGACTATGTCCACTTTGCCGAAAAGCTCAGGTCCTATCACAACTTCGAAGAAGTGATGGCCAAAGGCGGAAAGCAGCTTGCCGATACCGGCAGGTTTACCGAGCTTGAACGTCTGTGTGACAATGCGATTATGGACTATGCGATTCGTGCGCGGTACATATCGGCGGGGTTGGAAATACCGATTGCCTATCTGATCGCTATGGAAGGTGAGATTCGACTGATACGGATCATTCTCGCCGCGATTGAACAGGGTCTGTCGGCTGACCAATTAGATGCCAGAATGAGGAGGACATATGTATAAGATAGGGGTCATCGGCGATAAACAGAGCGTATCGGGCTTCGTTGCCGTGGGACTGTCTGTCTTTCCGTGCGATGATTTAGAAAAAGCCAGGAGCACGTTTCATAGGCTCGCAGAATGTGGCGAATATGCAATCCTGTACATCACAGAAAACTATTGCAAGGATATGTCGAAGGATTTAGAAAAGTACATGGATTTGCGACTTCCGGCCATTATACCCATCCCGGGAATGGACGGAAGTTACGGAGTCGGCGTAGGGCGCTCGCGCAAAGCGGTGGAACGCGCCGTCGGAGTCGATATCATCTACGGAAATCAAGAATAGAGAGGGCAGGTGAACAGAGCAGTGAAACGTGGGAAAATAGTCAAGGTCTCCGGGCCGTTGGTCATTGCCAGCGGGATGCAAGACGCCGATATGTTCGACGTCGTCCGTGTCGGAGAGGACGGCCTGATCGGAGAGATTATAGAGATGCATCAGGACCAGGCCTCTATCCAGGTATACGAAGAGACGGCAGGCTTAGGACCGGGTGCAGAAGTCTACACGACTGGAGCACCTCTTTCGGTCGAGCTCGGGCCGGGTCTTATCGAAAATATTTATGATGGCATACAGCGGCCGCTGAATGCCATGCTCGAGATGAGCGGACCGAATATTAAGCGGGGAATCAGCGTCCAGGCGCTTCCCAGAGATATAAAATGGGAATTTGAACCGACTGTAGAAGTTGGAGCAATCGTCGAAGCGGGCGACGTGATTGGAACGGTTCAGGAAACCGTATCGGTCGTTCACCGCATCATGGTGCCGGTAGGCGCAGGCGGAAGAGTCGAAGAGATTCACAAGGGAAGTTTTACAGTTGAAGAGACTGTTTGCGTACTGAAAGCTGATAACGGCCGGCAAATCGATATCAGCATGATGCAGAAATGGCCTGTCAGGCGCGGCAGACCGTACAAGGAAAAACTGGTTCCTGAGATGCCGATGGTAACAGGGCAGCGCGTTATCGATACGCTTTTCCCGATTGCAAAGGGCGGTGTGGCCGCCGTCCCCGGACCTTTTGGCAGCGGGAAAACGGTCGTTCAGCACCAGCTGGCGAAGTGGGCAGACGCAGATATCGTCGTATACATCGGATGCGGTGAGCGCGGCAACGAGATGACAGACGTTCTCATGGAGTTCCCGGAACTCAGGGATCCAAAATCCGGAGAGCCGCTGATGAAGAGAACGGTTCTGATTGCCAATACGTCGGATATGCCTGTTGCTGCGCGGGAAGCATCGATTTATACAGGGATTACGATTGCTGAATATTTTAGAGATATGGGCTATTCCGTCGCATTGATGGCTGACTCGACCTCAAGATGGGCAGAAGCGCTTCGCGAGATGTCCGGCCGTCTGGAAGAAATGCCCGGCGAAGAAGGCTATCCTGCATACCTCGCCTCCAGGCTTGCCCAGTTTTACGAACGCGCCGGTCGCGTCGTAGCGCTCGGTTCAGAAGGCAGGGAAGGGGCTCTTACGGCGATAGGCGCTGTATCTCCTCCCGGAGGAGATATTTCCGAACCCGTGTCGCAGGCTACGCTTCGCATCGTAAAAGTGTTCTGGAATCTGGATTCAACGCTGGCGTATGCCAGACACTTCCCTGCGATCAACTGGTTGACGAGCTATTCGCTATACATAGATCGTCTGATGCCCTGGTATGCAGAGAACGTTGATAAGGATTTCCCGGAGTTGTACCATAAGACGATGCTTATGCTGCAGGAAGAAGCGGAATTGCAGGAAATCGTTCAGCTCGTCGGGCAGGATGCGCTTTCGTATACAGATCGGCTTAAACTGGAAGCCTGTAAGTCCATCCGCGAAGACTATCTGCACCAAAATGCGTTCCACGAAGTGGATACATACGCATCGCTTGGCAAGCAGTCAATGCTTCTGAGGCTCATTCTGAGCTTCTACGAACTGGGCTTATCCGCCATCCAGCAAGGCGCGAGTTATCAGACGCTGATTCAACTGCCGGTGCGCGAATCTATCGGACGCTTTAAGTACGTCAGCGAGGATGAGGTTGTTACTTATTACGAACACGTTGCGGAGGAGTTGGAAGAGGATATCCGCGAACTGATCAGCAAAGGGGGGAGTGCGGAGTGATTAAGGAATATAAAAGCATTTCGGAAGTAGCAGGACCCTTGATGCTTGTAAAAGATGTCGAAGGTGTAACGTACGACGAGCTGGGAGAAATCATACTCCCAAGCGGAGAAGTCAGGCAGTGCAAAGTGCTCGAGATAAACGGGCCTAATGCGCTCGTCCAGCTGTTTGAAAGCGCGGCGGGTATCAATTTGCTCGACAGCAAAGTACGTTTTCTCGGTAAAGGAATCGAGCTTGGCGTGTCTGAAGATATGCTCGGCCGCGTATTCGACGGTTTGGGGAGGCCAAACGACAACGGACCGGAAATCATTCCGGAAAAATATCTCGATATCAACGGGTTGCCGATGAATCCGGCTGCAAGGGACTATCCTGCCGAGTTTATTCAAACGGGCGTTTCCGCCATCGACGGTCTCAATACGCTCGTGCGCGGGCAAAAGCTTCCGATATTTTCCGGATCAGGCTTGCCGCATGCAAACCTCGCAGCACAGATTGCCCGTCAGGCAAAGGTGCTCGGAGGTGAGAGCAATTTCGCCGTCGTATTTGCGGCAATCGGTATCACGTTTGAAGAAGCGGATTTCTTTATCAGTGACTTTAAGCGGACGGGTGCCATCGAGCGTACCATCCTGTTTACAAATCTCGCAAACGACCCTGCGATCGAACGTATTGCCACGCCTAGAATTGCGCTTACGGCTGCTGAGTATCTCGCTTTTGAAAAAGGCATGCACGTGCTCGTCATCCTGACAGATATCACAAACTACGCAGAAGCGCTGCGGGAAGTATCGGCAGCCAGAAAAGAAGTTCCGGGCAGAAGAGGTTACCCGGGTTACATGTACACTGACCTTGCAACGCTGTACGAGCGCGCAGGCAGAAAGAAGGGTCACGAGGGTTCCATCACGATGATTCCGATTCTTACGATGCCCGAAGACGACAAGACGCACCCCATCCCCGACTTAACGGGATATATTACGGAAGGCCAGATCATTTTGGCAAGAGATCTGCATCGCAAGGGGATCACGCCGCCGGTCGACGTTTTACCTTCTCTGTCGAGGTTGAAAGATAAAGGTATCGGCCGCGGGAAGACGCGCGAAGACCACGCTGACACGATGAACCAGCTGTTTGCTGCGTATTCAAGCGGGAAGCAGAGCAAAGAGCTCATGGCTATCTTAGGTGAAGCCGCTTTGTCTGAAGTCGATTTGCTGTTTGCGAAATTTGCGGACGAGTTTGAAAATCGCTACGTATCTCAAGGGTTCGATACGGATCGCTCTATCGAAGAGACGCTCAAACTCGGCTGGGAGCTTTTGGCGTTGTTGCCGAGGGGTGAGCTGAAGCGCGTGCGCGATGAATATCTGGATCGCTATATGCCGGCAGGCCTTGTGGAAGTCAGCGCGCATCACGATTCTGAGCTGATCGACAACCGCAAGAGCTGCTCACTGGAAGACGGAGAAGCCTAAAGGAGGGGGAGACAACGATGGCAAGAATGAATGTCAATCCCACCAGGATGGTTCTGACTTCTCTAAAAAAGAAGTTGGTAGTGGCTGTTCGCGGCCATAAGCTCATGAAAGATAAGCGCGACGAGCTGATGAAGCAGTTCTTAGAGCTTGCGCGAGAAAACAAGGCGCTTCGCGAAGAAGTGGAAAAAGAGCTTATGGAAGTGTACGCAAGTTTTGCTGTTGCAAGCGCGGTCATGAGTCCACAGCTGATGGCCGAAGCACTGATGTATCCGACGATGGCAGTGTCCATAGGCGTGGGGTTGCGCAACGTGATGAGCGTCAATGTGCCGGTGTTCGAATTTACAGGAGAAGAGAACACGGACAACATCTATCCGTATGGATTTGCAGGTACGTCAGGCGAACTGGACAGTGCGGTCAAGAGTCTCAGTCAGGTATTTCCGCGTATGCTGGAGCTTGCGGGGAAAGAGAAGCAAGCAGATTTGATGGCATTGGAAATCGAAAAAACGCGCAGACGTGTAAATGCACTCGAGTACGTTATGATTCCAAGGTTAACGGAGACCATTCGCTACATTCGCATGAAGCTTGATGAAAACGAAAGAGGCAATCAGACGAGACTCATGAAAGTAAAGGATATGATGTTGGCGCAGGCGATTCTCGAACGGCGGGAAGAAACGCAAAAAGCGCTGCAAGAAGTCTAATCGAATTGAAATCCGGCGGGGATGGCCCGCCGGATTTTTTTCGTATTTCAGACATGCGATTGTTTTGCGGATTCTTTTTTGCTATACTATCGTAGGCTGTAACAGAGGAGGTGCGCGTATGGCGAATTTGTTTTCACTGGCGGATTTGCGTCTCGATGAGATACGAAAAATAGTAAACAGAGCGGAAGAATTCCAAAGCGGCGCTCAGTGCAGGGTGGCAGAGAACAAAGTCATTGCCAGCCTTTTTTTTGAGCCCAGTACCCGGACGCAGCATTCGTTCTCCATGGCTGCTTATCGCTTAGGAGCAAAAGTGCTGACATTTAACGTTGATAATTCTTCCATGCAAAAGGGAGAGACGTTTTACGATACAGTTCGGACGTTTGAACAAATCGGTTCTGATGCATTAATTATCCGGCACGAACAAAACGAATACTATAAGCAGCTTACGAATATCAAAGTGCCGATACTCTCCGGCGGCGACGGCACGAACAGTCATCCGACACAGAGCTTGCTGGATCTCATGACGATACAGCAGGAGTTCGGCGACTTCGACGGTCTTAAAATTTGTATCGTCGGCGATATTAAACACAGTCGCGTGGCGCATACCGATATGGAAGTAATGCACAGGCTCGGCATGGAAGTGTACGCGTGCGGGCCGGAGGAATTTCAAGAAGCTGATATTCAGTTTTTGGAATTGTCCGAAGCGATTGAGACGATGGATATCGTGATGCCGCTTCGCATACAGCGTGAACGCCTCGAAGAAGAGATGCACATAACCGTCGAAGAATATAATCGCAGGTTCGGTATGAGCATGGAAAGAGCGAATCGCATGAAACCGGAGGCCATCATTATGCATCCGGCTCCGTTTAATCGCGGCGTGGAAGTAGACGACGACGTCGTTGAAAGCCCGCATTCCAGGATATTTCAGCAGATGCGAAACGGCGTCTTTGTGCGCATGGCGGCTATCGAGAGGGCGTTTACGGAATGATCGATCTCCTCATCCGAAATGGAAATGTTTACATAGAGGGGCACATGCGCGAAGGCGATGTGCTGATTCAAAGCGGGAAGGTGCGCGCCTTCGGGGCGCGTCTTGATGCGCCCGTGGGCACCGAAGTGCTCAATGCGGAGGGCTGCTATGTGTTTCCGGGTTTTGCCGATGTGCATGTGCACCTTCGGGAACCCGGTTTTTCTTATAAGGAGACGATTGCCACGGGCACGCAAGCTGCAGCCAGAGGAGGTTACACGCTTGTGTGCGCGATGCCGAACGTAAACCCGCCTGCCGATACGAAGGAACGCCTGGCCGATCAGCGAAAGATCATCGAAAGCGACGCGTGCATCAGCGTGCTTCCATACGCATCGATTACGCTTGGCCAACGCGGCGAACAGCTCGTCGACATGGAAGCGCTCGCAGCCGAATGCGTGGCGTTTTCAGACGATGGAAAAGGAGTTCAAGACAAAGAGATCATGCAAGAAGCCATGCAGAAGGCGAAACGTCTGGGCAAAGTCGTCGCTGCGCACTGCGAAGATGAATCGCTCATCCCTGAGCATGCGTGCATCCACGACGGCGCATATGCGCATGCGCACGGTTTCGTGGGCATTCCGTGCGAATCTGAATCAATGCAGGTCGTTCGGGATCTTCTGCTCGCGGAGCAGACAGGGTGCCGCTACCACGTTTGCCATGTATCGTGTAAAAAAACAGTCGAAGCGCTCCGGAACGCTAAAAAGCGCGGCTTGCCGGTAAGCGGAGAGGTTACGCCGCATCACCTGGTGTTTTCCGATGGTGACCTGCAAGATGACGGACGTTTTAAGATGAATCCGCCGCTGAGGAGCGAAGAAGACCGACAGGCCCTGATCGGGGGGATTCTAGACGGCACGCTTGAAATCATCGCCACAGACCACGCGCCGCACAGCGAAGAGGAGAAGTCCGCAGGTCTTGCGGGCAGCGCCATGGGGGTAGTCGGACTCGAAGTGAGCTTTGCGGCTGTAAATACTTTTTTGCACAAATCAGGC
>Ga0255345_1006189_pt1 | contig 11823 bp, 10 predicted proteins | sample wastewater_treat_6_FD_192415 | JGI IMG/M metagenome (GOLD analysis project Ga0255345, IMG submission 192415) | Wastewater microbial communities from Lulu Island WWTP, Vancouver, Canada - plant20 | ecosystem: Engineered > WWTP > Wastewater > Unclassified | place: Canada: Vancouver, British... | reverse complement strand
GATCTATAGATTATATGCTTCCCAAATACTGGATACCGTTGCCGTTAGGTTTTATTGCCATTGGTCAGGACTATCTTGGATTTAACAGTTATGGTGTCAGTTTTATTTATGATGCGATTAATAATGTTCCTGTTTTTTCCTCATACTATTCAATGAGACTCAAATATTTAACATTGAATCTCAGCATAGATTATGATGGTTATAATGATATGGAGACTCTGTATGTGTACTTCCCGCTGAAGACTTCCCTTTTTTCTCTGGAGGATTTGTATGTAGGATTTTCCAGAATCGGAGGAACTAATACCCACAATGCTGTCTTTGGACAGTGGGTATACAGCGATGTAGATGGGAATGATAATTTTATAACTGAGAGAAATGCCTCGCTCTATACAGAGCTCAGTCTTGACCTAAATACCAGTGCAGTGGCTACCATAGGAACGTGGGAGAGAAGAACAGGTAAACCTGGAGAATTCCAGCCTTATCTGGGTTCTAAGTTTGCAGTAGGAGGAAGTAATATCCCTGACCTTTTCAGTATAGGAGGAGATACAGGAGATTTCATCCTGCACGGTTATAATACTGGGATAGAGGAAGGGTCTTTCGCCTTTATCGGGAATATCTGGCTGGATAAAACCATCTTGAAGCCATACAGGGGGTTACATTTAGGTGAAGTCTTCCTTAAGGAGATAGGTGCCAGGATATATCTGGAAGCAGGTCTTGCTGGAAATGACATCTATAGCCCTGTTGTAAAAATGAGCGCTGGAGGAGAGCTTCATCTCTCAGCTTCATTAGGATATGGGATACTACCTTTAGAGATAGGGATAGGTGTGGCTCAACCGTTAGATACTACCTATCCAACAAGGATATATATTAGTCTGGAAGGAGGGTTTTAAGTATGTATTTTATGGGGATTGATCTTGGAACCAGCGGAGTAAAAGTCCTTTTAATAGATGAAAGAGGAGATGTGATAACCAAGGGGGAGGGAGAATACACCCTGTATACCCCCAATCCTGGATGGACAGAGCAGGACCCGCTGGAGTGGTGGTCTACAACCAGAGATGTGATAAAAAAGGTTGTCGCTCAGGTAAATTCGGATGAGATAAAAGGGATAGGACTTACAGGACAGATGCATGGTTCTGTATTTTTAGATGAAGCGGGCAATGTTATTAGACCCTGTATACTGTGGAATGATCAACGGACATACAGGGAAGTTGAATCTATTATGGAGATGTTTGGAGATAAAGTACTGGAGTGGATTTCCAATCCAGTACTGACAGGATTTACACTTCCGAAGATTATCTGGTTAAAGAATAATGAACCGGAAAATTTTAAGAGGTTGAAGAAGGTTTTATTGCCCAAAGATTTTATTAGATTTAAATTAACAGGTGAATATGCAACAGAGGTTTCTGACGCCTCTGGAACTGCGCTCTTTGATGTAAAAAATAGAGCCTGGTCGATCGATATGATAAAGGCAATGGAGCTTTCACCAGATTTATTCCCGAAATGTTATGAAAGTCCAGAGATAACCGGATATGTAAATAAAAAAGCTGCCGAAGAGACAGGTCTTAAAGAGGGAACCCCTGTAGTTGGTGGAGGAGGAGATCAGGCTGCACAGGCAGTTGGTATGGGGATCGTCCATCCCTATGACACATCGGTAACTCTTGGTACATCCGGGGTAGTATTCTCTGCTATTGATAAGGTTTTTGTGGACCCTAAGTTAAGAACCCATACGTTCTGTCATGCCGTTCCTGGTATGTGGCACATAATGGGTGTAATGCTCTCAGCTGGTGGTTCTCTGAGGTGGTACAGGGATACGTTCGGTGAAATGGAGATCAGTATCTCCAGATTACTGGGGGAAGACCCTTACGATATCCTCTGCCAGGAGGCAGAAAATATAAAGCCTGGCGCTGAAGGACTTATCTTTCTTCCCTATCTTACCGGGGAGAGGTGTCCTTATCCAGACCCATTTGCCAGGGGTGTATTCTTTGGCATAGGTCTGAACCATAAGAGGTCTCATTTTGTAAGATCCATTATTGAGGGGATATCTTTTGGATTGAATGATTCTTTTAATATATTGCGAGAACTCGGTGTAAAGCCAGAATCTGTTAAGGTTTCTGGAGGTGGAGCAAGAAGTCAGTTGTGGAGAAAGATATTAGCCAGTATCTTTGACCTCCCCGTGGTAACTATAAATGTTACCGAAGGGGCAGCATTTGGTTCTGCCCTCTTAAGTGCAGTTGGAACAGGACATTTCAGGAGTGTAACAGAAGCAGCTGAAAGTATGGTGGATGTAACAGGCATAACAGAACCAGAAAAAGATTGGGTTGAAACTTATAGAGAACTTTATCCTTTATATAAAAAACTTTACAGTGATTTAAAAGAGGATTTCCGTTTCAAAACTTGATAAGAGGGGCTACTAAGCCCCTCTTATATCTTTTATCTATATCTTTTTGAAACAGAGATACCAGTCTACACATTCATAATCCTCAGTTAATCTCTTCTCCATATCGGCTTGGGATTTTGGTGGTGGTACGACGACTTTTTCTCCGGGTGTCCAGTTAGCTGGTGTAGAGACACCATATTTATCAGTAGTCTGAAGAGCATCTACGAGTCGTATTATTTCCTGAATGTTTCTTCCGTTGCTTTGCGGATAATATATCATTGCTCTAAGAATTCCCTTATCATCGATTATAAATACCGCTCTTACTGCCTGAGTACTGCTGGCTTTAGGGTGAACCATTCCATAAAGTGTTGCTACTTTCATATCTATATCTTCAATAATAGGGAATGGTACCTTAATACCAAAATTCTTCTCGATGTTCTTGACCCATGCTAAATGAGAAAAGATGCTATCTATACTTAATCCAATAAGCTGGACATTTCTCTTTACAAATTCATCATTTGCTTTGCTGAATGCTACAAATTCAGTAGTGCAGACTGGGGTAAAATCTGAAGGATGAGAGAATAATACTATCCACTTACCTCTAAAGTCAGATAATTTAATCTTTCCGAAAGTGGTAACAGCTTCAAATTCAGGGGCAGGCTCATTTAGCCTGGGTAAATTTACAATCTTAACTTGCTCTTCCATAAAGTATTACCTCCTTTTGTTTTTATAAATTTTTAAATAATACTTATTATAAATAAGTATAACATTTTAGATAAACTAATGCAAGTGCTTCCTGGAGATTATTGTCATTTACCTGCGTAATTGAGAACATCTTATCTGATAAAATTGTCAATAATAGTTAGATTCCTGTCCCTTGTATTAAATATTCTCTCATGGTATAATTTTTGACAAGATTTTTAGGAGGAGAAGATGGATTACAGTAAGACTCTAAACTTACCAAAAACAAAATTTGCTATGAAAGCTAATCTCCCTGATAAAGAGAGGGAGATTCAGGAATATTGGAATAGCATTGATTTATATAAGAGGATAAGAGAAAAAAGGGCAGGGAGCCCCAAATTTATTCTTCATGATGGACCTCCCTATGCAAATGGGGATATCCATCTGGGTCAGGCATTAAATAAGATATTAAAAGACACAATTATGAAATACCATACTATGCTTGGAGAAGATACTCCCTATGTGCCTGGATGGGATACTCATGGTCTTCCCACTGAGCAGCAGGTAGCAAAGACTACCAAAAGGGACAGGAGAACTATAGATCCTATCGAGTGGAGAAGAGAATGCAAAAATTTTGCTGTTAAATATATAGATAGACAAAGGAAAGAATTTAAGAGATTGGGAGTACTGGGTGATTGGGATAATCCATATATTACCTTTACACCTGAATACGAAGCTACCCAGATAAGGGTATTTAAAGAGCTGGTAAGAAAGAATTTGATATATAAGGCTTTAAAGCCAGTATACTGGTGTTATCACTGTGAGACATCTCTAGCTGAAGCAGAGATCGAGTATAAAGAGATTACATCCCCATCTATAATAGTTGATTTCAGGCTGTTTTTAGATGGAATAGATAATGGTATATTAAAAGGTAAACAGCCTATTCATGTTCCCATATGGACCACCACTCCATGGACTCTTCCAGGTAATGCTGCTATAGCACTGAATCCATCAGCCACCTATCTTCTTGTAGAAGCAGATGGGAGATATTATATAGTGATGGAGGATAGACTCTCTGCGATTAAAGACTTATTGGGTTGGAAAGAAGTGGTGGAGGTTAACAGGTTTTTGGGGAAAGAATTAGAAGGGTATAAAGCCATTCATCCCTTTGAGGACAGAGTTGTTCCGTTGATACTTGGTGACCATGTTTCTACTGAGGAGGGGACTGGTTCAGTTCACACCGCTCCCGGGCATGGTCCTGAAGATTATGATGTTGGAGTTAAATACAATCTCCCCGTTCTTTCACCTGTAGATGAGTTCGGCAGATTTACAACAGAAACCCTTAACCTTAAGGGTAAGAATGTGGTGGAAGCAGATGAGGTTATAATCTCTGCTTTAAAGGACAATGGGACACTGCTCTACTCTGGAGAAATACTTCATGAGTATCCTCACTGCTGGAGATGTAGAAAACCTGTGATATTTAGGGCTACCGAGCAGTGGTTTATAGATGTGAATAGATTTAAAGATAAGGCATTAAAAAGCCTGAATGAGGTAGAGTGGATACCGCCCTGGAGCAAAAACAGGATATCCGGGATGCTGGAGGTTAGACCTGACTGGTGTATCTCCAGACAGAGGATATGGGGCGTTCCCCTGCCAATATTTTACTGTAAAGATTGTGGCACTCCACTTTTGGATACATACGTGATAGAACATATAGCAGAGATGTTTGAGAAGGAAGGCTCTGATGCTTGGTTTAAATATCCTGCAGAAGAACTGATTCCAGACGGAGTCAGATGCTCTAAATGTGGATCTGAAAAATTTATAAAAGAGAAAGATATAATGGATGTCTGGTTTGATTCTGGTTCCAGTTTTGCCGGTGTTCTTAAGAGAAGATCTGGAGAATTATCTTTTCCTGCAGATATGTATCTGGAGGGAAGCGACCAGCATAGAGGTTGGTTTCAGACATCTCTACTATTGTCCGTAGCTACGGAAGATATTCCACCATATAAAAAGGTCCTTACTCATGGCTTTGTCGTTGATGAGTCAGGGAAAAAGATGTCTAAGAGTTTAGGCAACGTTGTAGATCCACAGGAGATAGTGGAGTCTCTTGGAGCTGATGTTTTGAGACTTTGGGTTGCATCCTCCGATTTTCGTTCTGATATTAAGGTATCAAAGAATATATTAAACCAGATAGTAGATTCTTATCGAAAGATAAGAAACACTGTTAGATTTATGCTGGGGAATCTGTATGATTTTGACCCTAGTATCGATTCTGTGCCGTTAGACAATTTAGGTCTCCTGGATAGATGGGTGCTTTACGAATGGAATAAATTCTTGGATAGATTAAAACTGGCATATAATGAGTATGAGTTTCACACTATATTCCACAGTGTTCACGGTTTTTGCGTAAATCAATTAAGTTCGTTTTATCTTGATGTTATAAAGGATAGATTATATGTTGAATTGCCAACGTCGCCCAAGAGACGATCTGCCCAAACAACCATTTATATCCTTTTAAAGGATATATTGAGAGTTTTAGCGCCAATAATGGTGCATACCTCAGAGGAAGCCTGGCAGTATCTCCCAGGTGATAAGGAGATCAGCGTTCATCTAGAGGCTTGGCCTGCAAAAATTCCTGTAACTCTCAGTGATGAAGAGGTTAAAATGTGGGAGTATTTCTTTGAAATCAGAGATGAAGTTAATAAGCGTCTTGATGAGTCACGTCAGAATAAAGTGATAGGTAATAGCCTTGAGGCTAAATTGAGACTGATTATTCCTGGAGATGTTTACCAGTTTTTATCCAGGTTTAATGGAGAGTTAAAGGAATTTCTTCTGGTCTCTGAGATAGAACTTCTCTCTAATAGTGATGGTAGGGATACGATAGAGGTGGATATCGCCCCTCTTGAATATAATAAATGTCAGCGATGCTGGATGTATTCGCCTACTGTGGGTAAGAATGAGAAATATCCGGACCTATGTGAGAGATGTGTGGAAGTTGTGGAGAATATTGATAGGGGAGAACATCTATGAGTATTGATTTTTCCTATTATAGAGAACTGCTATTGGAGAAAAAGAGAGAGGTAGAAGATAATTTAAAGAGTATCAAGGAGACATCTTCCAGTAATAGTGAGTTAGGGTTAATTGGGGAACTCTCAAGCTCAGATGATCATCTGGCGGAATATGCATCTATAGTATATGAGCATGAGAGTGCTCTCACAGTAGAAAAGATATTGAAGGATATGCTGAAGCAGATAGATGCTGCACTGAAAAGAATAGAAGATGGTACATATGGTATATGTGAAGTCTGTAAAAAACCAATTGGGGAGAAGCGTTTAAAAGCCATCCCTTATGCTACCATGTGTGTTCACTGTAAGTCTCTGAAAGAGAAAAGTGCCAGGAAATAGATTTCCCATAGTCATAGGAATTATCATATTCTTATCCGATAGAATCTTTAAAAGACTTTCTACCATCTATCTCTCTTCGGTAGATATAGAGTTTGGGAATGGGCTATTGAGGCTGACACATGTTAAAAATCCAGGGGCAGCCTTTGGTCTTTTCCCTTCTCAGAGAGGACTTATAATCTTTGTTTCTCTTCTGGCTCTTATTTTTATTCTGAGACTCTTTAGAAGAGTTGGGTATAATAACTCTTATTTTATCTATGGTTTGTGGAGTCTTGTCTTTGGTATCTTGGGTAACCTGTATGATAGGATATTTCTAGGGCATGTTATAGATTACATACAAATACTGAATTCTCCGATATTTAATCTCTCTGATATTGCTATAATTATAGGTATGATAATGATATTATTTTCTTCTTGATGGGAGGTGAATGTATGTATCCTGTAATCTTGCGTCTTGGAAATTTTTCTATAAGGTCCTGGGGATTAATGGTAATGACAGGAATCATCCTGGCTGTCTTATTTGCTATGAGAGAGGCAAGTAAGAGGGATGTTGACCCAGAAAATATTCTGGACCTGTCAATCATCCTGATTATTTCCGGTATAATCGGGGCAAGGGTTTTATATGTCCTGGTAAATTTCAATAGTTACAGGGATAATCTGGGTTTTGCTTTTTCTATAAAAACAGGAGGATTAGCCTGGCCTGGTGCATTCCTTTTTGCCCTTATAGCTACCATCTTCTTTATCAGATGGCGTAAACTTTCCTTCTGGTTGATAGTAGATATTCTTGCTCCCTATATAGCATTGGGTTATTCTGTGGGCAGGATAGGATGTTTTCTTAATGGATGCTGTTTTGGAAAGATCTGCGAGCCTGCCTGGTGGAGTGTCTATATGCTGGGAGCGTATAGATATCCCACACAGTTAGTCTCTTCATTGACGTCATTTATTATCTTTCTGTTCCTTGTAACTAGAGACTGGTATGATAAACCTGGGAAACGTTTCCTGGTTTACATTATCCTGTACTGTGTATACAGGTTTATAATAGAATTCTATAGATATAACAGCACTTATATAGGAGGTCTGAGTATAACCCAATGGGGGATGCTGGGGACACTGATTGTGACCTCCTTGGTATTGTATGGAAAGAGTTTGGAGTGGAAAAGAAGAGCGACTTGATCTGGTCGTGAAAGAGATGCTTACAGATCTATCTAGGGAGAAGATAAAGGGCATTATAGAGGCTGGAAAGGTCTCGGTGGATGGAAGAGTTATCTGTAAACCGAGTTTTAAAGTAAAAGATGGTTCTGATATTAGAATTGAAGAATTACCTGTGGAGGACAACACTTTGCTTCCGTATGATCTTCCTGTTGATATAGTATATGAAGATGAGAGTATAGCTGTGGTTAATAAACCTCCTGGACTTGTGGTTCATCCCGCACCAAGTGTAAAAAGTCCTACCCTGGTCAATGCCCTTGTTGGTAAGATAGAACTGGCTCCTGTAAATAAGGAGAGACCAGGAATAGTACACAGATTGGACAGAGATACTTCTGGACTTATGGTAATAGCCAAGACTCTTCAGAGTTATAATGCCCTTATCAGAGAGATGCAGGAAAGAAGGATAAAAAAGGAGTATATAGCGGTGGTTTACGGAAAGGTTAAGTCCGGTATGATAAATGCTCCTATAGGGAGATCTCAGCTGAACAGAACTAAAATGGCTGTATCTCCTTCAGGAAGGATAGCTATTACACATTACGAGTTGCTGGAAATCATTGGAGACTACTCTCTGATAAGGGTAAGAATAGAGACTGGAAGAACACATCAGATAAGAGTTCACCTGTCTTATATAGGTCATCCTGTGGTTGGAGATAGAGTTTATGGGAGGAAAGAGGATGAGACTCTGATATCCAGGCAGGCTCTTCACTCTTCAAGATTGTGTTTCCTTCATCCTGTGTCAGGGAAGTTACTGGATTTTTATTCTCCGATCCCTGAAGATATCGAGAATCTTCTAAAGAGACTGAGAGGAATGATTTGAATAGATTACTTGCCGTTTGTATTTTGATAGGAATTATACATATGACCGACACACTGTCACTCTCTGTGAGATGGGTTGGGTTAAAGGTGGGTAGAGTGGTTACTGCCTCCAGTTTATTTAACATCCTAGTTATTGTATCCAGAACGGCTAATTTATTACAGGCTCCTATGGTTGGAAAGATGGTTGATCTGGCAATCAGGAATCATCAGCCCTTGCCTTTATTAAATGAGTTTAGACTTATAATTTTATCCAGTACTATCGGTACTATTATAGGAATGTTTCTTATGCCTACTTTTGTAAAATCTTTTGGTAAGCTTATAGTGAGCTTTGAGAGAGAAGGTTCTATCTTTAAGTTAATCCTTAAGTTGTTGAGACCTAAGAATATAATACTCCCTGTTGAGAACTTTGTTGTTCCAAGTAAAGAAATTATAGGCAGAGATATCTTTAAAAATATCCCTAAGAAATTCTTCTTCCTTCAACTTTTTATCACGGGATTTTATACTATAGGTGTGCTCAGTTCTCTCTACGCGGGGACTATCGTACCTCAGTATCGAGTTACAGCAAGTCAACTTTCTGGTATAATAAATGGTATAGCCACTGTACTGTTTATGATTTTTGTTGACCCCTCTATAGCGGTCATAACAGATCAAGCTTTGAGGGATATGAGACCGCAGAGAGACGTCAGGAGTATAGTTATTGTGCTTGCCATAGCAAGATTAATAGGGACTATATTAGCCCAGTTACTGATAGTCCCCTGTTCTTATCTGGTAGCGATAGTTGCTACCAAGATGTAAAAGGAGGTTATATAGGTATGCTTTCTATTGAAGAGGTGATACATATAGAGAGATTAGCCAGGTTGAGACTCACCGATGATGAAAGGGAAATGTACAGAAAGCAGTTGAACGATGTCCTAAATTATGCAGCCAGGTTAGATGAGATAGATACCACCAGTGTCCCTCCAATGTATCATGTCTTACCTGTGAGCAATGTTTTAAGAGAGGATATCCCTCAAGAGAATCTTACCCAAGAAGAAGCGTTAAGTAATGCACCTTCAGAGGATGGTGGTTTCTTTGTTATACCTCCAATCCTGGGAGGTGAAGGATGACAAACCTGGCAGATCTTACAGCTCATGAACTTCTGGGGTTAATCTCCAGGAAGGAAGTCTCCCCTGTAGATATAGTCAATAGCTGCATAAATAGGATAGAAATGTATGAATCTCAGGTTAAGGCATTTCTCAATATCAGAGACGCTGAGACTATTATTAATTCTATAAGAGAGGATGAGCCATACTCCGCCATTCCTATAGCCATAAAAGATAATATGCTGGTAAAAGGGCAACCTGCTACCTGTGCCTCAAAAATACTTTCAAATTTTATTGCCCCATACAATGCGACAGTTATAAAAAAATTAATTCAAAACTCTTTTAATATTATAGGTAAGACTAATCTAGATGAATTTGCTATGGGCTCTTCTACAGAAAACTCTGCATTTTATCCTACCAGAAATCCCTGGGACTTGGAGAGGGTTCCAGGAGGCTCCAGTGGAGGTTCTGCTGCAAGTGTAGCTATAGGGTTTTCTATATGGTCTTTAGGTTCAGATACAGGCGGTTCCATAAGACAGCCAGCATCTTTCTGTGGGGTGGTTGGCTTAAAACCCACATACGGTACCGTATCCAGGTATGGACTGGTTGCATTTGCCTCTTCTCTCGACCAGATAGGTCCTATTACAAAAGATGTGACAGATTGTGCCCTCTTGTATAGCTTTATAAGCGGGTATGATCCGAATGATTCTACTTCTCTCAATATGCCCCCATATAAATTTTCTCCACCCAAAGGAGATATAAAGGGGTTAAAGATAGGTCTGGTTAAAGAACTTATGGGAGAAGGTGTAGACCCTTCTGTAAGAGCTTGTATGGATAATTCAATAAAGATATTTGAAGATTCAGGTGCTATAGTAGAAGAAGTTTCTTTACCTCACATAGAATACTCTGTACCTACTTACTATATACTTGCTACTGCGGAGGCAAGTTCTAATCTGGCCAGGTTTGACGGTGTGAGGTATGGATTAAGAGCGAATGGAAAGACGGCAGAAGAGATGATGTTTAATACACGGGGTGAAGGTTTTGGACCAGAGGTAAAGAGAAGGATAATGTTAGGGACATATGTCTTGAGTGCTGGTTACTATGAGGCATTTTATCTGAAGGCTTTGAAGTTTAGAAATCTTATTGCTGATGATTTTAAAAAGGCATTTGAACGATTTGACGTGCTTATTTCTCCGACATCTCCAATATTGCCATTTAAATTGGGAGAAAAGATATCCAATCCTCTGGAGATGTATCTATCCGATATATGCACAATCCCGGTGAATCTGGCTGGAATTCCAGCGATATCTATTCCCTGTGGATTTATCAATAATCTCCCTGTAGGTCTGCAGATTATGGGTCCTACTTTCAGTGAATCGAAACTCTTCGAGGTGTCTTATGGATTTGAACAGGCAACATCTTTTCATAAGAAGAGACCTCAGATAGGAGGGAGTTAGTTATGGATTATGAAGTCAATATAGGTATGGAGATTCATGCAGAGTTATTAACCAGGTCCAAGGTCTTTTGTAGTTGTCCTGTTCAGTTTGGAGCTCCCCCTAATACACTGGTCTGTCCTGTATGTTTAGGATTACCTGGAGCTTTACCAGTACTTAATAAAAGGGCAGTAGAATTTGCAATTACTACAGCTCTTGCTCTTAATTGCGGGATAAACAGACATTCTATATTCCACAGAAAGAACTATTACTATCCTGACTTACCCAAGAATTATCAGATATCACAGTATGACTCTCCTATAGGAATACAGGGATATCTGGAGATAGAGACTGAAGGCGGAAGAAAAAGGATAAGGATAAGAAGGGTCCATCTTGAGGAAGATACTGGTAAGCTGATCCATAGTGGTGGACGTATAACTGGTTCTGATATATCCTTTGTAGATTTTAATAGAAGCAGTGTTCCTCTTCTTGAGATAGTCTCGGAGCCGGATATATCCAGCCCTGAAGAAGCTAAAGAGTATCTCTCAAATATGAGAGACATCTTGGTGTTCCTTGGAGTCTGCGACGGTAAAATGGAAGAGGGAAGTATGAGATGTGAGGCAAATATCTCAGTAAGGAGAAAGGGTTCTGAGAAGCTGGGGACCAAGACAGAACTTAAGAATATAAATTCTTTCAGATCTGTGGAGAGAGCCTTAATATATGAGATCAATAGACAGATAGATGTGGTTTCTAGAGGGGGAGAAGTTATACAGGAGACCAGACATTGGGACGAAAAGAATGAGCGGACTGTCAGTATGAGAGGT
>Ga0255345_1006182_pt1 | contig 11830 bp, 7 predicted proteins | sample wastewater_treat_6_FD_192415 | JGI IMG/M metagenome (GOLD analysis project Ga0255345, IMG submission 192415) | Wastewater microbial communities from Lulu Island WWTP, Vancouver, Canada - plant20 | ecosystem: Engineered > WWTP > Wastewater > Unclassified | place: Canada: Vancouver, British... | reverse complement strand
AACAATTGAGTCTACTTTTGCACTTTCAAATATTTTTCTGCCAGCATTCAACAAAGAAAACATTGTATCTATTTTCTGCTTTCTCAACTCATTTCCAAAGGGCTTTGAAATCCACTTGTCAGGGCTAATATAAGTCAATATTCCATCCTGATTCAGGCAGTCAAAACCTTTCTCGAAGAATGCGATGTAAATATCCCAATTACCCCTTGTGTAATGGTAGTTATTCACAATGTACTCTCGTAAAGATTCAAGCTTATTTTTTACCATTCCCTCAGAGTCGATATACGGAGGATTTGCAATAACTACATCAAATCCATTTTTAATTCCAAACATCCACTCAGGATCGAACCAGTCGGTTGTTTTGTGTTTAAAAGGTTTCCAGTCGGTTAATTTTCTTGTCAATTCAGCTTTTGCAACACCAGTAAAAGAGTGTTTGTCAATCAGTTCATTAATCATTTCAGATTGGAGTTCGCTAAAAGTGATCATCACATCTTTTCGCTCTTCATCTCTTGCAGTGAAATATTGCTCTATTAAGTCTTTAAGCTTCTCAATTTTTGAGTGGTCATCAAACAATTCGGGTTGTTGACTATTAAGTTTTGGAAGGCTTACTAGAGTATTGGCGGTAACAAATTTAAAATCAAGATTAGGTAAAGGTTCGATTCCTCGATTTTCAAGAGTATCATCAATTCTTTCGTCTACAACTAAAGTTAGAAAACAACGAAGGCGTGATATCTCTGTAGCAATAGGTTGAATATCAACACCAAAAATGTTGTCTTGAATAATTCCCAACTTCCTAATGTAGTCGAAGTTTTTTTCTTTAAATTCTCTCTCAATTACCCTCCTTAACATCATGCTTGGAGTTTTTTCAATTTGTCTTTTAAACCAAAGATGACCTTGTGGATCAATTTGCTGTAGTATAAAAACGATTTTTTGAAGTGCACCAATGGGGAAAGCCCCGGATCCACACGCTGGATCCAATATTTTGACAGATCCAAGTGCTTGAGCTATTTTATCCTTCTCATCATCATTCAGAGGATTATTGTTATCATCTTCAAGATCATAACTTATAAGCGACCTAAGTTTATCGTCCGAAATGTTTGTTTTTTCTTTGATAAATAAATTCAATGTTTCGTCTACCATGTAATCTACGATTAAGCGGGGGGTGTAATAACTTCCAGTGCTTTTTCTTGCTGATTCTCCAGTCTCAGGATTAATTTCAGCTAAAAGATTTTCAAAAATACGTCCAAGCATTTCAGGATCAATAGATAGTTCTTCGTCGAAACTAGTGTTTTCATCTATTGTAAAGTTGTAAGTTTCTAGTGTTTCAAATAATGACTTTAACCAAGAATTAGGTATTACCACCATGTTATGGTTTACTGATTGCTTATCTTCGTTGTAGCTAAAAAAGTCATCCTCATGAGGAGAAAATAAGCCACCATTGAGGTAGGGTATCGCTGAGAATAGGTCGTTTATAAATGCATCTTTTCTAGTCTTTATAGGCTTGTTAAGTACCTCAAAGAATATCGGCTCGAGTATTTTATGATAGTAGTCCTCAATAGTGCTAGATGCTTCAAAAGAAAGTAACTCTCTTGGCATCAAGGAATGGCCAGAGGCACTTCTTTTTTCTCTTAAAAACCAACAGAAAATAATACGACCAATTAGTCTAACTGCAAACTCTTGACTTGTCTGGCTATGATCTTTGACAAATGGTAGTTTGAGCTGAGCCTCAACAGTCTTTTTTGACTTGCCATTGGCAATTTGACCTCCGACAAGGTGAATGAATGCACTCGATATCTCTTTGTAGAATTCTTTGTTAACTACTTCAAGCGAAAATCTACTTTTTAGATCGGCAAAGTCAGTGATACTACCTTTGCTTATCAAGTATTGATGTGGGGTTTTTACTTTTGCTTTAGAACCAAGGACATACGATTGTCTTTTAGGATTTGAAAGTTTCTTTTTAATTTTTCCTTCATCCCAAGTTAAGGTACTTGTCAAAAGAGATAATCTCCAGAGTGATGAATTTTCAGAGTAATAAACGATTATTGCGTTTGGCGTTCCATAGTCACGCAAAAGAGTAAAACTTTCCGTGGCTAATCCAATCTTTCTTCTGGAGGGATCTTGTTCCGTTTCAATAATATAAACTCTGACACCGAGGGACGATTCGCCTATAGTTTGAATTGATTTAATACCTTGAAAACTTTTAGAAACGTCAACTTTGCGAATATCTTTGGAAAAATCAGGAAGAAAACCACTTATCCACTCAATAAACTCTTGTTGATTAAAGTTTTCATTTAATTTCATACGGTTAATTCTTCTGATAAGACAATAAGTTCAGATAATCCTTCAAGCTGATCTACGCGTTTTAAGCTAGTAGCAATTGATTGTTTGGAAACTAGCTCTTGAAGGTCTTTATACGCTTGCTCTAAGTTATCCATCTTGATGCGACCTATTTGCTTGTATTGACCCTCACTCAAGTCATCATATTCTTTAATAACTTTGATCAAATCCATAGCGTAGTCTTTTGCTTGTGGGTAATTTTCGATAAGCATTTGCAATGGCTCTAGCGCCTTAGCTCTGTTACCACTTAATCGTGGGAGTTTATGCTTTTCAAAAAGTTTATTGCGGATAAGAACGAATAATTCGTTGAAGGTTGCGTCTGGAGTGGCGCCTTCTTCTTCTGGTTTGGCTGAAAATAGTGGTAAGACACGCTCAGCTGAAACTACCTCAGGTTCACCGTCTACACCATCTTTAATTGCGAAAACGGCATGATTACCTTTCTTACCAAAAGCAATGCCTCCATTAAGCTGTTGGCCTTTGCGCAAAACACGACTTCTAGGCCTGATAGACATAGCTTTTTCGATAATTTCGTCAGGAGTTTGATCGTATACTTCTCGATGAATTGCATCCCATGACTCAAATTCTGCTTCTGAATTGGCTTTGTTGTATTCTTCTTTAAAGAAACTCTTTAGCTCCTCATCGCTGGTTAGCGTCTTGGTGTCACTACCTACAACTGCATTGATCAGAGTCATTTTGAGTGTGCTTATTTGTTGAATTCTTGTTTCTGCTTCTCCAATAGAAGTCGGGAAGAAGTTGTAGACATATAGGGAATCAAAGACTTTCTTGTTAATGCGGTTAATACGGCCTATGCGCTGTATTACTCTGGTTGGATTGAATGGAATGTCATAGTTAAAAATTACACCTGCACGATGTAGGTTGTATCCTTCACTTAAGGCATCTGTGGCAACTAGGACATCATAATCGTTAGATTGAAGATCTGGTTTGACTCCGGCATCAAAATTATTTCGTAGAATGTCTCGATTTACTTTTGAGGCATCTTTAGCCGTGTATTTATAAACCCTATTTACCCCAGCTTTTTTAATTGCCTGACCCAGATAATCAACTGTATCTGCATAGGCAGAGAATATAACGATTTTTCTCTCAGGGTTTTCACTCAATAATCGTTTGATATTATCAACTAGACAATCCAGCTTGGGATCAAGATCAGCCACTTTTTTATTAGCTCCAAACCACTGTTCTCGAATAGATAGCAACAGTCTAGTATCTTCTTCAACTTCTTTAATAAAGTCAGGTTTTAACCAATCTTTTTCAACGAATAGAAGTTTATATTTTGATTCGTCATTCTCATTGAACTGTTCCGAAAACTCACTTGATAAATCATCACCTGCATCGTCAATGAAGGAATCTGGATCTGGAATTTTGCCTTTCTTGAGAATTGGTACTTTTCCTTGATCGTTGTACCATCTTGCAATCATGAGATTGGAATCAATCATGTTTTGGAGAGTAATCCTGAAAGCTTCTTTTGAGCTTTCAAAACGCATGACAAGCAAGCGTTTCATAAAAGCAGCCAAGTTGCTTTGTGCAGTTTGAAGGTCAACATCGTCTAAATATGCGCCATACTTTTCTTTGAAGGCGTCTCTTTTTTCGTCCAAGATATAGGTAACTGGCTTGTATCGTGCTCCCTCAAAACCATGATCCTCATTTGTCAGAGTCTCCAAAGTATTAAGGTAAAGGTCAAACAGCTCATCGAGTTCATACTCAAGCAAATCCGGGCCTTCAACTTTTGCAAATGAAATACCTTGTTTGATGAGGTTGTTGCGATATCGAGAGATAGTTTGAAGATCTAATCGTGACCTGCGAACAATAACAGGTTCGATAAGCCTTCGGAGTTCCTGAGCAATTTCCTTCGTCTCTGCTGTGATTTCATCTGGAGTTAGTTTGTTGCTTCGTAGGCTTGATCGTAGTTTTTTGTAGCGATCGATCAATTCTCTAAAGCGTAGCGAAAGATTGTCAACCGAGCGGATTGTTGATTGTCCCGGCGTTTGAAATAGTTTTACCAGAGCAAAAACATCCTTAGGATCATTGTTGAATGGAGTAGCCGTCAAAACTACAACCTTATTATTAGCATTACTTCGTGAGAGTGAATGTAAGAGCGTGTAGTCATCTGTTAGCTCATTACGATATCTATGAGCTTCATCGAGTATCAATAAGACTGGCCCAGTAATTTGATTAATGCACCATTGATAGGCTTCATCAATTTTGCCAGAGCTGAAAATTTTAGTTCCTGGCAATCTAAAATGTGCTTGATATTCTTCCCACTGAGTTATTAAGTGAGGAGGACTAATGATTACGACGTGTAGGTGGTCTTTTTGAGCCATATTGTAGGCGATGGCTGAGGCAATAATACTTTTTCCAAGTCCCACAACGTCAGCAATAATGACACCACCATATTGATTGATTCGGTCAATTCCCATCCTGATAGCATCAAGTTGGTATTCAAGATCAACAAATGAATCGTCTGTAATTTTCCCTGGAGATTCGATATCTGTGTTGCGATCTTTGCCAAAAAGTTCATGAAGCACACGGATATACATTAAGTAAGGTTGGACTATGGCATTAATCCAAAGCTTTTTGACCACATCCTTAAATTCATCATTATTTTCTGGGGTAGCAATATCAATGTTCTGTGCATCCTTCCACATTGATTCAAATTTGGCACAACCATCTAGAAACACTTGTTTGTCTCTTGAGGAGTCGTTGAGTTCACCTTGCTCGATAAGGCCGTTGTAAGTAAGGTTGCTTGAGCCCAAGAACCTTGTGCCCGGGAAATCACCGCCCTGATTAAAATTTGGAGCGTTATGAACTAGGTAAATTTTTCCGTGCTCATCTGTGTTAGTTAGTTTTATCTGGAGAGTACCGTCAATAATCTTTTGCTCGAATATTTTATATGCTTCTTGAGATTTGGGATCGTCAAATACCTGTGTTTCATTAAACAATCGAGTGAAGCCCTTAAAATAATCTGACTTTTGCTCTGATCTAGAAGTATAAGTGTCTTGGGGCTGAAAACGGTCAAAGTCTACTGACTTACCCGTTTTTTGTTGCATGGCAATAATTTTTGGCACTGCATTTGGGTCAATCTGTTTGCCAACAAGAATTCGTACTTTTTTATCCTTAAGTTCTTTGGCTAGGAGTTCAAATCCAGAAAAGTAAAAGTAGCCAACTTCGATATCGATACTATCAGACGTGGAGAGCGCGTTTATAAGCGCTTGATGCATTGTCTGGGTTTGATTATCGATTAAAGCCATATTTATTTGTTCTTTTCGTTAATAAATTTTTCTATATCTTCTTTTCGGTATCGCAAACTCTTTTTGATACCGATCCGAACAGCTATAAGTATCCCTTTTTTATCCCAATCCCTCAAGGTGTTGGGGTGTACTTTGAGGACATTTGCAGCCTCTTTTAGAGTTAATAGCTCGTCCATGTTTTTCTCGTTTAATTTCGTACCAATAGATACTAATCCATTATAGTACGTTACTGATAAAAAATCAGTTAGTTGCTATAATTTTGATACGATGGCGACTACAAAGACATTGAATCCATTACACTTTGAAGATCTTGAACCAAAGAGGTTTGAAGATTTAGTTAGAGAACTCATTTATGATTTTCGCGATTGGTACAAGATTGAGCCAACAGGAAGAACTGGAAGCGATGAAGGGTATGATGCACGAGCGTGGGAAAAATCTCAAATTATCTCAAATACCAGCGATTCAGAAAATAACGAAGGTGAAGATGCTGATCAAGAAGAAGGCAAACACACGATAGAAGGCAACTTGTGGATGATCCAATGTAAAAGGGAAAAAGATATTGGACCCAAACGAGTGAGCGAAATTATTAACGAATCGATTAAAAAGGAGATTCCATACGGTTTTTTGTTAGCAGCTCCAGTTAACTTTTCTAAAAAATCATACGATGTTTTTAGAGAATCTCTTCGCAAAAAAGGAGTTATGGAGTTTTATCTTTGGGGAAAAGCAGATCTCGAACATGCTTTAATGATGCCTAAAAATGATAGGTTGTTGTTCGCTTTCTTTGGCATATCACTTCAAATCAAGAGAAGATCCCATGTGTCAGAAATAAGATTTTCGGTAAACAACAAGAACAGATTGCTAAGACTTATTGGTAATAATCCTACACATGAGTCAATCTTACTGAGAGATATCGAAGATTCTGACTATCCATACGAAGATAGAAGCGCAAATAAGAGTAAAAAACCTAAATGGGGTGAACAAATAGTTATTGAGCTACACCCAAAAGGACTGGTTTTCCATATTCATGAATATTATGGATATTACAACGAAGATAATAACGACTATGCCTTTACAAAAGCTGTCGACTTGGTTCACAGACCAAAACATGAGCAACTAATACAGCGCGAAAGTAATTGGCGAAATAATTGGGAAGAAAATGAAAAAGTAGAGTATTTCTATAAAAATCTTCCCATGAAGAATCAAGCCAAGATGAATATTTATGGATTTTTATCATACGAGGATATGTTGTTTATAGATCCTAAAGGTGATAATCACTACGAAATTCCTCATATTTTTGTTGAATATGACAAACAAACAGGACCCTTTACCACTATCTGGAGTGTATTTTCCTGTAATGGAAAAGAAATTAAAATCGATAAGAACAAAAAACAATCTGAGACATTCCCAAAAAAATTTCCAAGTATAAAGCGCGGTAGAATCTATCGTGATAAATATATTGAATGGGATTTGTTTACTTCAAGGCAATTCTCGAATGGAAATATTCACAGGTTCTACGATATCGATAGTAAATATGATTACCTTAAACCAAAAGATGTCATAGCCGTAAAAAAAGAAGACACCGCTTCTGAAGATGTGTATGCTCAAGTTACTCACAAGTATGTGACAACTGTTCAGGAACTTGTAGAATCCCAAAATACAAACTTAACAAAAGAGCTATTAGAAAAAGATCTTGGTCGAGAAATTAACAGCTCTGATCAAATTACTGTCTTTGAAATAATTCATGTGTACTCGTGGAAACTCAATGATGGTAGATAGCAATTTCATTGTTTTACTTCTAAAAACACCCTCGGATTTACTGGTATGCCGTACACATTTACCTGGAAGTGCAGGTGTACGCCTGTTGCCCAACCAGTTTGACCTTGTCCACCAATTACGTCACTAGTGGTCACCTTTTGGCCTTTAAAGACATAAATCTTGTTTAGGTGGGCATAGATAGTCACCACATTATTACCGTGGTCAATAATGACGTGCTTACCATATCCCCAAAATATCTCTCCCGCATAAATAACAGTGCCGTCCATAGCAGGGTTTACAGGCTCATCAAGTTTGGAGGCAATATCAATTCCTGTATGAAAAACCTGATACATGCTTGATTGTGCAAATTCCAGAGTAATTACCCCTTTGGTTGGCCACACAACGGTAGGGTTTATCTCCGTTATTACCTCACCAGTTGTTGGATCTTTAATCTGGATGGCCTGAGTTGTCGCGTTTTGATCAACCAGTTTATCAGAGATGACATTGATACCTACCTGAGTCAGCAGAATAACTGCAATGACAGGAAGCATAAGGATGGTGAGGAATGCGAGAAGGACAAATTTAAGTTCTTTGCGAAACGACCAGAGTGTAAATACTAGCTTTGGATTCATAGCTAGATATAGACTTCCCTGGGATCAGTCGTTAGAAGTGGGTGTTCTTGCTCTGAGGCCACAATTCTAACTGCCACATGGTTTTGATCAGCAATAATTAATGCCTCGCCTCGATCGCAGGTTAGCAGATAGTGTTGCTCGTAAGCAGATAGATGAAACTCGTCAGCCACTTTTTTGATAGTCGTTGTATCTTGGCGCATGAGGATTCTAAGAGAAGATTGACTAGCTATAGCTTTACCGTAATCTTGATTAAGAAAATCATTAGCTTGCTGAGAGATAATAGTGACTCCAAGATAATATTTTCTGGCACGACGTACTAATCCTGAGATAAATCTGGCGCTTTCTGGCTCCTGAAGGAGTATCCATCCCTCATCAATAACGAGCATTCGTTTTTGAGGATTTTGCTTGACCTCATTGTTTACGAAGTTGGCCACCACCATCATCATGATTGATCTGATAGATTCGTTTAAGTCTTTGATGTCAAAAACAATCAGGCGGTTATCGAGCTTAATATTAGTCTGGGAATCAAACACCGTGGATAGCGATCCTTTGACAAATCTCTCGAGCCTGTCACATAAATCTTTATGCTTCATGGCTTTGAGGTTTTTGTAAAAATCCTTGAGGAGTGGGTATTCAACTTCTTTTGGTTTTTTAGCGTTCTTTCTGGGTGTTAACTTGGCATCTTTGTAGGTGAGAAGTAGGGCGCGATCAACCGATGCCCGCTCCTCTGAGGTGAGTGAGCCAACCATAAGTGAGATAAGCTCAGTTAAGTCCTGAATATGTTCAGATAAGTTATTTTCCTGTGTTACCGAGTGTTGGGAAAACTGAAACGGATTGATTTTCTCTTTGGAAGTAGCTGAGAGTTTAATATATGTTCCACCCACACTAGCCGCTAGTTGCTTGTATTCACGCTCGGGGTCAATAATGATGACTTTAGTGCCTTGCATCAAGTGTCTTAAGATCTCGACTTTGGCGGTATAACTTTTGCCTGATCCAGATTGAGCAAAAATAATTGAGTTAGCGTTGTTTAAAGAGTAGCGATCGATAATCACTAGGGAGTTATTGGATTTATTGATGCCATAGAGAATGCCTGATTCCTGCACGAGTTCAGATGAGACAAAAGGAAAAGTAAGGGCAGCGCTTGAGCTATCCAGGTTACGTTTTTGAGCTAATTTATTCTCAGCTCTGGGGAGAATTGATTGCAAGCCTTCGATTTGTTGGAAGGTGGCAGGCTTGATGTAGAAAAGCCGTGTTTGCATGACTGTTTCTAGGAGTTTAGTGATTTTGTTAAGTTCCGAGAGGGTTTCGGCACTGATCGTCATGTAAATCGAGATTTGGAATAATTTTTCCATACCTCGCTGAATTTTGTCTTTTAGCTCCATAGCCGATTCGAGCGGATCAGTAATCTCACTCCCGATAACCTTGCCTTCTTTGAGCATGGTGCGCTTGGTGGACTCTAGCTCAGTTATTTTTCTGATTAATTTGGGCAGAGCGGTTAAAGGATCAACTTGTTCGATGTGGTAGCTGATATCAATATCGTGATTAAAGTTGATGAGATTATTAAGCCAACCAGTTGAAGCCACATAGGGATAGCCAGAGACAAACATCGTTCTAACGAATCGGTCGTTTATCTGTAAATATGATGATTCTTCTTTGAGTCCTGCATAGGAAATTAAATCTACTTGATCCTGTGTACCAAAGGCAATTTTAACCGCCTGATTGGTCATAGCTTTGAGCTTGCGCTTCTTTTGCCAAGCTTTAATCAGTTTTAGGCTAGTGATTTTTTTCTTTAAGTTAAACATAGTTATTTTTCAGTAACGCTTCGACAGTTTCGCGGGTAATAGCCTGGGTTTTTAAGCTTTCCGGGTTGTAGAAGCCATAAAATAAATTGAGAATTTCAAGGCCTGTTATGCTTCGGGCTTTCATTTGCATTCGCTCCAAACCTTTAATAATAATGTCCTTCTCAAGGTTTAGATGTTCTTTAATCAGCTTCATATCCTGATGACGCTCTGTGTGTTTGTAGGGAATGACAATATAGAAACGGCGGGAAAGAATCTTGTTACCAGAGACAAGTTTTTTGACGAACGAGCAGTAACCCTCAATCTGCTTCTTGTAGGCAGGAATTGTTTCCTTTTCTTTAGTTTTGGCAATATCTTCGACATAACGATCAATATCAACTTCTCGCACTCTCACTAAGATCTGGATTTCACACGGTAGTGAGTTTAAAAAGTTTTGGAAGCTATCAATAATCACATCCTGTTCTTCTTCACTTTTAAGCTCAAAGTTGACCGATGATGTTTCCAAGATTTGACGATATTCGTTACCTGGCAGGACAAGGATATTATCCACGACTTCTTTAATCTGGATTTGCTGACGGCTACTAGATTTTTTAGATTTGCTAAAGATACTCATAGTTTTAATTCTTCATTTGATAGCGAACTGCCACCTTGCCAGAGTCGATTAATTGCTCGAGACGAACAAGGTCTGAAATATTTATTTCAGTCTTTTGATCACTGGATGCTTTCTTTGTTGTTTTTCGTTTAGAGATAGCAATATCTGGGATATCCGGAATATCAATAATGCGGTTGGTAATATCGTTTTTGTTATAGAGCCAATACTTAGGGCGGAATTGATACCTGAGTACCACTCCAAGCCACTCAGCTACTATTTTGTCTTTAATGCGAATAACTAGAATCAAGCAGATCATGATTACAACGCCAATGAGTCCAAGTTTGTAGGGTACAAGTTTCATGGCAGGCGCAAACAAAATGTAGATAAGGGCAGTCCAAAGAACCGGAAACATGAGAATCAAGATTTGAGTCATGTTAAGTGATCCGGCAATCTTATCTTCAACAGTCGTAATTTGTGCTGGAATAATGGTGGTTCTCATAGGTGTACTGTCTTTCTGGGCGTTGTAACTGACCTTGTGGCCTTAGATGAAGCCGTGGCGCTTGAATCAGTACTAAGTACATTGGTAATTTGGCTTCCAACATGGCGAACTGCTCCCACACTGCGGGAGAATAAGATGAGTTGCATCATGAATGAAGGAATTTTAAGTAAGGTTAATAGGAGTCCAATCGCAACAGCTACCGAGATCAGTGAATTATTTGTTTGTTCTGGAAGTGTTAAAAAAGTGCCGGCCAGTTGAATCGTGACCACATGCACAAAGATCATAAAAACTGAAACGAAATATCCTTTAACTGCCATTTCGGCAAAGTCGGCAGTTTTGGGAATTGCTGAGAGTAGAAAAATAAACGGTGAAAGCACGGCACCAAGTGAGATCACGATCAAGCGGCTGATGTACATAAGAAGTAGTACGATCGCCACGATCAAAAATATAAGTAGGAAAATCAGGATAATAAATGGTGCAGTGCCGTTAGTAATGCTTGAGATAGTAACGGCATTACTAATCCATGCGTGATTTAGTCCTCCAGTAGCAGAAATGACACCAGAAACCAAAGCGTTGCTAGCTTTGATGGCATAGTCAGCCAAGAATAGTGAAACATTTGCTCCTAAGAAGGCTAGCCCAATTCTAGGCAGGAGATGTTTAAATTCAATCTCTTCAAACCCGAATGTTGAGGCGCTCATAAACTGAAGGCCTAAAAGTGCCACAACCAACACAAACAGCGTATCTGTAATCCCGAGCATGATTAGCCAAAATTTGACGATTGAGGCATTCTCAAGAAGCGATGGAGTGGTTGATAAAAACGTCATAATCCCATCAACTATTGGCTTAGTGGAGCTTTCAACAATGTTTTGGATAAAGCCATTAACGGCATCGATGAGTACCTGGGTTAAACCATCACTGGGTGCTACACTCTCGATTTGTGTAATAGGCAG
>Ga0255345_1006171_pt1 | contig 11842 bp, 10 predicted proteins | sample wastewater_treat_6_FD_192415 | JGI IMG/M metagenome (GOLD analysis project Ga0255345, IMG submission 192415) | Wastewater microbial communities from Lulu Island WWTP, Vancouver, Canada - plant20 | ecosystem: Engineered > WWTP > Wastewater > Unclassified | place: Canada: Vancouver, British... | reverse complement strand
CGCCGCTGGCCACCAGCGTGCAGCAGGGCGAGATCACATTCGAGGCCGTCGTGCTGGACTTTGGCCGCGCGGTGGAGATGAGCGCCGTGTTTGACGAAAAGCCGGTGACACTGACGCAAACCGGGCGCGAAGAATTGTGGTCGCGCTGGTGCGGCACGCTGGACACGCGTCAGGCGTTTGACGGCGACCGTGTGCTGGCCTTCACGGCGAAGCAGGGCGAGACGGTCAGTCGTTCTACGGTCCGCTACTTGGTGGAGAATGGACGCCCGCAGACGTATCAAGCGACAGCACCGGCGACGCTCTCCTTGCAGGTGCGGGGCGTCGACGGTACGTGCCCGGTTCTCTTCAACGGCGAGCCGCTCGGCACGATCCCGGCCGGAACCACCAACGAATGTGTGCTCACATTTCCCATCGATCAGGCACGGCTCGCCAAGCTGAACCGCGTCACGATCCGAGCGGGCAAGCAGGGACCCGGCGGCGACCGTTTCAGCGCGGGGCCAGTTTGGCTCTCTTACGGCGGCAAGAAGATGTATGACCTGAGGTACGCATCTTTTGAGCGGCACACCATCGCGGGGGATGAGCCCGCGCGCGTTGAAAAAGTGTTGTATTATTGCCTGCCCTGAGCAGGCGCGGAATGGGCGGGGCGTATCTCCGGCCATCGTATGTGAGGGTGACAGAACGAGAACAGACCGACGCTTCAAGAAAGGAGAGTGAACCATGGTTCGCAGGACGTTCATAAAGACGGCAGGACTTTCGGCGGGCGCGTTTTGGATGCGCCGGCCTGCGCATGCGGCGCAATCGAGCGGTGCCGGATTGCCGGCGCTGCTGGGCGGTGAGAAAGCATACCGGGGGAAGTGGCCGACGTGGCCGCGCTGGATACCGGAACATGACGAACCCGGATTCCTCAAGTGCCTGCGCAGCGGCGTCTGGTCACGGGCCGCTACGGTGACAGAATTTGAAAAGCGTTGGGCTGAAGCCGTGGGCGCCAAGCGCTGCTTGGCTGTGGTCAACGGAACGAACGCGCTGATCACGGCGCTGGCCCAACTCGGGATCGGCGCGGGCGATGAGGTCATCCTGCCGCCCTACACGTTTATCGCGACGGCGCAGGCGATCCTGATGAACGGCGCGATTCCGGTGTTTTGTGACATCGATCCCGCCACGTACCAAATTGACCCCCGCAAAATCGAGAGCAAGATCACGCCGCGGACCCGCGCGATCCTGCCGGTGCACATCTTGGGATTGCCCGCTGACATGGCCGCCATCACGGCCCTTGCCAAGAAACACGACCTGTACGTGGTCGAAGATGCCTGTCAGGCGTGGCTGGCCGAGGTTAACGGAAAGAAGTGCGGCACGCTGGGCAATGCCGGATGCTACAGTTTCCAGAACTCGAAGAACCTCGCGATCGGTGAGGGCGGTGCGATTGTCAGTGACGACGACGCCTTTATGGACCGGTGTCACGCCTATCACAACTATGGCAACGCCTACGGCACGGCGGTCGGTGTGGTCGGAGCCGGCACAGCCATGCTGGGCACCAAGCTGCGCTACACCGAGTATCAGGCGGCGATGGGGCTGGCGCAACTCAAGCGCCTGCCGGCGGAGACCGCGTTGCGTCATGAGAACGCGGAGTATCTCAAAGCACGGCTCAGCGAGATTCCCGGGATCATCCCCTACCGCTTCTCTCCCGGCGTGACGCGTGCCGCCTTCCACCTCTTCCCGTTCAGGTTCGACAGCGAGGCGTTCGGCGGCGGACTCACGCGTTCGACCTTTTTGAAGGCACTCGCCGCAGAAGGCGTCCCCTGCTCATCGGGCTATACGCCGCTGAATAAGATGCCGTATGTCAAACACGCCTTTGAGACCAAGAACTTCCGGCGGATGTACACGGCGGACGAGTTGGATTACGACGCATGGCTGGCGCGCAACCAGTGCCCTGAAAACGACCGGATTTGCCAAACGCTCGTCTGGCTGCCGCAGCATGTGCTACTGGCCGACCGCGCAGCGATGGACCGCATCGCCGACGCCGTCGCGAAATTGCACGCCCACGCGGACAAGTTGGCGAAGGCCTGAGCGAATCTTCAAAGCGGCGGTCGGCAAACGCCCGGTTTTCTCCGGGACGACCGTCGCGCACCTCTAACCCTTGATACTGGATAAACATCATGTCTGATTCATTCGAAAGTTTTTCTATCCACGCGACAACGACATCACACGCCGGCCGGGGCCTCGTTGCCCGCGTCTTCAACTCGGGCTTCAAAGAGGCGCATGACACCTACAACGGATTATCGATCGCCAGCGACGGCCGCGTGTACTATGTGCTCTGCTCGACATCGATTGATTTCGGCGGTCGCGTTTTCCGCTACGATCCCCGTACCGATACCCTTGATTGCCTCGGCGATCTGACGGAAATGTGCGGCGAAAAAGACCGCCGGACTGTGCCGCAGGGCAAGAGCCACGTGCTCTTTTACGAATATCAAGGGAAGCTCTACTTCTCGACCCACGCCGGATATTACAACATGGTAGACGGCATGGAGCGAATGGCAACCGAGGTCCCCCCCGGCTATCACCCCTACCCCGGCGGGCATCTGCTGGCCTATGATCTGAAAAGCGGCCAGTGCGAAGACCTCGGTTTAGCACCAGAAGGCGAGGCGGTGCTTGCCATGGGGATGGATACGCGGCGCGGCGCGATATACGGCATCACATGGCCGGTCGGGATCTTCTTTTGCTTTGATGTCGCCAGCGGGACATGGCGGAACTTAGGACCGGTTTCCGGTCAGGGAGAGAGCGGATCGGGTACTACTTACCGCGTGCTTTGCCGTTCCATCCCCATCGACCCCGAAACAGGCGTCGCGTACTTCACCAATCCGGAAGGCGATATCTTTTACTACGAGCCGGGGGCGGACAGAGTTGCCCGGCTTGTCGGCGAAGACATGCGCAAAGATTATTTCGGTCGGTACGTGCCGCACGACTCAGGCTGCATGGGCTATCATTGGCGTCAGGTGATCTGGCACCCGCAGGAAAAAGTCTTCTACGGCGTGCACGGCAACTCGGGATACCTGTTCCGCTTTGATCCGCGCCAACCGCGCATCGACGTACTGGAGCGACTGACCTCGGGTCCGTCTCGGCGTTCCGGCATGGGTGACCAGTTCAGCTACGGCTATCTGGGGTTCACTCTGGGACCTGACGGGCGGACGCTGTACTACCTGACGGGCGGCCCCGTCTATGAACAGGGTCGACGGGTAGCGGGATTGAACAAGGTTGCGATGGGCATGGCCAAGGGTGTGGAGAACCTGCACCTGGTGACGTACGATATTCCTGATGGCATTTACAAAGATCACGGCCCCGTCTTCTATCCAGACGGCGGGCGCCCCACCTATGTGAACTCCATTGCCGTCGCGCCCGACCGCACGGTATACACGCTGGCGCGCGTCACAGAGAACGGCCATACGCGCACCGACCTCGTTCAGATTGCACCACCCGAATTGAAGGGGACAGCATGAGCACGAACATCAACCAGCCAGCGATAAAGATACAGGACGGAGCAGACACATTGTGGTGGCGCGCAGTCGCGATATGCGTGCGAAAGGCGATGGGCCTCGTATGTATCTTCTGTGCGGCTGTCGGCGTGTCGGCCGAACCGGGCATGCTCAAGGTGGGTATCGGGCGCGCCGACATCACGCCGGACATGCAGCAGCCGGTCTGGCTGGCGGGATATGCGGCCCGCTCCGCACCCGCGACAGGCACGCTCCACCGTATCTGGGCGAAGGCGCTGGCCTTTGAAGAAAATCCCGGACAGTGCGCCGTGCTCGTGACGGTCGATGTGATCGGACTCACGCGCGAAATCACGGACGTCGTCGCGGAAACCGTCCACAAGCGGCACGGCGTCCCGCGGGCGCACCTCGTCTTCAATGCCTCGCACACCCATTCCGGTCCGGTGATCTGGCCGACTCTGAGCGTATGCGACACCTTCACACCACAGGAACGGCAGCAGACGATCCGGCAGAACCGAGAGATGACCGAACGCATCATCGCCGCCGTGGACATGGCGATGGCGACACGTGCGCCTGCCCGCTTGGCGACCGGACGCGGTACCGCAGGATTCGCCATCAATCGCCGCAAGCGAGAGGTCGCGCCGGTGGACCACACTGTGCCTGTTCTGCGCGTGTGCGCGCCGGACGGCGCAGTACGCGCAGTGGTCTTCAACTACGCCTGCCACTGCACCACGCTGACCGCGAATAACCTCATGGTCAACGGCGACTACGCCGGTTTTGCGATGCTGGAACTGGAGTCGACCTGGCCGGGCGCGACCGCGTTCTTTATCCAAGGATGCGCGGCCGATCAAAATCCAGAGCCGCGCCACACCGAGGCATGTGCGCGACAGCACGGGCAGGCCCTCGCCGCAGCCGTGCGCGATGTGATGAACCGCCCGATGCAGGATGTCACGGGGCCGCTGAATATGCGGCTCGTGGAAACGCGCTTGGCTTTTGCGCCGGTACCGCTCGCCCGCATGCGCGAAGAGGCGCTGGACACGAACCGCTTCAAACAGAAGCGCGCGCAACTGATGCTCGAAGCCTACTGCCGCGGGGCACCCGTCACTTCAATGCCCTACACCGTTCAGGCATTACGCTTCGGCAACGCGCTGACCTTCCTTTTCTTGAACGGCGAGGTCGTCATCGACTACACGTTGCGGGCGCGCCGCGAGTTCCCGGACGACAATCTGGTGGTGGCGGGCTACTGCAACGATGTGCAGGCGTACATCCCGTCGCTCAGGGTTCTTAAAGAGGGCGGGTATGAAGCGAACGACAGCATGATTTACTACGGCCAGCCCGGACCATTTACCGACGATGTCGAGGAAACCGTTTTCCGCGCCATCCGCGATGTCCTCACGCGCTAAACTCCTAAATCCTAAATCCTCCTTCAGGGTTCGATTCAACGCGGGTGAATCGAACCCTGCCGCCGCTTCCGGCTTGCAACCGGACGGAGGCTTGTGTTGTAATCAATACGCAATGGAAAAAAAGAATTCATACACGTTCGTGCTCAGTAAAGAGCAGCAGGAAACGCTGAAAATCCTCCTCAAAATGGGCAATTACCGCCCCAAGCAGGTGCCGCACACCATCATTGCGGTTGAGGCACAGGATTGCGTGGTCAACCTGTACAAGAGCGGCAAGTGTCTGGTACAGGGGAAAGGTGCAGAGGATTTCGTTCTCTTCTTCCTCGAACCCAACGTGTTGCAGTCCGCAACCCTCGGGTACGAAGAGGTGCTCAACCCAGACCTCGTAGCCCCGCACATGGGTATCGACGAGAGCGGCAAGGGCGATTTCTTTGGACCGCTGGTAGCCTGCGCAGTGTATGTCGATCCTGACCTCGCCCACGCCATGCAGGAAATTGGCGTTAAAGACTGTAAGCAGCTCACCGACAAAGCGGTTTTCTTCATCAGCAACAAGACGCGCAAACTTCTAGGGCCCAAGCGTTTCGCCATGGTGACCATCGGTCCCGAGGCCTACAACCGGCTCTACGCCAAGATCCGCAACGTCAACTCGCTGCTGGCTTGGGCGCACGCGCGCTGTATCGAAAACCTGCTGGAAAACGTGCCGGATTGTCCGCGTGCCGTGGCCGACCAATTTGGCGCCGAGCAGGTGATCAAGCGGGCACTGATGAAGAAAGGGCGCTCGATCAAACTTGAACAGCGCCACAAAGCCGAATCAGACATCGCGGTCGCGGCGGCATCTGTGCTGGCGCGCGAAGCCTTCTTGCGTAGCTTGGGTCGTCTGGGCGAAACGCACGGTGTCCAGATGCCCAAGGGGGCTTCGGAACAGGTCAAGACTGCAGCTATCGAGCTGGTCAAGAAAGCCGGTCCCGAGGTGCTTCTCAAAACCAGCAAATGCCACTTCAAGACCACGGATCAGGTGTTGGCCGCCTGCGGCTCCTCACGCGCCGCACTCGGCCCCGAAGGGCAGGCCGTTTCGCGCAGCAAAGAGGCTAAGTAGCTACTCCACCCACTCGCGTGTACGGCGGATCTCCCAGTATCCCGGCTGCCATTTTTTGCAGCGCCGTCCGTACGCATCGACCGCTTCGACCCAGCATCCCTCGATCCACACGCGCTCTTCGCGCTCCCGCCAGTAGCCGCGCGGTGCCACCACGACGGGCGCGGGCGCGACTACGACCGGTGCGGGCGCGACCACGACTGGCGGCGGCGGTGCAACGATCACAGGCGGCGGACAACCGAAAGGCCGCGGATACGGTGCCGGATGCCTGCGATGGTGAAAGTGACCGGGATGGGGATGGTGCCCTCTCCCGCTGTTGATCCCGAGGGCAAAAAAGCTGCCGCCGTTGCTGACGCCCAAACCAACGCTCACACGATCCGCGCGCGCCGGCACAACCGCCAGCAGCCCCGCCACAATGACCGTTCCGAAAAGTGTTATCTGTGTTCTCTTGTTCATGTCCCCACCTTTCTGACGCCAGCGAGCGGCCTCTCCGCTCTTCAAATGCGCCTTTCAGCATGTTAAACGATTGATTAAAAGTGTTATTGCTTGATGTGGCACTTTTTTTTTGCCGATGGCGGATAATTATGGCTTAATATGCCGTACAAACAAAAGAGGATGGATAGATGGCTGAGTTGATTGTTGCGCTGGATGTTTCTTCCAAGACTGAGGTCGAGCAGACCGTTGACCGGTTGGGAGATGCAGTCTCTTTTTACAAAATCGGGCTGGAGCTTTTCAGCGCGGTCGGACCGGATGTGGTACGCGCAGTGAAAAACCGCGGCAAACGTGTCTTTCTCGATCTCAAACTGCACGACATCCCGCGCACCGTGGAACGCGCGGTCAGCGTCGGTGCCTCGCTGGGCGCGGACCTGATGACCATTCATGCGGCCGGTGGTAAAGCGATGATTCAGGCGGCAAAGAACGCCGCGCTCGCCGCAGGTGCCGGAGCCCCGAAGATTCTGGCCGTCACGATCCTGACCAGTCTTGACCAGTCCGATCTGGACGATCTCGGCATCGCCCGTTCGGTGGCGGCACAGGTCGAGGCGCTGGGAAAGCTTGCCTGCGGCAACGGTGCTGACGGCATCGTCTGTTCGCCGCGTGAAGTGGCCGCCATGCGCGCGGCACTGGGGCCGCACGCTCTGCTCGTAACTCCGGGCGTGCGTCCCGCTGGCGCAGACGTAGGCGACCAGAAGCGCGTGGCCACACCGGCGCAGGCGGTGGCGGATGGCTCCACCCATCTGGTGGTCGGGCGGCCGATCCTCGCGGCGACCGACCCGTGCGCCGCTGCGCGTGCGATTGTTGCCGAGATGGCCGGTGCCTCATGCTGCTGACCCGTGGAACAAACTAACGCGGGCGGAGCCCGCAACCCAATGAGGTTGACTCGCGACGTTCGACCCGCGACTTGCGGCTGGAGCAGCCCCCCAAAAAACCCTGCGCCTCTGCGTTAAACAAACCTGAGCACTGCCCCAAAACCTCGAGAAAAAAATGCAATGCCATTTGTGGACGGGGGCGTGGTCATCCGGACGCTCAGCCGGGCTGACGCATTGAGCCTGCGACGCCGGTCACCGTTTGCCCGCTCTTGAGCGGCGCCAACGCCAGTTCCAGCGCAACGGCCATACCGTTGGCCACAGAGACATTGAGCGTCTCGCGGACCTCATCGCCGCACACCGCGCGCAGGAAAAGGCTGGCTGCATCGGGCAACAGATCCACAAAGCGCACCCGTTTCGCCTGTCCGACATCCGGAATGCCGAACGCCTCCAGCAAAGCCGGATTGACCACCTGAAAAAAGCCGTCGATATCGCACACGAAACAGGGCGAAAATGACAGTTCAAAAGCGGCCTGGCCGCGCCGCATTTCATCCATGACATTCTTGCGCCGCTCCACATTGCGGATTGCGAAGACCATGTTGGATGCACGAGTCAGAGTCAGCGTACTGACCCCGATCTCGCCCGCGAACGAGGTGCCGTCCTTGCGAAAACAGCGCGCGTCAATCAAAACCTGATGTTTATCCTTGAGATTGCGCCTAAGGTGCTCGAACATCTGCCGTGACATACCGGGGATCAGCTTTCCGATCGACATGTCCCACGTCTCTTCGCGTGAATACCCGAGAATTTCGGTGACCCGTCGGCTGACATCCACCACATGGCCCTGATCGTCCAGGATCAAGATCGCATCATACAACCCGTCCATCAACTGGTAGTAGAGCGTGCGCTGATCGGGCTTGGGCCGCACCCACTCACTCGGAGCAGGGGCAGAGGCGGCGGACCCCGACGACGACGTGGCCGCGCCGGTGGCAGATGCTGCCGATTTCGTCTTCACACGCAGCGAAAAGAACGGCTTGGACGTCGTCACCTCGGGCGCAGCCGCAGGCGCAGGTTGCGGCTCCTCCGGGACCGTCTGGGGTGTCGGTTGCGGCTCCCGCGGCTCATCGGGGACAGTCCTGAGCGTGGACTGCGGCTCCTCCGGGGCAGCCCTAAGCGCAGGTTGCGGCCCTTGCAGCTTTTCTGGAACAGCCCTGGGCGTGGGTGAGGGTGCAAGTGTCAGCCGCGACTTCTCCAAAACGATCTTGAGCGTAGGCGTCGGGCGCGACTCCTTTGAAACGACCTTGAGGATGCCATTGGACGCCGGAGCGGTCTCGGACGCAGAAGTAGCCGCCTCAGGAGAGCGCATAGCCAGACGCAGGGGAGGGACCGCATCGCCGACCGTCTTCAGCGCCATCGGCGCGGCCTTGGGTGCCGCAACAACAGGCTCGGCCTCATCTTCAATCGGCTGAACCGCAGGCAGAGTCGCCCCATCGATTTGGAGAGGTGCGCCACCCTCGACGGCACCATCGTCCGACCGGTCATCCACCACGGCCACATCTGCCACAGCCATCTCGGACACCCCGTCGTCCGCCGACTGTCCCGCAGCATTGAACGGCGCGGCGTCCAACCCTCTTTTTCCAAACCAGAATTTTATCGCCATATTGAACGTTCCTAACCGGAGAGTTGAGTAGCAAAATCAGTGCCAAACAAGCTCCCCCAAAAACTCGGTTTGGCACGATACGTGCATCAGACACATGCGAGTGTAATCCCTCGTTTGAGCGTCTGCAATGAAAAAAACTTCTTATACCAAGGCCTCGCTGATCCGCGAGTTGGCCGCTAATGCTGAAATTACCCAGAAAAAGGCCCGTTTTATACTGGATGAACTCACGCGCATTGCTTACCGTGAGGCGGCAGACGGTGGGTTCACGGTCCCGGGAATATGTCGTTTGGACGTGGTCCTACGCAAGCCCAGACGCATGAAAAATCCTCAAACTGGAGAAACCATTCTCATTGGTGAGCATCACACGTTGCGCGCAAGGGTCGTAAACGCCGCCCGGAACGCTGTCACTCCCCCGCCCGACAACTTGGTCACCGTGCTTCCGAAAGAGGGCCCCACGCAGGCCGAACTGGAGGATTTTTCCAATGCCGTCTCCTTCCGCTGCAAAAATTGCAAGCAGGAAATCGAAGCGCCCCGCGCTGCCGTAGGTATCGAGGCGCGCTGCCCGGCTTGCGGTGCATCCATCACCGTTCCGGCGGAATCAGAGGCGGGTACCCTGCACGGGCCGGCCCTGCAGTCCCCGCCCGCGCCGACTGTCCCGCCCGCCGCCGCGTCCGCTACTCCGACGCCTCCTTCAACGGCGGCGTCTCCAGCATCTCCGGCGGCCGATCCCGGCACTCCGCCCGCGTCTGCGGATCCGGCGTCCGCATCTCCGTCTCCGTCCCCTGCCCCCGCCACCTCGGAGCCATCCCCCGCAGCCACATTCGCCGAACAGAAGGCGCGCGGCGGCCAGACGATACGGATCGATCTGGCGGCGCTGGGTTTCGTACCAGAAGATGAGGCCAAGTCCAAAACCTTATCGCCCAAACGGATGCTCTCTTTCTTCTGCAAGAACTGCCGCCAAGAGATTGAAGCACCGGCAGACATGGCCGGACTCTCTTCTGAGTGCCCGGCTTGTGGCGTGAGCTTCGAAATCCCCTTCTTCTCGGATCCCGGAACGCTGCACGGCAGCGACCTCGATGACAGGGAACCGGGTGATCCGGAGGTCAGGGACGCGCGCGCGCGCACGATCCGCATTGAAGTTCCAGATGATTTCTAATCGGAATCGCTGATCATGAACTGGTCGACAGACTCGAACAATGGTTGCCGCCACGGGCTCTCCCGTAGGTCAGGGTTTTCATTGGTGGAACTGGTTTTCACCTCATCCATCGGCTTAGTGCTGATTCTGGTTCTGTTCGAAGCCTTGCTCTTCTGCCGCCGTAGCGCCGCCCACATGCGCTGTCGGTTGGCGGCGGACACCTTCGCGTTTGATGTCGCGTGGGATGTTTTCAACCGTCAAACCCAGTGGTTTGACACCAACGCCAGCGACCCCGCCGACTTCCCGGTCAGGTGGGGCTGGGTTCCGGCGACGCGAGCGGCGGCGTTCACGGGGGTGTCGACCAATGATCTTTTTTTCTTCCTCTCCGTGCGCCCGACCGGCACGCCCATCAACAGTTGGGAGATCATGACCCAGGTGACGTGGCGACAGCCGGATGGCGTCTGGAGTCAGTTGCCGCAGCCGTACAGGCTTGAAAGGCACCGTATCGGCCGAAACGACTTCCGTAACGCCCCTTGATTCTCAGGAGGGATTACCATGACTGCCACTCATGCCACACCGACATCTTTCCGACGGGGATTCACCTTGACGGAGGTGTTGTTTGTGACCGCATTGACCAGCCTGATCATCGCCATGGGCTTGCCTACACTTGTGGCGTCGATCCGGCTCTTCGAAGCCACTGTGGCCGACATCGAACTCTCGCTGCAGTCACGCTCGTTGCGTGAAAAACTGCTCTACCACGTCGACGATGGCGCGTCCGGAGAGGGCGGCCTGATGAACTCAGAGTTCTCCCAGATCCAAATCCCGAATCCGAACGCGCAAGGCAAGGGCCGCGGCCTGCGATTCAAGCCCAGACGCGGCCCGCCCAACCGGTTGACCGTGAACAACCGGAGAATCAGGGCGGACCGCGGCAACGCACGCTGGTTGACGGCCGGAAGGATTGCGTTCAGGTCAGACGAGGTCTTTTCGTTTGATTCAGACCCCGGCATCGTGATGGTAAGCCTGGACCTCTCCCTCCAGATCGGCTCCCGCATGTACACGCATCAAGACGAGATGGTCGTGCAGATCATGAATCCCTGACCGGCCGCATCGAACTGGCAACCAACCCCGAAACAACCACCCTCAACACAACAAGGCCAGCTATGAATGCTCACTCCTCACACGGCTTCGCCCTGCCGCTCGTGCTTTGCGCCCTGTTGGCCGCAGGTATCCTTGTCGGCGGCGCGTTGCACCTCACCCTCAACGCGACCCGTACCGTCGGCATCCACACCACTGTCACCCGTTGCCGACTCAGCGCCCAGACCGCGCTCGACCGGGAAAAGGCAGAAACGCAAACCGCCTTCGTCAATTACTTCAATAGCTCGCCCTCCACATTGAATATACTCGCCTGGTTCGACACCTTCAGCCCTCAGTCCATCGGCACCGGCGGTTTTAACAATCAGATGATACAGAACGCCGCGATCGACGGCTGTCAGGTTTCTGTTTCCATTGTCGGTGTCGACCGCTCCCCGATCGTCGCCATCAACCAGACCGCCGATGTGACCCTGCGCGCCACCGCCTCCGCGAGATCTCCAGCGAACGTGCCCGTCATCCGCGTGGTCGAAGAGACCGTCCGGTATGCCATGAACCGCTCCAGAGTGTTCGATTACGTTTACTTCATCAACAACCACGGGTGGTTCATGGGCGGCGGCGTCACGGCAAACGGCGACATCCGCGCCAACGGGGACTTGGATCTGGACGGGCAATCCTGGAT
>Ga0255345_1006170_pt1 | contig 11844 bp, 10 predicted proteins | sample wastewater_treat_6_FD_192415 | JGI IMG/M metagenome (GOLD analysis project Ga0255345, IMG submission 192415) | Wastewater microbial communities from Lulu Island WWTP, Vancouver, Canada - plant20 | ecosystem: Engineered > WWTP > Wastewater > Unclassified | place: Canada: Vancouver, British... | reverse complement strand
TGGATCCCCTCAGTATGGAAAATGAGATCTATACCAGTCCGGATACCATCCATTCCGCAGACAGCGCAGACTTTGACCGCAGGCGCGCGTTTATCGAAAACGCTGTTTCAGCAACAGAGAGCCTTAACGATCACCTTCTGTGGCAGGCACGCATGACCGCAGCCAATAATCGCGAATACCGTCTGTACGAGCGGATAATCACCCTTCTTGACGAAAACGGTTTTCTGCCCGGCAACTGGCGCAGCATGGTCAGATTCAGTGACGCCGGGCGCATAATTGAAATTATAAGGGGATTCGATCCCGTGGGATGCGCAACTGGCAGCGTGATAGAAAGCCTTCTGGCGCAGGCCCGCTACTACTATCCTGATGACATGCTGCTTCACAACATGATCGCGGACTATTTTCACGAGATTGAAAAGCTTGACTGGGCGGGGATTGCAAAGGGGACCGGCCAGCATGTCAATGCTGTGATAGAAAAGAGCAGACTTCTGCAGAATCTTAACCCCTACCCGGGCAGCGCCTTTGCTTCAAAAACGATAAAATATATAATTCCCGACATAGAAGTGAAACTTATTGATGGTGAAATACTACTCAGTATTAATGATGACTGGCTGCCGGCCATAGGGATAAACTCATACTATGAAAGTCTTATTGCAAAAAAAAATTCCAGTAAAGAAGAGCGTGAGTACTTGACGGCAAAGCTGCAGTCAGCAAAAGCTTTTATCAAGAATATCTCTACAAGGAGGGAGACAATTTTAAAGGTTTCAATGTCTATAATGTCCAGGCAGAGGGAATTTCTTGAAAAGGGGCCGGGACATCTAAGGTATCTTACACACCATGATATTGCCGGTGAAACAGGCGTGCATGAATCAACCGTAAGCCGTGTGGCCAGCAATAAGTTCGTGCAGACTTCATGGGGGGTTTTTGAACTTAAATACTTCTTTGTGTCTAAAATTAAATCTTCACAGGGGGATAACAGCGGGAACAGTTCATCCGACAGGGTAAAGGGGCTTCTGCTTGAAATAATACAGGAGGAAGATCCGAATAATCCCTGTAACGACGAAGAGATTGCGTCAAAACTGAAAGAGAAGGGGGTAATTGTAGCAAGAAGGACAATTGTGAAATACAGGGGTATGCTTAATATCCCTTATTCCGGCAAGAGAAAAAAAATTAACATGATTAAATCAGAGGTGCTTCATGAAAATTAAAATCACGGGAAGACGTATTGATGTATCCGATGCGCTGAGGGACTATGCTGAGAAGAAGATCTCCAGACTTGAAAAATATTTTCATCAGTTGATCGATACCCATCTTATTCTGTATATAGAGAAACTGGATCATACGGCAGATCTCGTAATGAACGGTGATTCCGTGCAGTTCCATGCAAGGGTAAAGGCGGCTGACCTTTATTCTGCGATTGACCTGCTTGTAGATAAAATGGATATTCAGGTTTCAAGATTCAAAGAGAAAATACAGGCCCGTAAAGGACATGGTGTGACAGAGGAATTATCCTTTGATGTCATAAGCGATAAAGGAAAGGAGGCGCTTCTCAACCAGGTGAGCAACAAGCCATTGTCTAAAATTGAGGCTTTTTTACAGATGAGGCTGGACAAAAAAGATTATATTCTGTTTAAGCGCGGGGTCGCCGAGATGGATAGCGATCTGGATTTTGCAAACAGGAATTATGCAGTTATATACAGATCGGGTCAGGGCTACAGGATGGCCGAAATCCCGGCCGAGAATTTTACTAAGCAGAACCCGGACTACGACAGCTTTAATGAGTACGAACTGGAGGTAATTGATGAATCTCCGGTAAATCCTGAAATTAACTTTAAAAAGGCCGATACTCTGAAAGTAGGGAAACTGACGCTTGACGAAGCGCTCGATACCCTGGAAAAATCAGGTTCCAGATATATGCCGTTCTTTAATACTGATACCGGGTATTTTAACGTGCTTTCAAAAAACGGTAAAAAGTACGAGGTATTTGTTCCGGCGTTTTAGAAAAATCTGTTCAGTCGGACGTAAAAATAAAGAGGGGATTCAGTTCCCTTTTTAATAGACGGGGCTTATTTTTTGCTGGAAAGAAAAAGCGTATATATAATTATTAACATATGTCAAAAATTACAGTAAGACAATTTATCGAAGGTAAGGGCAGGATTGACCTCCAGATGCGCCTGCTTGCAGGCGAAGGCGGGCTGGATAAGGAGATCAGGTTCGGCGAGACCAACAGACCCGGCCTGGCGCTGGCTGGTTTTTTTGACCACTTTGCCTTTGAGAGAATACAGATCTTCGGCCAGGGTGAAACTGCTTTTCTGGAGCAATTAACCGAAGAGGCCAGGCTCAAGGTGTACGAGCAGTTTTTTAGTTTTGATGTACTCTGCTGTATTTTTACGCACGAGTATATCCCGGATTCCCGTTTCCTTGATTTTGCCGACAAACGCAACGTTCCGGTTTTTCTGAGCAAGCGCACAACCACCCGTTTAATCACACTCTTTGTGCATATAATTGACGAGATGTTCTCTGAATCGGTTACGCTGCACGCCACACTTGTTGATGTGTTCGGAGTAGGCGTGCTGCTTACAGGCAAGAGCGGTGTCGGCAAGAGTGAGACCGCCCTTGAACTTATAGAGAGGGGGCACAGGCTCGTTGCCGATGACATGGTAGTTGTGAAAAAAATTGATGAATCACTGCTTATAGGCACGAGTTCCGAACTGCTGAAGCATCACCTTGAGATAAGGGGCCTTGGTATTATAAACGTAAAGGAGATCTTTGGAATCAGATCTATAAGAAACAGAAAGCGGATCGAAATTGTGACCGTTCTCGAGGAATGGGATGCTGCCAAGGAATATGACAGGCTCGGGCTCGACGAGGATAAGTACACAATCCTTGACTTAGATGTGCCTGTAATAACCATACCGGTGCGGCCGGGCAGGAATATTCCCATAATAGTAGAGACTGCCGCCCTTAACCAGAGACTTAAAAAGATCGGAATAAACGCGGCACGCGAGCTGGATGAACGGATAAAAAAATGGATTTTTTCTAAAGGTGGTAAGTGATGGTCGAGAAGGAGGTTGTAGTAAACAGCGATGCCGGTATTCATGCCAGGCCTGCCATGATGATTGTGCGGGAGGCCATGAAGTATCCCTGTGATATAACCCTTATAAAAGATAACGTCGAGGCTGATGGCAAGTCGATTATGTCGGTACTGGGGCTTGCTATAATACCGGGTTCAAGGCTTGTCGTCCGCGCCAATGGCGAGGGCGCGTCGGAACTTGTTGATTATATTATAAAACTGATCGAGAATGATTTTCGGGTCTGATCTCTGCGCAATAAACCCTGTTCAGGAATCGTGAGCCTGCCGTGGAAAAAAGAAAATTAAAAAGCGATTCTTTCCAGGATGTAATTTTCCTGACTACAGTTATAATCTTCACATCTGTGCTTGTAATAGGGCTGTACCCCGGCAGGATAGATGCAGGGCTTGTTGACGAGAATTTTTTTATTACCACGCTTATGGTTACGCCTATTATAGCCGCGATCTATCTTATAATTATTTCGTTCCGCAGGAATCTTAACATAGAATCTGTCGATATAAGGCAGAGTATCAAGAAAAAAATGATTATGTCATTTGTCTTTATCGCGCTTCTTTCGGCCATTCCCATTGTAATAATTTCAGGAAATTATTTTTCAAGTTTATTTGCAAGAATGTTCAGCCCTAAGACTATGAGCGCTCTGGACAGATCGGTCGAGCTCTCGTCTGCGTATTACACCGATCTTGGCGAAGAAATACGCGTTGAACTGGAGACTATCAGCGGAATTGCGGGGGAATTCGCATTGCAGCTTTCTCCCGCTGCTTATGCCAGGATTGGCGTGGCTTATGATCAGAAAGGTTTTGGCCTGGCGTTCATTATACCCGCCGGCAGCGGATGGAAAATTGTTCAGAATTCCCTTTCGCAACAATCCGGTTATACTGAGAGGATATCCGATTTTTACCGCAGCAGCGCAGGCGTGAATGCAAAGATCGACCGGATATCTGTTGCCGGGCATGATTTTGTTTCAGGAGCTCTCTCGGCGCACGGCATAGCCATAATTCTCTGGAAAGAGGTCCCGCAGTATGTTAAAGAGCAGGAGGCGCTTTTTATTGATGGAAGAAACGACTACAGGCTTGTTGAAAGGAGCAAGGATTATTTTGAAAGCGGGGCGGGTTCGTTCCTGATGATAATTTCAATCCTGATTATCGGAATTGCCTATATATTCAGCCTGTACATATCGGGCAATATAACCAGTCCTATACTGGAACTCTCATCAGCGGCGCAGAGTGTTGCCCGCGGCGACTACAGCCAGAACCTTGAGAAAAAGAGCGACGATGAAATTGGCGCGCTGATGGATTCGTTCAACACAATGGCTAAGCAGCTTGATGAAAACAGAAAGGTAATGTACCAGAAGCAGAGGCTTGAGGCATGGAACGAAATGGCAAAAAAACTTGTTCATGAAATAAAAAATCCCCTGACGCCGATCAGCCTTTCAGCCGGGAGGATGAGAAAGCTTACATTAGAAGAGAGCCAGTCGCGGGATAAGGCTGTTATCGAAGGAACCGGCACAATCATAAAAGAGGTTAATTCCCTGATGCGCCTTGTCAGCGAATTCAACGAATTCGCCAGGCTGCCCGAACGAAAACCCGAACAGGCGCATATCAACAGGATAGTCAGAGAGACCGTTGCGCTCTTCAGCGCCTACGATAATATCGTATTTAAACTTGATCTGGATGAAGATCTACCTGAGATATCTGCGGACAGGGGGCTTTTGCGCCAGGCTCTGAACAATCTTATTACTAATGCTGTACGGGCCATAGCGGAGAGCGGGACAATAACGCTCAGCTCCAGGTTTGACAGCGCTGCACAGGAGGTCGTGCTCGTTATACATGATACGGGTTCCGGCATAGATGAAAAGAATCTCGAAAGAATTTTTGAACCTGGCTGGACCTCGGGAGAGAACAGCACGGGACTCGGGCTTGCTATTGTCGAAAAAATAGTACTTGAACATAACGGGCGGATCTTCTGCGATTCGCGCAAGGGTGAATGGACAGTCTTCGAGATAAGGCTTCCGGTTAATTCAGGAGTGAACGATGGCGGAAATACTGATAGTTGACGATGAACCGAATATAATTAATTCAATAACGCATATACTGCAGGATGAGGGGCATGATGTTCTTTTTGCCGGGAACGGTGAGGAAGCCATTGCGCTTATAAAAAAACATAATCCCGATGTTGTAATACTTGATGTCTGGCTTCCCGACATGGACGGCATAGACCTTCTTGGAAGGATGAAAAAGCTAAGGCCCGATACTGCGGCAATAATGATCAGCGGACACGGTTCCATAGATATTGCGGTGCGTTCGACAAGGCTGGGGGCATTTGATTTTCTTGAAAAGCCTCCATCTCTGGACAGGCTTGTGACTTCTGTGAACAACGCCCTTGAACAGGTAAGGTTAAGGCGTGAAAATCTGCAACTGAAGAAAAAGGCATTTATCGACGATGACATGATAGGCGAGTCTGATCAGATCAATGAAATTAAAGGAATAATAAAAAAAGCTGCGAAGACAAGCGCAAGGGTGCTCATAACAGGCGAGAGCGGTACCGGCAAGGAGCTTGTGGCAAAGGCGATCTTCCAGCTCTCAAACCGCGCCGACAAAATTTTTATAAAGGTGAACTGCGCGGCGATTCCCGATGAACTTATAGAGAGCGAACTGTTCGGCCACGAGAAGGGCTCCTTTACCGGCGCTATCAACAGAAGGATAGGCAAGTTTGAACTTGCGAACGGAGGCACACTCTTTCTTGACGAGGTATGCGACATGAGCCTTTCTGCCCAGGCCAAGGTGCTCCGGGTGCTGCAGGAACAGCAGTTCGAAAGGGTCGGCGGGAATGATACCATTACGGTTGACGTGCGCGTTATTGCGGCGACAAATATTGATATATCCAAAGCCATAGAAGAAGGGAAATTCAGGGAGGACCTGTACTACAGGCTGAACGTTGTTCCTATTCATGTGCCCAGACTCTCAGAGCGCGGGGATGACATCATAATACTTGTAAATTATTTTCTGGATATGTTTACGCGCGAGCACGGTACCGGGGCGAAAGTAATAACCGACAGCGGGATGGATCTTCTGATGCGTTACGACTGGCCCGGAAATGTGCGTGAGCTTCGTAATGTTATTGAAAGAATAACCATAATGGTTCCCGAGGATGAAATAACAGATGAAGATCTGCAAAGGTACCTGAGGCCTGATGATCCTATGCGGCAACAGTCGCCGGGGCAGCAGGCAACGCTGCGGGACGCCAGGGAGAATTTTGAGCGCGATTATATAATCAGCGCTTTAAAAAAGAATAACGGCAATGTTTCACTAACCGCCCGTGAACTTGATATTGAAAGAACAAATCTTCACCGCAAGATAAGGCAGTACGGAATTGATGCGGATCGATAGCCATGAAGAATAAGCTTCTTGCCATATTGAAAACCGGGGCTGTGTCATCAGGGCTTTTAGTCTGCAGAAACGATGATGAAAAAGTATATCTTAAACGTTATCTGGGCCGCGCGCCGGCAAGCAGCGGTGTGCAGCCCGGAACTTTAAACGGCTGCGCAAAATGCCCCGGCGCCATAGAAAAAAAGAAACCTTTTGGCTCCGGTATTAACGGAGTTATGGTTGTGCTTAACGCGCCCTCCCTTACCTCCAGGATGGAGATGGATTTTTACAGAGCGGAATCGTCTGAGCTGCTTAAAAAAATGCTCGGCTCTATCGGGCTTGTCCCGGGCGAGTGCTATATTACGAATCTTGTAAAATGCGATACAACAGACCTTCTGGTTAAACCCAGCGACATGGTGCGAAACTGCCTTCCGGTACTTAAATCTGAAATTGAATCTGTAAAACCGGGAATTGTAATAGTCATGGGTGAACTTGTTCCGCTGCGGCCGGTAATAAACACGACGCGCGGCATAAGCTGGTTTAACACCGAACACAGCATATCCCTGGTCAAAAATCCCGATCTTAAACGCTCCGCATGGGAGACCTTAAAACTAATTAAAGTCAGGCTGCAGGAACTTGCATTATGAGCGGAGCAACATCGGCAGAACGCTGCGGATCTGCTGAAGTCTGGATAAACACTCCGGTAAATAAATCATTTACTTACAGGGTGCCGGACGGCATGAATCTTGCGCCCGGTATGCGCGCGACGGTCAATTTCAGGGGGCGCAGGGTAACAGCATACGTCACGTCTGTAACAGAGTCAGTACCTGTTGATCCTGGTTATGAGTTAAAGGATGTTATCGCTGCCGTTGATGAATCCCCGATCTTTGATGAAAGGCTGGTGGCGCTTGTTCAGTATGTTGCCGAAACCTATTTTTCTTCTGCCGGTGAAGCCTTTGCTAAGGCTTTACCTTCATCCGAGAGCAGCCGGACCAGGGCCGGCAACATCTCACCGCGCCTTGCGTCTTTAACTCCAGTGACCGGAGAACTTTCCTTGAAGCAGGCCGGGATTTTTCAAAAGATTGAATCCTCGTCCCCTTCGGCGCATCTTATATACGGTATTACCGGGAGCGGTAAAACTGAAATATACATAAGCATGGCGCGCAGTGTTATGGCGCGCGGGAGATCGGTGATCTACCTTGTCCCGGAAATTTCGCTCTCGTCGCAGATTTATGAGCGGCTTTACCGGGTCTTCGGCGAATCCCTTGTGCTTTATCACAGCATGCTTTCGCCTAACAAACGGTTGGAGAACTGGATGAAGTTCCGGACGGGCGAGGCAAAGATCGTCATCGGCACAAGGTCTTCTGTTTTTATGCAGGCTCCGGATCTTGGCCTGATCATAATTGATGAAGAACAGGACGCTTCGTACAAGGAGCAGAGCTCGCCAAGGTACAGCGCCCGGCACATCGCATTCTACCGCGCGAAGAACGAAAACGCTCACCTTATTCTGGGCTCGGCGACACCGTCGGTCGAGACGCTCTATGCTGCGGAAAGGGGGGGAATAACCCTGCATACCCTTGAAGAGAGGTATGGTAATGCCGCGCTGCCCGATGTCGAAATAGTACGCGTAAGGGGTAAGGGGATGATATTTCCTCCATACTTAAACTTTACACCAAAAGAGCCGTATCGCAGGGGGGGCAGGTCGTCTACCTGCTTAACCGGCGGGGGTTTTCACCGCTTGTTATGTGCGAAGACTGCGGAGCGCCCGTTGAGTGCAGCCGCTGCAGCATATCAATGAATTATCACAGGGACAGGGGGATGCTCTGTCATTATTGCGGGAGCGCGCGCCCTGTCCCCCGCAAATGCGCTGCGTGCGGGTCTGAGTCGATTGTGCAGGTAGGGTCAGGCACGCAGAGAATCGAGGAGAAGCTGAATTCGGAGTTCCCCGGGTACAGGGTCTTCAGGCTTGACCAGGACACGGCGAGGCGCAGAAAGACTGTCCCTGACCTGATCGACCTTATGGAGAGTAGGCAGATCGACATACTGCTCGGGACACAGATGGTATCCAAGGGATTTGATTTCCCCGGGATCACGCTGGCGGGCATTCTGCTTGCCGATATAGGAATGAACATGCCCGACTTCAGGGCTTCCGAGAGGATTGTTTCGCTGCTGATACAGCTTGCGGGCAGGTCCGGCCGCGCGGGGGGCGAGAGCAGGGTGGTGATACAGACATTTAACGAGGAGAACGAGATATTCAGCTTTGTCAGGAATCATGATTATACCGGATACTACAGAAGAGAGCTTGAGATTCGCAGGGCTCTCGGTTATCCGCCATTCGGCCGGATAGCGAGGATACTTGTACGGGGTAAAGATGAAGCTGAGGTGAGCGAAGCATCGGGTCAATTAGGGAGCGGGATTGACAGCATCATATCCAGTGGCGGGTTGAGGGTGGAAAAACTTGGACCTTCGCCGGCGCCATTCACAAAGATTGGAGGCAACTACAGGTACCATATGATACTCAGGGCCCCGGCTACGTCGGAGTTTGTTCCTGTAATAAGGGAGGCGCTCGAAAATTTCAGGCCAGGCAGGGTGTATGTCGAGGTGGATATTGATCCGGTGGATATGCTCTGACATTTAATGCCGGCAGCATGAAATAAAACGCCTTTATTTACCGGCAGGTTTCAGTTCGTTCAGAATTATTGCTTCTAACATTTCCCTGCGCGGAACGCCGTTGAATCCTCTGCCGTTTATATAAACTGCGGGGGTGCCGCTGATTTTCATTTTTTCTGCAAACTCTATGTCTGCGGTTATCTGAGCGGGGAGATCTGCGGCATTAAAAAGTTCGTTGAATACTCTGAGTTTCTCTTTTTCAGTGTGGAATCGGGACGATGTTTTATCCGCGAGCATCTTAGCTGTTTCGGCATCGTAGTTTTCCTTTATCGAATGGTACTCGTTAAAATGCGTAAAAAAGTATTCTTCAAAGAATCCGGCTGCTGCCGCTGACTGCATGGATTTTGACGCGGTGCACGATTCAGGGTAGAGCGAATCGTCTAAATATTTATTGCACGCGCTGTCCAGCGGGTAGTGGTAATAGATGAACTGTATATTGCCGCCGTATTTTGCCAGCAGATATTTTTCGGTTTCATAGAATTTGTAGCATGCCGAACAGAGAAAATCGGTAAACACATGAATTTTTACCAGCGGATTGCTGCTGCCCGCTGTCATGGAGCTCCCGGGGAACACTATGTCGCTGACCGGGTTCCTGTAGAATGACGCAAGCTCGTGTGTTATCTCTTTGTCAGAGGGCCTGTTGATCCCCGCCCTTAGCCTGAGCAGTTCTGAGCCGGATAGTACTGAAAATCCCGCGAAAAAAACAAATAGCAGAGTCAGGGCAAGCACTGCTCGCTGATCCGGATTTACGGGACTCAGGATATTTTTAACAGAGATGAATATTTCTTTCAATGGAATATATTTGTTTATCATTATCAGCAGCAGCATTAGTATGGCTATGTTGACTACGTATGTTGCCACGCACAGATTGCATATACTTCCGATCCTGAACATTATTACAGCCAGTACTATGTCTGCCGCGACTCCCGTGACTGCGACAGGCAAAATAATTCCGCAAATGGCAGCGAGGTATTTATCACCGGCGTAGTCAGCCACAAGAAGCATAAAGGTTATGAACAGGTAGAATAAAAGACCCAGGGCCGCAATTGGTACTCCGAAAATTACAGCATAATCAGACTGCCCCACTGAAATGCAGGGATTAACAAATCCCTTTCCGCAGGAGATTATACCCATGTCCATGTTGGGATGATAATGCTGGTACAGCAGTATGGACGAGAGCGCTATCCCCGCAGCCGAAATAATCTGTATAAAGTTCAGGTACCTGCTCATTCATGATCCTCTTTGATTTTAAGATCGACTGTTACTCCGCACAATCTTAGAGAGTAACTGCCGTCAGGCTTCTCTTCAAGTCTTTCCAGTATATTAAATGAGGGGGATCTTTTAAACTTGGCAATCAGCCTTCCTTTTTTTATCCGGCAGTAGAGCGCATTGTTTTTTCTGTAGAATAGCGTTGTCGGGTCAAGCTCTTCATCTGTACCGGAAGAGAGTGTCAGAAAGATCCTTTCGAATGTGCCGAACCCTTCAAAGCGGGCTCCTGTAACAAAGTATGGCGCATCCTCTACGCGAATAGGATAAGTGTAATTGTTGTAATGGATTACGTACTGCCCGTCCGCGGTAATATCTACGGATCTGCTGAAAAATTTTTTTATCTTTTCATTCAGAAAGGGTTCCCCGTTGTGGAACCAGTTCCCCTCTTTATCAAGAAAAATATCATCAATGGCCTGTCCTGCCTCGAGCAGTTCCCTGAGGTATTCCGGAATCTCCGGGCGCCTGTCTTCTATGTCGTTCATCACTGCTGTTGTCTCCGGTAATATTTCAGTGTATATTTTTTGATATTATGAAAATTATTAAGTTTCGCCGAAACGACAGACTGTTCCATGAATTCTTTATTGATTTATATTACTGTTTATACCCTGGCAAGAGGGTCTGTCAATTTTCTGTGCTCCTCAAGGGCATAGCGGTCGGTCATGCCTGCGATAAAGTCCGTTACTGTGCGTATTATGCCGTTGCGTTCGATCTCATCCCTGTAACTTTCAGGGAGGGTATCGGGATGCCCGGTGTATATTGAAAACAGGTCGCTGATTACTTTTTGTGATTTGAGCGAGACCCTTCTTACAAGGTAATTCTGGTAAAGGTTGTGACGCAGGAAACGTTTAAGTTCCTCGTTGGCGCGCGAAACATTTTCAGAAAAACCGGCAACGCGCTCAGGCGCTCTTTTCACGTCCATGTATGAATGGATATTTTTCTCTTCAAGTTTTTTTTCTGTGCAGTCAATCAGGTCCGAAACGAGCAGGTTTATTATGGTGCGGATAATCTCCATGATTGCCGTTTTTTTTGTTTCCGGAAGGGCCCGTCCGTATATATCCACGGCCATGCGCCATATTTCCAGTTTTTTTACCTCGTCGTAGTTAAGTATACCCGAAGTCATGCCGTCGTCAAGGTCATGGTTGTTATAGGCGATCTCGTCAGCGTTGTCTATGATCTGGGCTTCCAGGGATGGCTGCTCAGCGGGTATAAATAAATCCGATTCAGGCCTGTCATAGGTTCCCGAATGTTTTATTATCCCCTCCCTGGTCTCCCATGTAAGGTTGAGCCCGTCAAAGGCCGTGTAACGTTTTTCAAGCACCTCCACCACGCGAAGGCTCTGCCTGTTGTGTTCAAATCCGCCGTGTCCTTCAAGCAGCCTGTTCAGTTCCTTTTCGCCCACGTGCCCGAAAGGGGTGTGTCCCAGATCGTGGGCAAGGGCAATGCTCTCG
>Ga0255345_1006155_pt1 | contig 11861 bp, 9 predicted proteins | sample wastewater_treat_6_FD_192415 | JGI IMG/M metagenome (GOLD analysis project Ga0255345, IMG submission 192415) | Wastewater microbial communities from Lulu Island WWTP, Vancouver, Canada - plant20 | ecosystem: Engineered > WWTP > Wastewater > Unclassified | place: Canada: Vancouver, British... | reverse complement strand
AAGAAGCATGCTCGCCCTTATTACAAGCGATCCTGCTATACACACATTGTCTGACCTTGTTGGTCATACAGTATCAGTTGCTGGACAGGGTTCGACACCTGATTACGTATTCCAAACTCTGTTAGCATCTGAAGGTATTGTGAATCAAGTTACACTGGATTATTCCATCCCGACACCGGAAATTGCGGCAGCGGTGATTAGCGGAAAAATCAAATACGCGCTTGTTCCAGAGCCTTTTGCAACTGTCGCGGTGATCAATAGCAGCAATTCATCACAACCGGTCAAAAGAGCCATCTTGATGAAAGAACTTTGGACTGCCAATGGGTTTGGCAACGATTTTCCGATGACGCTGGTTGTTGCACGCACAGAGTTTGCCCGGAAATATCCTGAATCTCTGGCTCAATTTCTTGAAAGCTATGAAAAATCTATTTTATGGACCGTAAGCAACCCCGATGAAGCAGGTCCAATTGTTGAAGCTGCTAATCTTGGGCTTAAAGCTGCAATCGCAACTAAAGCCATTCCGTTCTGTAATTTTGTGTATATCAACGCCATTGATAACCGTTCTGAAATAGAAAACTTACTGACTGTATTTCTAAAGTTTGCGCCAATAGCCATTGGCGGTAAACTACCTGGAGAAGGTTTTTACTGGAAATGACAAAAAAGGATGTAGCAGCAGGATTAAGTTCCACGATCCTCCTTGTTTTTCTTTGGAGGATTGCTGCTGAATCGATTAATTCGCCCTTTATTTTACCTGATCCGGTGTCTGTTGTGTACGATTTTTTTATTATTCTTCGGGATACTCTCTTTATAAAAAATATTGTAGCTACATGCACAAGAGGCGTGGCTGCTTTCGGTATTTCATTTATTCTGTCAGCCATGTTAGGAATCATGTCAGGAATTTCGAAAACCATAGCTTCAGCAATTTCTCCCTGGATGACACTGATCAAATCGACACCGGTTGTATCATTTATTCTGATCGCCCTGCTGTGGTTTGGATCTTCAATTGTTCCAATTTTTGTATCTGTCTTGATGACACTTCCGGTCATGACAGAGGCAATAGCACAAGGGGTGAGAAGTACCGACACCAAACTGCTAGAAATGTCTTATGTGTATCAATTCTCCAGTTTCAAACGCTTACTATACATTCGGATTCCATCAGCCCTTCCTTTTTTTCTCGCCGGATCCGGATCTTCACTTGGGCTGACATGGAAAGTGGTTGTTGCAGGAGAGATTTTAAGTTCTCCACGTTTTGGAATCGGTAGCGCGATGCAAAGTGCAAAAGTTCAACTTGAAACAGTCAGAGTTTTTTCTTTGACAGCAACAGCCATTTTTTTGAGTTTAATCACCGATTTTTTGTTCCAAAAACTGGTCGAAGTAACCAGAAGGCACGAAACAGATAAAGAACCTGGTAAATGAAAATACAAAATATGCAATTTTCTTATAAATCAAACCAGATTTATAAAGACTTTACAATCGAATTTCCCACGGCCTCTGTTACCGCAATACTAGGTCCTTCGGGATGTGGAAAAACAACCTTGCTGAATATTTTAGCATTTAATAAGGCGAATCATGTATCCTATATTTTTCAGGAACCCCGACTTCTGCCCTGGTATACGATATGCAAGAATTTATATTTAGTAAATACTGGCACTAAATCCGAAAGAGTAGCCAGATCTAGAATGTATCTTGAAAAGGTAGGATTACTGAATAGGGCAAGCGCATATCCATCGGATCTGTCAGGTGGCGAGAGACAGAGGGTTTCAATCGCAAGAGCTTTTTCTTATACAAGCCCTGTATTACTGATGGATGAACCTTTCCAATCTCAAGATCCTGCTACAAAACTTCAATTGATTGATGTGGTTAAAAAACTGCAAGTACAGGAAAAACGTACGATAGTTGCAGTGACGCATGACATTAATGAAGCATCAGCCTTTGCTGATCGAGCTGTTGTTCTTGGGGGCCGACCTGTGCAGATATTGCTGGATATACCTCGAGGAGCAAATTTTGAACGAACTATCTCAGAGGCATTGGAATGGGCGAAAAGAATTACCTAAAGAATTATTCAGTTCTCGGAAAAAACGTATTAACGTATATCAAAACAGAGATTGTTTTGTTTATTGCCGTCTTTTTGTCAGTAATAACGGCCGGATTTGTAAAGCCTTCAATCGATTATTTTGCTTACATTGATTACAAAGTTATCTGCTGTCTTTTCTGCCTCATGATTGTTGTCAACGGATTGCAAAAAACCGGGCTTTTCCAAGTAGCAGCAACTGCACTTATTAAAAAAACTGGAACACTACGAAAGATAACCGCTGTACTGGTTGGACTTGTTTTTTTCGGTTCAATGGTTATAACTAATGATGTTGCACTCATCACATTTATTCCATTTGCATTGATTTTATTGAAAGAACTGGACAATCCAAGGCAACGAGTAGTAATACTCGTATTAATGACTATCGCTGCAAATATCGGCAGTTCATTGACTCCGGTAGGCAATCCGCAGAATTTATTCCTATTCACTTTCTATGGCTTATCACCCGGTCTTTTCTTTAAAATAACAGTCCCGATTGTCTTTACAGGAGGGGTACTACTGTTAGCATCACTCTTATTGATTAAAAATGATACTGTACATGCAAAAGACATAATAGCAAATTACCAGTTGACTTTACAACAAGTCAGTATCTATCTAATTTTATTTTTGATTTCAATCTTGGCAGTTTTTAATGTAATTCCGTATCTACTAGTCTGTATTATAGTTTTTTTAAGTGTTTTAATTGTTGATCGATCAATCCTGACATCGATTGATTATTCTCTGTTGTTAACTTTTGTTTTCTTTTTTATTTTTATTGGCAATATTCAAAAAATTCCAGTTGTCCATAGTTTTCTTGCTTCAATATCAAGACAAAATATTCAATTAGTGAGCGCATCAGCCAGCCAAGTTATCAGTAATGTACCGGCAGCAATTTTATTTTCTTCCTTTACCGAGGATTTTCAAGGATTAATTCGGGGAGTAAGCCTAGGAGGTTTAGGGTCTCTTGTTGCATCGCTAGCAAGTGTAATCACCTACAAGCTTTTTACCCATTCATATCGAAATGAATCAAAATCTTTCATGGCTATCTTTACAATTATTAATAGTATCTTCCTGATACTGCTTTTTGGATTAACTGCAATCGTGTGAGAGGCGATTTTTAAAAAAAAGTCAATGATAAAAGGTGATATTATATTCCACTGCGCATAATGTATGTTCTGTCTACCCTTAATTGTGTCTCAAAAGATGAGACACAACAAAAATGCGGATTGCTTAATGTATTACGTTAAAAATATCAAAAAAAGTTGACACCTCTTTTTTTCCTATTTCTGCAGCAAGAGAAGATATTTTATTTATTGAACAAATCTCATATAGGGGTTGAGCTATCACTGCGGAAATGCAATCTCGAAAACCTCTGTCGAATTTGAATGGAATGCATGCTGTAAAGACTGCCGTACGTTCTGTATCAATATCAATAGAGATTTCAGGGCGAGATTCAAGAAATTCTACATATTTCTGATCATGCAGCAAATTGGTAAATTGAGAAATATCGAAAAAAGAATATTCGTACATTGTTCCCCAGAAAAACTTTGAAAGCGACTCTCGTTTAACGCTTCGTGATAGTGTATATACAGCTATTTTTTGTACTTGTATAGACTCTGGCAGCGAGTTGTTCAGCAATTCCTTCAGAACAGAAGCTTCCATATGTTCATAAAGAAGAAAAGATGCGATCTCGTCTTCAGAACTAATACCGATTGACAGAGTTTGGGCAAGTTCGAATTTTGGCAATGGATTGAATCCCTCTGAATAAACGACAGGAATGCTTGAACGCAAAAAAGTCTTATGCCACAATTCTAGCATACTCAAATGCGGAATGAATGAGGCTACACCCTGTTTTGTGAATGAGATTAATACACGAAACGAAGCTTCATAATTTCTGGATAAATCAATATTATTGTCAATATGTTCAATGTCAGGTTCATCAATTTTAGTTACTTTTGTTGAATTATTGCATACTCCACATTTATCTTCACAATCTTGACTACATGATGGAGTAAGTAACTGTTGTTCAGATTTCTTTTTTTCTGTAATCAAATATTTTTTTGTTGGCCCCAGAGATATTGAATCCCAGGGAAGATTTTCGTTAATATCTCTTTCTCTTGTTGTTTCTTTTTCAACATTCCAAGAAGCACTTCCAATAACCTCTTTCCAAATATCTGGTCTTGCCCAATCATCCCAAGCGTCCAATCGGCAACCTTTAGTATACGCTTCAAGAATGAGATCGCCAACCCTTTCATCACCTCTTGAAATCATTCCTTCGACTAAAGAATTAAATGGTTTGTGAGTACTCAATTTAAAATATTTCTTGGGAAGATTTTTATACACATAGTCAATTTTTCTTTGAGCTTCTTCCAGGGTCAATTGTTTTGACCACTGATAAGGGGTATGCGGTTTTGGTATAAAGGTTCCAATATTTACTGACGAATACATTTTGGTTTGTTTATAGACGTCCAAAAGAAAATCGACTATTTCGATTTCTTCAGTACTGGTACCCTGCTCTACTGGCAATCCAATCATAAAATAGAATTTGCACTGATTCCAACCTTTGAGCTTTGCTTCCAGTATAATATCAATGATTCGCTGTTTATACACTTCTTTATTAAGAGACAGTTGCCATGCATCTACAGGCGTCTCAACAGCAAATGTTAACCCACTTTTACGGACTGAAGCCATTTTTTCAAGAAGCGGTAATGTAAACGAATTTACTTTTAGAGAAGGTAATTGAAAAGAAATATGTCGTGCAGAATAACGTTGATTAAGTCTATTCATGAGCGAATCAATGTGTTCATAATCCCCGGAAGATAAAGACATGAGACTGATTTCTCGAAAACCTGCTTTACTAACAAGCAAATCAACATCAGAAATTACTTGATTGATAGACCTCATGCGTTGAGGGCGATAATAGATTCCGGCGTGACAGAATCGACATCCATTAGGACATCCCCTCATAATTTCAACTGAACCATGATCCTGAACTATTCTTATATTCGATACAGGTAAATATGCAATCGAATCCGGTACATCAGAAAAGTTTCGATACACAGCTTTAGTGGTACAAATTGCTTTTGATGAACTTCTTTGTTTATGTTGAGTCCAGATATAAGGACTTTTTTCCAGTTCAGCAATTATGTCTGATCTGGAGGCGCCATTTTCCTTAAGTACGGAGATTAATTTGATTAGATCGAAAAAGCCGTCTTCAGCCTCACCAATATAAAAAACATCTATAAACTTTGTAAACGGTAAAGGATTTGTTATTCCGCAACCACCAGCAATGACGATTGGAGAGGTTTCAATCCTTTCGCTACATTGTAAAGGGACTCCCCCTGTATCAAGAATAGAGAGCAAGCCATTTATTCCCGGTTCATATCCAATACTTACCGCAATAATATCTGCCTTATGAACAGGTATTCCTGATTCTAATGTGTATAAAGGAATTTGTTTTTTTTTCAGTAACGCCTCAAAATCGGGAGCAGGAGCAAAAACCCGTTCGCATCGTACAGTATCAATTCTATTTATTGCATTATATAATATCTTTACCGCCAAATTTGACATAGCGATTTCATATAAATCTGGAAATGCAAGAGCTACAGTGAGCACGGCTTTTTGTTTAATAATCTGACCGAATTCTCCACCGAGATATCGTGCTGGATTCTGTACTGAAAGCAAACTAGAACCAAGGTCTGATAACGGATGTATCCGCACTTGAAAACTCCTGATAAATGAGAAAGATTGTAGCTAAATACTAATAAATTAGAGAACGATGCTTGATATTTGTATCAATGGTCCAACCTTCTCATATTCACGCCCATTAGCAATCCTATTGCAATCATGGCTGTCCACACGGAAGAACCACCATGAGACAATAAAAGCAGAGGGATGCCGGTGATGGGCATCATACCCATTACCATGCCAATATTTACAATAAAATGATAAAAAAACATTGCTACAATACCTGTAGCAACTAAAGATGAATACATATTTTCAGTTTTTTTGATAATAACCAAACCTCTGAACAAAATCAGCGAATATAGCAATATAACAGTACATCCACCGACAAATCCCCATTCTTCGGAAAGAATACTAAAAATAAAATCTGTACTTTGTTGAGGTAAGAATCGATAATGACTTTGAGTACCTTTTAAAAAACCAAGTCCAAATAAACCTCCAGATCCGATGGCTGTAATTGATTGAATTATATTCCATCCGGATCCTAGCGGATCTACTTCAGGATCAAGAAATACTATCAATCTCATAATCTGATATTCTTTCAGGACTTTTGATGCGCCAAATGCGCAAAAAAGCGACACTGTGATAATACTTGTTGCGTACGCAATCCAATAGTAATACCCTGTTTTGAATAATATTCGTCCGATTAAAGCTAAAACAGTAATAAGACTGAAGGCAAACAAAGTAATTATGGATAGTTTAGGGTCTGTAAGAATACGGAGTATAGCGACAGGACGCTGAAGAATTGAAGATTCCCAAAAAGGAAGAATTGTGAAAATTAAAGTCAATATACACGTGAAAAAAACAATACCAAGATACCTTAAGGGAATCCCTGCCATGAAAGCCATTGCCAAAAAAATCGGGAAATAGACGGATGCTGTCCCCAAATCGGGCTGGGAGAGTATAAGTATCATCGGCAGAAACATAATTAAGCAAGATTTTAAAAATCTTCGAAGATTGCTCTCAAAGCGTGAAGATTTGTCAAGGTAATAGGCCAGATATAAAATAAAGACAATTTTTGTAAATTCTGATGGTTGAATACCTAAGCTGCCAATACCAAGCCAACTCTTTGCCCCATTCACATAACGCCCCATAAAACGGGTATACAACAACAATAAAAGCGCAACGACAAATAATAAAAAAGTTCTATCCGCGATTCTTCGAATGTCGACCAGAATTACAGAAAGTAATAGCAATATACCAGTTGTGGACCAGAGTATTTGACGGAGATACTCACTCGAAACATTGACGCCCTCGGAGTTTATTCCAGAAGAATAAATAAATGCTATTCCAATTATTGAAAGAAAAATCACAGATAAAAAAAGAGTGAAATCAAAATTCGTAATATTTCTTATTCTCATTCTTGCCTCGCTCGCGGACTTGAAAGAGATCGAAAACCTAAATTCTTGACCGCTTCATCATATGTTTCATCAGCGAAAATGCCCTGCATTATAATATTGGTAGCATACGGCGCCCACCATTCCCAAGGGTTTGTTGCTTCAACCATAACAACCACTACTATGGCTTCTTCAGCAGGAGCATTATATGGTCCGTAAGCAACCATCCAGGAATGCCATCGATCAAGCAGGCCAACTTCTGCTGTACCAGTTTTTCCGGCAATCTGAACTACTTTATTCTTCAATGGAAATTGAGCGGTGCCATCTGTTATAACATATCGCATGTCATCTCTTACTTGGTTAAAAACAGCTGACGGAATACTGCTTTCAAAAAGAATTTCAGGTCGAGTGACAGAGATAACAGCATTGGTTGATGGATCGCGCACCTCTTTGAGCAGATGTGGTTTATATATTTTACCATCATTGACCACCATGGCAACGACATCAGCCATCTGCAAAGGAGATGTGAGAAGATATCCCTGCCCTATAGAATTATTCATCGTATCTCCGCCAAGCCATCGTTCATGAAAACGCCGTTCTTTCCATTGTGGAGTCGGAACGAATCCCTCTGTTTGGCTTGGTAAATCAATACCGGCGCTTTGTCCCAATCCGAATTCTTTCGAATAAGACGCGATACGGTCAATTCCCAGATTATCTCTCCCGGTAATCCAGTAATATACATCACAAGATTGCGCTAAAGCATTTTTCATGTTAACAGGACCATGTCCTGGACGACGGATATGACATCTAAACAAACGGTCTCCATATTCTATCTCGCCGTCACAATCAATTTCTTTATCAAGCGGTATTGCCTGTTCGGCAATCAACGCTGTTGACATGATGATCTTGAATGTAGATGCAGGTGGATAACTTGCGTTCACCACTCTATTTAGCAAGGGATTGTTTTTGTCATTGAGCAATTTTAGATACTCGTCACCGGAATTCTCCCGGTTAAAAATGTTGGGGTCAAAAAAGGGATACGATACGAGAGCAAGAACCTCTCCGGTAGATGCCTTCAAGACCACTGCGGAACCAATTCGATCGCCAAGTGCCTGTTCTGTCAATATTTGAATTTTTCGATCGATAGTCAAAACAAGATTTTTTCCCATCACCGGGGGTTGTATAGATACACTGTTTTCAATATTCCGCCCTTTGACATCAACCGTTCTATATTCAAATCCGTCAGAGCCGCGCAAAATCTCGTCGTATTGCTTTTCAATCCCTGCTTTCCCGATTATGCTATTAGTGTTATACCCCTTGTTATAATACAGCTTCAACTCTTCCCGGGTTATGTCACCGACATATCCCAGAACATGTGAAAAAGATCCGGTTTCCACATAATTTCTGATAGGCTTGGAATGCCATGATACTCCGGGCAATTCATCGATATTCTCGGCAATGGCTGTAATCCCTTTGAACGGGACATTCGCTAACACCTCGATTGTCTGGAATGAACGCCTGCTTTTCACTGGAATCCGTTTTTCCACAGTATTTACAGAAACATCAAGTATATCGGACAAACGTTTAACAACGGTATCGAATTGCTCAGCCGGTATTTCGCCTGGGGTAATATCAACTGCAAAAGAATCAATGTTAAGTACCATCGGAACAGAACCGTCTCTGTCAAAAATTTCTCCACGTTGTGCAGGAATCCTCTTTGACCGTTGCGATATGTCATGCGATTGTTTTCGATATTTATCTCCATGCAGAATTTGCATTGAGAACAGCTTAAAAGTATAAATACTGATCAATGAAAAAATTAGTACAGAAAGAACCCTGATTTTCGATTGTTTTGAATCACTTATTTTCATTATAACGATCTCGGGAGATGAATAGAGAGCTAAAGACAGAAAGAAACCCAAAAATCACGGGAGCGAAAAGAACATTTACCAACATTTCTGCATACAACATTTTTCCGTATAATACGTATACCAGCACCCCGGGACCAAAAAATAGCGACAAGATCCAAACCAAAATTGCTTTATACAGCGTTGCACAGGCAGCCATAAAACAGGGGATAAACATCTTATTAAGATTAAACATACCAGTCAGATTGCCAACAAGAAAACCGGTACTGCTTTTAATAAATGCATTCAAACCGATAGGTGCGGCCGATAAAAAATCGAGCAGTAAACCGGAAATAAACCCGGACGTAGAACCTATGACAGATGAATTCATAAATGATACATATAAAACTACGAGCAGCACAAGGTCAGGAACAGCGGGCAGAAAAACAAGACCGGACAAAACTATCGCTTGAAACAATGATAAAAGAAAAGTGGTTAGCGTTGTCCATACAAGAACTTTTCCCATCAGTCTGCTTCTCCGTCAATCTGTGAGATATTAAGAACAAATACATTTTCAAGGCGCGTAAAGTCAATAATTGGCTCGATTTCCAGGGTCAATGATGTTTCATAGTCCAGTCCTGTCGTTTTCACAACAAATCCGATTGGAATATTCTTTGGATATGTGTTGTTTTCGCCGGAAGTAACAATCAAGTCACCAATTTTAATTTCGTCCTTTGCTCTTTTTTTGACATATTTCATCAAAAGAGGTTGATCGGATGATCCCTGACCTTGGGTCAAACCTTCATACCGCGTAATATCAAGCCTGGTAGAAATATAGCTCTGATAATCAAAAACAGGCATGATCAAACTTGTATTCCGACCTACTTGAACGATCTTTCCCACTAAACCGGTATTGCTTCCTTGAAAAGATACAACGGGCATATGCTTGCGGATGCCATGTTTTGCCCCACGGTTAATTACAATACCAGAATATAGATTATTAGGATCTCTCCCGATAATTTCAGCCGGAATATTTGCTATGCCCAGAGTTTCAGAAAAACCAAGCTGTTCTTTCAAGAATTGATTTTCTTCTCTGATATCAGCATTAAGTCGCTGAAGGAGTTCGTAATCCTGTAGTTTCTCGGTCAAAACCTGATATTTTTGTTTTAATTCAGCCAATTCGGTGATGGCCGAAATAGTCCCGGTCGTAAAAGAAGAAACGGAGTACACACCTCGCTGTACACCGGAGAATAAAGAAAATCCGATATTTTTAAAATTGATCACAAAGCCCCCACTGGAAAAAGCCAGCAGGACTGCTGATAAAAGAAGATACACAAGAAGGAGAAAAAAATCGTATCGGAATGACTTCGGCAACCGGTGTTTACGCATTAACTGTTCAGACTGTCGTAAATACTGCGATCAATAGACATGTCCTTAAATATTCCATAATACTGACCAGCTCCGATAGCAACACAATCCATAGGATTCTCGGCTAAAATGACAGGAACACCAGTTTCTTTGGAAATTAGCTTTGGCAAGCCCTTTAACAGGGCCCCTCCTCCGGTCATGACGATTCCGCGTTCAACAATGTCTGCAGCCAATTCAGGAGGCGTTTGTGCTAACGTACGTTTGATTTCTTCAACAATTTGGGTGATCGGATCTTTTAATGCCTCTCGAACCTCGACAGAATCAATTTCCAGTCGGCGAGGAAGTCCGGTGATTGCATCGGTACCCTTGATTTCTACCTTTTCGATATTTTTTTCAGGAGATGCATTCCCTATCTCAATTTTCAGTCTTTCTGCAGTTTGTTCACCGATTATCAGATTATGAACTGATCGTACATGCTTGATTATTGACTGGTCAAATTCATCTCCACCAAGGCGAATTGCATTTGTTACAACCATACCGCCCAATGAAATAACTGATACTTCAGTCGTACCTCCCCCGATGTCGCAGATCATATGACCGGCAGGTTCATGAATGGGAATCTGAGCTCCGATAGCCGCAGCAAGTGACTCCTCGATTACCTGGACTTCTCTGGCACCTGCTTTGAATGCGCTTTCCTTAACTGCCCTGTTTTCCACATCGGTAATACAACTCGGTATTCCAATAACCATTCTTGGTTTAACAAGTCCATGCCGGGGCATAATTTTAGACACGAAGTATCGTATCATTTTTTCTGTGGTATCCATATCTGCAATCACTCCATCTTTTAAAGGGCGGATTGCAATAATATTACCCGGAGTTTTCCAGAGCATTCGCTTTGCTTCGGCACCAACGGCAACAACCTTTTTGGTACCTCTTTCGACAGCGACTACCGATGGTTCATTAACGACTATTCCTTTACCATGTATATAAATCAAGGTATTGCAGGTTCCAAGATCAATACCTATATCTGCAGAAAATCTTGAAAAAAAACCCATTTTGGAAATCCCTCCCGGTATTACTCTTACATATTCAGTTTATTTCTGGCTTCAACATGAATCGGATTTGATTTAATGGTTTTTCGCCACTCAGCTCTTGCTTTTATCAAATCACCCAGAGACTCATATATTACACCAAGACCGTAATGTGCGTCAGCAGAATTCGGATCTTTTTCAAGTATTGATTCAAATTCTATACGTGCTTCATCGATCTTCGATTCGGTCAAAAATAAAATACCAAGTTCATATCTGCACCTCATCACTAAAAGATCATCATTTGTAATTCGTATTGTTTCCAACAGATATTGGCGGGCTTTTTCATATTCTTTAGTTGCGATGTAATTTTTGGATAAAGCAAACAGCAGTAAATCTGACGGTTTTTTTGCCAAAGCGGAGATAAATGCCGAATTGCTTTTTTCATAATCGCCCAGAAGAGCCG
>Ga0255345_1006146_pt1 | contig 11884 bp, 9 predicted proteins | sample wastewater_treat_6_FD_192415 | JGI IMG/M metagenome (GOLD analysis project Ga0255345, IMG submission 192415) | Wastewater microbial communities from Lulu Island WWTP, Vancouver, Canada - plant20 | ecosystem: Engineered > WWTP > Wastewater > Unclassified | place: Canada: Vancouver, British... | reverse complement strand
TATGCCATTTCCTGGGAGCTATTACTATTTTATTTGGATTATCATTCAGGTATGCTCCCCACCATGAAAATGAACTGTTTGCGACAATGTTATGCTTACATTTACTCATTATAAACATATCCTGCCAACTTTCTGTGCCTCTGTTCCAATCCACAAAAATTGAATTATCTGTTGGCATACTCCTGTTTGTCAACTCATTGTCATCGGAAAGGATGATAAAGGTGGGTTTGTAGACTTTTGACCCTATCGTCTCAATTGCCTTTCTATAGTATTCCTGATTACATATATTCCCGAAACTAGAGTAGTTTGCAGGAGCATTATAGTCACCTCCTCTGATATGTATTGAAACACAGTTTTCTGTTGATTTTATGAAAGCTACTAATTCTTCAGTTTTGAAATTGCAATTTGTAATAGGAAACCTAAAGATTTCATTCGGATAGATTAAGTCTTTGAAGTATTTTTCTGATTGCCAATAACCTTTAAAATATAGCATTCGACCCTGAGCCATCAAATAATGACTTGAATACACTGAGAACTCTTCTTCATTTATTAGTTGAAAAGGTATCAATCGTCCCAGGCTCCTCGTAAAGGATTTCTTATTATGAATTCTGCGATTTAATCTTTCAAAGTAATAATATAGAAGGGATAAAAACTCAACCCTGACTCCATTCTTGTTTGTAAAATTGAATACTCTTTCAAGCTCTAGGCCATTATGCTGCTTACTATTTCGAGCAAAGCAGGTGTTTAAATTTACATCTGAATAGAGAGCTTTTAATGAACAATAAAATGCATATTGAAACATCTGGTTTCCAAGCCCTCCGTCAATCTGTACTAATCTCATCTCTCTGCTGAAAACGCTTTCTTTATTATTGGGTAAACCTTCAAGACGCATCTCTTATAGAAAAGTCTTGAAAGACGGTAATCTAGTTTGAATAACAAGTAAATGAAAAACTCATACCCTCTTAAAGATCCTAGAGACACATAATCTTGCCATTGTTTAAGGGCCTCCAGGACTTCTCTCTCATGTTTCTTATCAAATATTCGTTTCAGAATCCCGATAAATGACACAGAAAAAAGTCTCTTTATTTTTTTTTGATAAAACCCATAGCTGTTATGCTCCTTTAAGAATTCGATTCCATGATTAAGCATTTTCAATTGATCTACCAACCGTATGTCTTCCGATCGAGAGGAGGAGTGCTCCCTTATTCTATAGTGGTAATAGGCATCGGTAATGTACTGAACCCTTTTTGCGTAATATAGAACCTTAATACTGAACAGGAGATCTTCATATACACCTTCGTCCGGAAAGAAAAGTCCATAATCATGCAACATTGAGCGTTTATAGAGTTTATTACATGCATGACCGGTGATCTTGGCATCAAACAAAGCTTCCAAACATTTTTCATCTTCCCAGAGTGTTGAACTGGGATAGCTTGTTATAATTCTTTCAGTTTCTGAATAGTTCAGGATATAATTGAAACATAGGATATTACTGTTTGATAATTGAATGGAATTATAAAGAATCTCACATGTTTCTTTATCAATCCAATCATCCGAATCAACAAATAGAATATATTCTCCGGCAGCATGTGTCAATGCCAGGTTTCGTGCTGCTCCCTGACCCTGATTTTTCTGCCTGTAGAGTTTTATTTTTACTATTTCTGCTGCAATGCTGACTAAGATATCCCATGAATTATCAGTAGATCCATCATCAACAATTAATATTTCAATTTCCGGAAGGGACTGACATATAAGAGAACTAATACATTCCTCAAGGTATTCGGCAGAATTATAAACAGGTACAATTATTGATATCTTGGGGTTCATCTGATGAGCAAAAGTCAACTAATAATGCACTTGCATCCTGCCTGTATCATTTCTCCAATTTCGATTCCAAGCTCATTTTTCAAGAACAATCTCTGATTGTCAGATATGTGACTGCCATTTTTTATATACCTTAAACTATCCTTTAATTCCTGGGCTGAGAAGGCCGGTATCGCCGCCTTATATTTGACAGCATTTTTATAAAATGGAGCATTCCAGAATTTTAAAATATCTGATCCGGCGTTTAACTTGTTGTTATAACAAATATTTATTACGGGTATTTTAAAAATAGCACACTCAACAGTAACCGTGGAAGGAATATTAATACAAACATTACACGACCTCAAAAGCGATACATAATCTTTAAGATCTTCATATTTTGTATAGTTAAAGAATACAATCGGATCATAAAACCATTTGGGCCTTATAACAATAATTTTATCGCTTTGTATAGAATCCCATAGGTTTGTGAAATCCATGGGATTTGTTCTGATGATTATTTTAAAATTCTTTATTCCTGTATCTTCAAGTGATTCATAGATATCGTTTATATATTCAGGTTCATTTAGAATGACACCAGGCCCTGCTGCTGTATATAAGACAAGAAAATCTCCGTCATGGTCAAGATTATACTCTTTCAATAAAATGTCTCTGGATGCTTCAAACTTATTGTTTAACAAATAGGAAAAATGCGAACATCCGATTATTTCAACTGCATCTGACTTTATAAATGGATTGTAGAACATTAATTCCTGAGCCATCTCTTTATTCCAGACTCCATATCTGGTAAATCTGAAATTCAGTCTTCCCTGAGCGTAAATGTCTTTATTCGTATGGTATAGGATGATTGCCGGTATGTTCAGGCTCTGCGCTGCAAATAATACTGCCGGATAATTTCTCGCAGCATTTACAATGACCTTTTGAATGTTCTGCTCCGCTAAGAGCCTAACCAACGGCTGGGATAACACTTTTGAGGACTTCTGAAGCCTTCTTTCAAGAACTGATAACACGTATCTGACTGGTTTAAAAGATGCAAATATGCCAATCAGCAAATCAAGTCGCTTTTTTTCTTTTGTTTTATTGTTATATGTCCATGCTTTGTATTGGTATTTTCTTTCAAACGAAAGATCAAGCGCCTTGGATATATGTGATAAAATACCCGCTGGGTAGCTCATATCATACCAGGGCAATTCTATTACACTTACGTCAGCCTTCCTAGCTTCATCCGCTATAGACAGCTTGGCCGAAATGAATACTTTATTGCCCAATTTGACGAGTTGAGAAATAATTCCAGAATGCAAAAATTGCCTTACTTCTGAACCTGTGCCGAAAATGAAAAGAATATTCATTCCTTGACCAATCAACAATTAATTTTCGCTTATTCCCAACAGAGATAAATGGCGCTGAACCATATGCTCCAAAGTAAAATCAGACAACACATAATCTCTTCCTTTTAGCCCCATTTTAGGTAGTTTTTCTTTGTTGTTAATGCAATAAACAATCGCATCTTTTAACTCCTTAACGGAACCTGGCTCTATTAAAAAGCCCCTTTCCTCGTTAACAATTTCCGGAATACCTCCTACTTTTGAAGCAATTACAGGTAAGCCACTGGCAAAGCTCTCTAAAACAAAAAAAGGATGGGCTTCTCCAAAGGTCGGAAATACTGCAGTATCATATCTATTCAGAAGTTCATTTAGATTATTAGAATTATTTAAAAACCTTATCCGTTTCAGATCTTTCTCGGCCACAATTTTTTCAAATTCAATTTTGTCCTGACCAGTTCCGTAAACATCTATCTGAAATTTATCACCATATCCTGTTCTTTCTAGTCCCTCAACAGCCTCAATTAAAACGAGCAATCCTTTAGCTTTCACTATTCGGCATGCACATACAATTTTGAGTATTCCCTCCTCCTTCTTCTGTAGTCCAATTCTATAGGCATTTGTATCTACGCCATTATAAACTACAGAAATCCTTTTTATAATAAGTGGTTTGATTGGCCAGTACTCATTTATTGCCTGTTTATAAACATATTCTGATACAAATGCTACTTTATCGCAATACCTGTAAAATAGAGAGCCTTTAACAGCGGTCTTGATTTTAACAATAAGCGGGCGATTTTTCTGATCTCTGAATAAATGCTCAAATGAGATGATGCGTCCGACTCCCAGCTTTTTAAACCAACGCATCTCCTTCGTAAAGTACCTTGTAAAATGAGTAAGCATTATTTCAGGGTGGATATTATGCACCTGGAGGTATCCATATACTCCCTGTAGAAAATCCTTATGATCAATATATACAATGTCCAAGTCCCTTTGTCTGTAATGTTCAGGCAAAGATGATTTTGGAAAAAACCATTTGGGAATCATTCCCAAGGAGGTAAGTTTTTCATCCATCGCCCAGCAATAACGATCCATCCCTCCTATTAGATCCTGATCCATCTTGTATTGAACGCAAATAATAATAGACTCTTTCACTCAGTTTTCCGGTTTACACACCTTTATGAATTCATAACCACTTTGGTACTCCACCGAGATCTGAGCCGGTGCCACCTTCGTATCCGGTGAAAGTTATAGGTTCCATTCCGTCATAATTTGATTGCGCCTACTGTGGGAGGTATATAAAAAGTCGGCGTTTGAACCAGATTGCCATGTGTTTGGTGTATAGACTCGCAAGCATGTGACAACTACTTTAATTTCTTTTCCTGCTTCAAATGCTCATAGTATTTTTCTGCCTTTATAATAATTTTTTCTTGAGTCTTTTCATCAACCTTCATCCTAACAAGAATGTCCACGGTTTGATTCCACTGGTCAGCAAGCGAGAAGGAAGATCTATATTCCTTATCCATCCGTATTAAGGCATTGTTTATTTGAGCGATTGATGCTTGTGTCAACCTTGGTATTTCGAGTTTTAAAACATCGATCATTGCATTCACAATGCAAGCCAATTCTCCAAGACTATACGGAGGCTCTTTCGTAAATTTCATATTATTAGTGTTTTATAAATTTTGAAGGTTCTATTTTTTAAGTAATCAGGTTTTTAATTCACGTTACTTAAAATAATTCCCCCTCCACAACCTCATTCCTCGTAAACTTAACAGGCTTACCCGGCACGGTTTTTACATTCGGATTCTTCCTGAGAAACGCCGTCAGCTTTCTTGCGTCCCAGTCAATATTTAAAGCCAGTCGTATCTCCTTCGAGGTATAGACCCCCTGCTTTAAAAACTCAATTATCTCCTTTCCGTAATCCCTTCCAGAATTACAATAGATCGCGCCCGGCTCACCCGCCTCCTGACTTTGAGCCTGCTCAAACAACTCCCCGGAACTCTCTGCTACGTCTCTCCTAATATTCCCATCCATGTCTACCGGAACGGCCCCGAGATCAATAAGCTTCTGGTTCGCATTCTTCTCTCCCGGCTCCGGTATCCGCACATATACCGTGCGATGCCTCCTTAATCCGTCCATCGCACCCTCCCAGGTGCCGCCCTTGCTGTCAGTCTCGGCAACATAAATCTCCCTCGCTAACCCGTAGATATAAGCATTCCGGGCCATGGCCAGCCCGACATCCCAACCGGCCTTCGGGAAAAAAGTGCTTAACACCAGGAGATCGCCGTTAACAATGGACTTATAATATTTTTTGAAACCCGACTGAAATGTAAGAATACCCTGCGGCAATACAATAATGCTCTTCCCGTGGGCTGCGATAGCACTGTCAAGCGCCTGCCTGTCAACGCCTTTGGCGAACCCGCTTACAACTATCTTCGATTCTTCTGAACTTCTCCTTGCTACCCGGTCGGTAAAATCCAGAGCGATCTTTCCTGCACTTCTTGATCCTACAATAGCAATTGCATCCTCCTGTAACAATCCCTTTCGCCCTTTTATGTACAACAAAGGCGGACTGCCCTTCATTTTGAGGTTTTCCTTTAAAACTGCCGGATAACCGGGAGAGTTTAAGGTGATGATATGGAATCCCTCGTTCTGCAGTTGCTCGGCAATAAATGCCAGACGTGGCAAATCGTTTTTTGCGGATTCTATATCAGCCAGCTCATTATTGCTGAAGGCAAATATTTTTCGCCATGCCTGTTTATCAAATCCGAAGAATTCAGACCAGGCCATCTGCTTTTCATGTACAACCTGCACTATGAACCTGTTGATCCTCTCAGTATGCCATCCCGGCAGATGAGCAACAGCGATCCAATATGTGCAATCCGTGAAACCGTTCATGATCAACTGGCTGAAAGATCTCCTCCAACCGTTCTTGCAATCACCAGCGGAGCAATCCGTACCGCACCTATACCGGTCAGATACCTTCCTATTTCCTTTATGGTGCAACCGCTGTCAAATATATCATCAACCAGCAGAATGTTCTTACCTGCAATTTCTTCCGGGTCCAGGTACATGAACTTTCCGCGGACGTTATCCTTCTTTGATATGGCGCTATGAAACACCTTTTGCGGCTCGGTTGCGGAGGTCTTTACAAGCTTATGTGAAACCGGGATCTTCAGTACCGAACCGACTTTTTCAGCGAAGGTCTTTACGAGGTCTCCGGACACAGTTGGGGGAACATATAAAATCAGATCAAATTTCGATGTTCCGAAGTGTTTTCTGTAAGCCTTCAGCGTCAGGCTTAACAGCCAGTCGGGATAATTGCCACCGCCCTCGTATTTTGATCGATGCAAAGATGCTCCAACATTTGAAACTCCGTACCAGGATGCCGCAACGCCATTGATAATATTGCTTCGCGAGGTTTCAACATCCAGAACCGGAAAAAATGTTTCACGAAACTCATTTAACTTCTGAGGATATTCCTCGCGTGTTCTGACCGGGACGCGTTTCCCGGAGTCATTATCGCAAACGCCGCAATCATGAAGCAGTGTATCACCCAGGTAATTGCACAGGTATTGCATCCTGCAGCCGGTAACGGATGTATATCCAAGCATCTGTTCCAGCTCCCGGTACTGTGTTTCGCGTAATGCATCAAATAACGACAGGTCCAGCGGCGGAGCATCGGGATTGTAAAAGTACTTCTTCCCGGCACCTTGCTGCTCGTTCAGGATGTTCTGATCTGTCAGATCGGCAAGTATCACCTCCGCCTGGGTTTTCTTCAGATTGGTGGCCCTGATAATCTGATTCCTGCCAAGCAGCTCCTTCCTGGTTACCTCAATTACCTTTTCATATTTATCCTTCGAGGGCTTGCTCCCCTCAATGAAGCTTTCCGGGAGTTCGCGGTCTTCGCGCGGGTTGTACAGGAGAATTGCAAATGCTTCCTGCCCGTCGCGGCCTGCCCGGCCGATTTCCTGGTAATAGTTTATGGGCGACTGGGGTATCTGAGTATGGATTATAAAACGTATGTCTGGTTTATCAATACCCATTCCCAGTGCATTTGTCGAGACAACGCAATCGTAATTATTTTTCATGAAGTCAGCCTCGACACGAGTCCGTGTATCTGCGTCGAGGCGGGCACTGTAGGCAGCAGAGTTAAGTTTGAGGAACTGCAGCCAGTTGGAGTATATCTCTGTGTTTGCCTGGGTTCCGGTATAAATGATTCCCGGCTTCGGGAGGCGCGGCAGATACTCAGCCAGCCAGAAAAACTTTTCATCCTCGCTGTTTACATGAACAACAAAGAGGCGGATATTAGGGCGAAGCAGCTGTCCCCTGACAGGGATCAGGTCCGTTCCGGCCTGTTCTATGATATCAGCCTCCACGCGGGGTGTTGCCGTTGCGGTGGTAGCGAGCACCGGGAAGTTTTTAGGCAGCAGCCGGACGAGGTTCACAATGCGGCGATAGTTCGGTCTGAAGCTTTGTCCCCACATCGATATGCAATGAGCCTCATCAATCACCACCATTGCAATTTTCATTTCGCTGGCTGCGCTTATCCACTCGGCATTTTCCATTCGTTCCGGGGCGATATAAAGGATATCAAGCTCGTTTTGCCGGGCTTTTGCTATGATTTTGTCATTCTCTTCCTTTTCCTGGTTCGAGTTGATGGCTGCAGCGCGAATACCCTTTTCGTGCATGCTTCGCACCTGGTCGCGCATCAGGGCTATAAGCGGGCTGAAGACGATGGTAACGCCCGGCAGTTGTGTTGCAGGAAACTGGTAGCAAAGCGATTTGCCAAAGCCGGTTTTCTCAATGAACAGCACCCGGCTTCCGGCCAGCACATGTTCAATTACCTGCCATTGCAGATCGAAGAAATGGTCAAATCCAAATAGCTTTTTAAGGTGTATTTCGGCCTGGTGGCGGGTCATGTTGTTTGGAAAATCATTTAATCTGACAGTTTGTCCATTGGTTTGTCTTAAAAACGGCCTTCACACTTCAATTTTATAATCAGAATTTTTAGACTCCTTGTTTTAACCTGTTTTTTCAACACAGCTTAAAGTTCAATCGCTTATTCGGCTTAATCAATCTGCAAGGCTCCTGATGACTTTTGCCGGTACTCCACCGGCCAGAACATTTTCAGGAATTGACTTTGTCACCACACTTTCGGCACTATTACTCAATCGTTGCCAATGGTGGCTTCTTCACAATCACTTACATTAAAAAAATATCCATTGTTTGTCCCTTCTAATAATGGATTTTATTATTGAGTACCAGAATTTTTTTGTTTTTAAAAAATCCGGTTTATAATAAGCCGCCATAATATAGTATTTAATGCTTAGATACACCTGATTACTACCTCTTGCTAAACTTAGGCAGCCAGGTGCCATTCTTAGGTGCATCACACGCCTCCTTAATCTGTCTTCCACGGCAATTCCTGTCCGATAAAAGGCGAAGGTCTTAAGAGTCTCAAAGGTGGAGTCAAAAACATGCTTACCACCGGTTGTCTTGCTTTCTTCGTGAACACGATAAGTTGCGATATCTTCGTCGACTAAGACCAATTTTCCAATCTTAAGCAGTCGATAAATTATGTCTCTATCCATCTGATAATGCAAGTCTTTTCTTACAAAAAAGCCAGTTTCAATGATTTTTGCTCTCAAGAAAAAAGACGATGGTTGTGGTAAATACCACTTAGAGTGATCAATTAATGTAAGATCGGCTGGGGTATTAAACGGAAAGTATGACTTTGTGCTATGTGTAAGTGGATTCGATTCCCTATCAATGCTGATCGTATTTCCGGTAATGATACTAGTTTCTTCTGTATTGCATGTTAAATATATTTTCGCAATTTTCATAAAAGCTCCAGGATAGAAATAGTCATCGCTGTTTATCCAGCATATCAAATCACCTGTGCACCAATTAAAGGCCTTATTTAATGCGTCACTTTGCCCTTCATCCTTCTCACTTACCCATTTAGTAATGGACTTTTCATACTTTTTAATTATGTCAATAGTATTATCAGTGCTACCGCCGTCTACGATAAAGTATTCAAAATCCGGGTAATTCTGAAGTATTACCGACCTTATTGTTTCCTCAATAAAGTTTCCCTGATTGAATGAAGGGGTTATTATTGATATTTTAGGCCAAGTAGTCCTTTCGAAATTTTCTTCCATCCTTACTTTATCAAATAATTCTAAATCACAGAAGATTCCGAATAATAGTTTGGGTCTCAGACTTAAATTTGATACCCTTATTATAGCTCAGCATGTAAGTATTTATAAACTTTGCTCACTAAATTATAAGTGCTTTCCCCTAATTTGTCATAAATAAATAGCTTTGCTCGCTTCTTTAGACTTTTATCTCTGATGCGACCTGCAAATAAGGCCTGTCCATTAATTCTTCGTTCACTATTTTCGGGCAATAGAAGTAAATTCAAACGCGATTGATAAAAATACACCAAAGGTGTTAATAAAGCTTGATCGTGTCTGTGGTTAATAAATAGTTCTTCTTGATCATTTATTTCAGCACCATAAGGATCAATTAAAAGCTCTTGTTTAAAAAGCATAATCTTTAGCCATTCTTCAATGATGTTACAATTACTTGTCTTTTTCACAATAATAAAACCAGCCATTAACTTTTGATAATCTCTCCATTTTTCATTCTTAAATAACCGATCAAAATATTCACCAGCCTCCTTTTTGATCCAGCCTGAAATTGTTGAATCAAACTGATCACCCCAATAATTGAATCCTTGTTTATAATAAAAGAAAATTGCATTATACCTATCTAAATAGTTGAAATATTTCTCCCACTCATCAGAAGCAAAGACTGAGCAGCCAGCATCTGCATATACAATAATATCTCCTTCTTTAGCCTCTTTAAGAGTTTTGTAAATTATATAAGGTTTCCATAACCAATAACCGCCACCTCTATCAAATGCGAAAGCCGGTGATGCTTTGATAAATATTGGAAGATCTTCTGACCGGTACTTTTTAACCTTGCTAAATTTACCTGTAAGCTTTGCCTCCTTGGCAATGCGATTCAAGGATTTCTTAAATCGTTTATCACCATAGGAAATAAAATAGACATCCATAGCTACTTAATAAAAATAAACCCTGCCCCTTTTTCATAATCAAAAACCCAGCCTGTTTTTGTGGGGAAACCTTCGATATCTATATATATATCTTTTATTGAAACATGATACGTGCTACCTGGTAGGGTTAAAAATAATTCAAGTTTATAAGTGCCCCTGTTAATGTCTTCTGGAAGAAAGATTTTCTCCTCTACATGAAAATTCCCAACATTAAAATCTTTTGCTTTTCCGTAAAAATGACCGGGACTATAAAAAGCAAGTGGCATATTGAGTTTGTCCAATAACCGTAACTCAAAAGCCATTTTAGTCTCAATGAACAACTCTCCATCAATTTCAATTTCAATAATGTTTTTATGATCTTTAAATTTAACTGTTCCAGCTTGTTTATTATTTATTGTGATTGTTTTTAACCGAATATAAGATGCTTGATAAGTAATATTGTTAATATAATTTAAAGCATTAGTTGTTTCATTTTGCAGGTATAATGTAACTGCAGATGAAATATCTCCGGAGTATGATATCGTCCCATTTTTGAGGATTATTCCTTTTTTACAAAGACTTTTCAAAGATGACATATTATGGCTTACAAATAAAACTGTCCGTCCTCCGCTTTGACTGATATCTTGCATCTTACCAATCGCTTTTTGCTGAAATTCAGCATCACCCACAGCGAGAACCTCGTCAACTACCAGAATTTCGGGCTCAAGATGTGCTGCAATTGCAAAGCCTAACCGGACAGTCATCCCGCTGCTGTATCGCTTTACTGGAGTGTCAATATATTTTGCAACTCCTGCAAAATCAACTATCTCATCAAACTTCCGGGTGATCTCTGCTTTAGTCATGCCCATGATTGATCCATTCATGAAAATGTTTTCCCTACCAGTCATCTCAGGATGAAATCCTGTCCCAACTTCAAGTAGTGATGCAATGCGGCCTTTTGATTTAATAGTACCTGTGGTTGGGGTTGTAACCCGACTCATCAGCTTTAAAAGTGTTGACTTGCCGGCACCGTTTTTACCAATAATTCCAAGAACCTCCCCCTGCCTGACTTCCAGGTTTATGTCACGAAGCGCCCAAACATAATCACTATCGCTACGTATACTTCTTTCATTTACTGATCCAATTTTTATATATGGATCCGCCTTGCCACGTACATTAACAGTCCACCAACGTTTCAGATCATGACTTAATGTTCCGGTACCAATCTTGCCTAACCTATATTGCTTGGAAATATTTTCAAATTTTACTGCAATTTCGCTCATGGTTAATTATTATCATGGTTGTTTGCTTTTTCATTGGACAAATTGAGGGAATGAAGTCCTTAGTAGAAAGAATCATTAAATTACATCCATAAAACTCCTTTCCACTTTATTAAAGATGATAATGCCAATCAATAGTATCAATACCGAAAATAAGGCACTATAGCCCAATGATAACCATGTAAATGTGCCTTGTCCAAGAAATCCGAATTTGAAGGTTTCCATCACAGATGTCACCGGATTAGCCTGAATAAGCCACATATACTTCTTATAGCTCCCTTCCATGACTGACAATGGATAAATGACCGGCGTAGCATACATCCACAACTGCACTGCAAAAGTTATCAGAAATTTCAGGTCACGGTATTTTGTTGTCATTGAAGAGATGATAA
>Ga0255345_1006138_pt1 | contig 11897 bp, 9 predicted proteins | sample wastewater_treat_6_FD_192415 | JGI IMG/M metagenome (GOLD analysis project Ga0255345, IMG submission 192415) | Wastewater microbial communities from Lulu Island WWTP, Vancouver, Canada - plant20 | ecosystem: Engineered > WWTP > Wastewater > Unclassified | place: Canada: Vancouver, British... | reverse complement strand
AGGAACTATCACTTCTACATTCGGACAGCATCCGCACAAAGAATTGAAAGGAGTTGTGATCAACAACAACGGACTCGATATACAAACTTCGAAAGGTTCTGGTGCCCGTGCACTATTTAATGGAACTGTAAGCGGTGTTATTGGTATCCCGGGGGCCGGTAAAGCCGTTATTATTCGTCATGGTGATTACCTAACCGTTTACAGTAATCTTGATAACGTTACCGTTAAAACAGGCGATAAAGTAACCACCAAACAACGTATTGGTACCGTTGCCGAATCTTCAGAAGAAACAAGTCGCGGTGAGGTCCATTTAGAGATTTGGAAGAACAGCACTAAACTCGATCCGCAAGGCTGGATATCTCGCCGTTGAGAATAAAAACATGTCGCGTACGCTGCTAATAATTGTAGCTTTTTTTATTACCGGTTGCACCAATAACCGGCAAACAAACAATTGCTTTTATTATTGGAAAAGTGAATTAAATATTGCTCCATCCGATAGCAATTTACTTAACGATTTAAATGTTCACACGCTGTATGTTCGATATTTCGATGTGGGTTGGATCGAAAGTCAAAAGAGCGCCTTTCCTGTAGCTAAACTAGAAGCCAAATCGCAATTACCTAGTTCTACTGAAGTAATTCCGGTAGTTTACATCGAAAACAAAGTCATTAAAAATCTCGATAACGAAGGTATTGATTCTCTTTCGTTGAAAATGTGTAGGCTATTACACGAGATGAATACTACCTTGTCGACTCATCCTAAACAAGTACAAATAGATTGCGATTGGACAACCTCCACCCGCGAAAAATATTTCGCTTTACTATCGCATTTACGGCATGATTATAGTGATCAAGTACTCTGGAGTGCAACAATCCGATTACATCAAGTAAAATACAAAAGAACTACCGGAGTCCCACCAGTTGACAGAGGCATGTTAATGTTTTATAACATGGGAGTACTATCCCCCCAAAGTCAAAAGAATTCAATTTACGATTATCAAAATGCTGCCAACTATATTGAATATGCGAAAGGATATCCTTTACCCTTTGATGTAGCATTGCCAGTATTCAGCTGGTCAATATTCTCTCGCAATGGCAAAGGCATTTCATTGTTGAATGATGTAACAGCTGAAACGCTAAAAGGTAATCCTGCTTTTATTGAAAAAAGCAAAGATCGATTTATCTGCAGAAAAGAAGTTTTGATGCATGGCACCTTTATCCTTCCCGGCGACGAACTAAAAGTAGAAGACCTTTCGCCCGAATTAAGTTTAAAAGCCGCTAAACAAGTTGCTGATCAAATAAATAGTGATACCTTTAATATTGTATTATACCATCTCGATCATTCAATAACACAACGTTATGAAAAAGCTGACTTTCAAAATATCTTTACTTGTTTTAAGTAGTTTATGTCTGTTGTTTTTTTGGAGTAGTAAAAAAACAGAAGGATGTTCAGGTGGAGATCCCGAAGACTTTACTGATCAATCGTTGTTTGCTCCCGAAATAAGTGGGGAAACTACTTTAGCGCCATTATTTGTTACTTATCATTCGTATTACGAAGGTGGAGAATACTCGCCTAATGAGAACTACAATGAAAAGAACCAACAAGATTGGTTGGGATACTTTAAGAAGTCAGTAAGTATTGAAAGTATAAATTGGTTATTAAACAATTCGAATGTAGCACAAATTGAAGAAATTATTTCTTCTTCTAAAATCGACAAGTCAATTCCGGAAGAATTACTTACACATAAGCGTGACAAGCAATACAATGATGCTTTAGTATATTTTAAGAATGCGAAGTTGGCTGAAGTATACGCTAACACCTACTACTATAGCTGGGAAGAAAAAAAATATGATCAGCACTATGTCGATAGCATGTCTACTGTTTTTCAGTTGAATTGTAAAAAAGAAAAAAACACTTTTCTAAAGGAGCGCTATGCATTTCAGTGGATACGCAGTTTGTATTTTGGCGCTAAGTATCAAGAAGCAATTAATGCCTTTACTTCTTTCTTCAACGAAAAAAATTCTGCCGGGACTATTTATGAGCGCTGTTTAAGTTATAAAGCCGGTTCACTTTATAAACAACAAAAGTATAGCGAATCGAATTATATCTTCTCAAAATTATTCCATGAAAGCGGCTACTGCCGATTCGAAGCTTATACCAGTTTTCATCCTCAAGAACCTGACGACTGGAAACAAACCCTCTTGTTAGCCAAAAATAATACGGAACGTGAGGTATTATGGCAATTACATGGAGTATATGGATCACCGTTAGAGGGAATGAAAAATATTTTAGCGATTAATCCAGCATCGGAAAAAAACATGTTACTGTTAATGCGCGCAGTTAATATTGTTGAAATAACTAAAGTAGATAACCGATTAGATTACGGGTATGATTATATTTATTTATCGGAGAATGAATTCGATACTTCCGACCAAGCTAAAAGGTATTCGTCGTACTCCTGGTATTCTATTCAAAAAGAACAAAACGATAGTTTAATTCGATTAGTTGAAAATGCAATAAAAACTCCGGGCATTTATAAACCTCTTGTATGGAAAACAACATTAGCGTACTTGTATTACCTGAACGGTTACAAAGAGCAAGCTCACGAAACTTTGAAACAATTAAATATTGAAAGTATTTCCGACACATTACTAAAAGGACAAAACAAAATAACAGAAGCTTTATTGTTTCTCGATCAAATTACTCACGGTAATATCACTCCTTCGCAAGAAGATAAATTATTGAGTTATTTACTGAGCTTTAGAAAACCATCCGATAATTATCCATTACGATACGATAATGTGCATCGTTACATCCTTACACATCTTTCAGTCTATTACAGCAGAAAAAATGATCTGGTACTTGCTGAAATTGCCAATTCACCTAACGACGAATTTTACAACAACGAAGAAAATACGGCAAATATGATTGCTTATCTCGAACAAAATAGTCATCGTCCACTTGAGAATTATTTGATATCGTTGTACAAATATTCTCTTCGTGATTTTTATGAACTAGAGGCTACACAAAAAATTTACAATTACGATTTTAGCGGAGCGATAGCTTCCTTTAGTAAAGATACAACATCGGGGCAGCGTATGCTTGATGCGAATCCTTTTAACATGCGCATTACCGATTGCCACGATTGTGATCATGCAATGCCGCAGAAAAATCCTTTGAACAAGTTAGACTTCTGCATTAAAATGCTTTCAATAAAAAATCTTGCCGATAGCAGCAGAGTTCCAAATGAAAAAGCATTGAATTATTTCTTGTATGCTAACGGATTATACAATATGACTTACTACGGTAATTGTCGATCAGTTTCCGGTAGTTCATTTTATTTCGATACTGATGCTAAATTATCCAATAGAGAATATGAAGTAGGACCTTATTCAAACGAAAACTCAATTAGCAGCTACCTAGATTGTCGCGAGGCTCGTAAGTATTATGAATTAGCAGCAACATTTAGTAATAACAAAGAATTCAAAGCGAAATGTTATTGGATGGCGGCAAAATGCGAACATGCATTCTTTAATGAAACGGGAATCCATTCCGGTAAAGAAGGTGCCGACTTTGCAGAATACGACAACTATAAATTGCTTAAAAAAGAGTACAAAAACACCCGATATTACAATGAAATCATCAATGAATGCGGGTACTTCTGTACGTATAACGGAGGCAAAAACTGTATCCGGAACAAGGATGAATAAGCGCTTATTGGGTTTTTAACAGCCTCGTAACCAATTCTTCATGATTATAAACAACTGAATTACATTGATTTATGTCATGAATTGTCATAATAATCCTAAATCGAGGCGAAAAGATTGTTAAGGGGCTTATAAACTTCGTATTTTTGCATCGACAAACAACTCGTCATGACACTTACAATTATACTTGGATTAATGGGACTTGGTGGACAAGAAACCATTCTTATTATTGTTGCCTTGCTTCTGTTCTTCGGTGGAAAGAGAATACCGGAGTTAGCGAAAGGCTTAGGAAAAGGTATTAAAGAATTCAAAGACGCCTCTAAAGGAGAAGACAGCGATTCAAAGAAAATCGAAGGTAAGGAGTAATTTATCTTTCTTATAAAAAAAAAGCCGATGCAAAACATCGGCTTTTTTATTGAATATGATTTTCGGCTAATTCGAAAACCGGATTATCAATTATTTAATTGAATAGTAAATATTCGTTAGCCATTTACCTGGATCTTTTTCGACTCCAGGATCAGTAACATACTCTTCCCACACTAGTCCGTTCATGTCTAATTTATTGTCCATAATATATTTCGACGCCATTTCATGTCCTGCGGGAGTTCCCTCATAAGGACCATAATAATGCACCACCACCGCTTTTGTTTCACTCATCACCTTCGCCTTTACATTATTCATATCAGTCATTTTTCCACTAACAGGAATTGCTGCATCAAAATCGAAATTCGTAGCCGACTCACTAAAATAAATTGCAAAAACCGGCCCCGACTGTTTCAAATTCTCTTTGCCCATCACCTCCATAATTTGTCCATAGCAAAACCCTAGCTTGGTACCAATATTTTTTACATCGCCCGAATCATGAACGGCTAAATATTGAAACTGTTTTACGGTGGTTTGCTCAACGGAAGGCTTGAATTCCTTTGCACCAGTTTGTGCATTCGCGAAAGAATAAGTGAAGCAAATTGTTAATAAGAATACGAGTTTTTTATACATATGTTATTTATTTTTTTCAGCAATGCTTTTTAAACTTTTCAAACCATCATCAAATGATTCCTTCATCATATTAGCACCAATACTCCAAAAGATTCGAATAAAAGGATTATTTCCCACATCGCTTTTAAACGACCAAGAAACTTTAGTTTCTGTCTCTGATAATGGAGTAAATCTAAACTCAGAATCAGCATGACCTTCCCCTTTAAATTCGAGATCAGTAACAATTAAACTATCGATATACGATTCTGCAATTAACAAAGATCCTTCGCCCGACTTAGGTCCTTTCCATGAGAAACTTGCACCCTTTCCTGAAGGAATGTCATTATATATATTCTTCATTTCAGGGTCCATTTTCTTCCAAGGCGACCACTCTTCCCACTTTTTCAAAACATTTATTTGTTCAAAAACAATTTGTGCCGGAGCATTAATTACAATGCTTCTTTCTATTTCAACTTTTGAAGGAAAAAACATTCCGGCAATAGAGATAACAATAAGAAAAATTAAAACTGCTATCCCTAATCTTTTCATGATTTTCATAACGATTTAGAGATTGATTTAATACCATAAAATTAACGAAAAATTCTTTTCTGTCAAATTTTTAACGAATTATTTGAAAAATTTCGAGAGGTGTTTAATTGATGCCTAGCTTTGTCATAGGTTTTAACTCCGAAAAAATGAACAAATCAGACCTAACCACACTTCCAGAATACTTCGACAGATACATCAATATTGTAAAAGAAAACAACTTAGGCAATGTACTGACACATTCGTTAGACGAAATTGATTTTTTACGTCGACCGGAAGTACGCGAAAAGGAAAATTTCGCTTACGCAGAAGGAAAATGGACGATTAAAGAGTTGTTACAACATGTAATCGACACCGAGCGCATCATGACCTATCGCGCTTTACGATTTGCTCGCATGGACTCAACCCATCTTCACTCATTCGATGAGGATGCTATGGCCGCAGCAAGTGGAGCAAACGCCCGTTCAATCGACGATATTATTGAAGAACTAGTAACAGTAAGAAAATCGACCATTCAACTTTACAAATCATTTACTGCCGAAATGCTTTTGTTTGAAGGTACCGCTAGCGGAAAAAAAATTAATGCTTTAGCTTTGGGCTTTGTTATTGCCGGTCACCAAACGCATCATTTTAATATCCTGAAAGAGCGTTATCTGTAATTCTAATAATCGGAAAGCAACAAAGGGATTTAATTTTTCTTGATCTTCGCAATATATGAACACATCGTCAGTTGCAGTTATAGGAGGCGGAAGTTGGGCAACAGCTATCGTGAAAATGCTTTCGAATAATGTTGAGAAAGTACATTGGTGGATTCGTAATGATGAAACCGTTGATTTCATTCGCCGATACAAACATAACCCTTCTTATTTAAGTGATGTTGAACTAAACCTCGATATCGTTCATCCTTCGTCCGATTTAAAATCGGTGATGCAAAATACCGAGTATATTATTCTTGCTGTTCCTGCAGCATTTTTATCGTCGGCATTATCGAAATTAAGTTCAGAAGATTTTAAAAACAAAAAAGTCTTTTCTGCCATTAAAGGTATAGTGCCCGAAAAATTTCAGATTGTTGGTGATTATATGAACACACAATTTGAAGTGCCTTTCGAAAATATTGGTGTCATTACCGGACCTTGTCATGCCGAAGAAGTGGCGATGGAGAAATTATCGTATCTCACTATCGCTTGTCCTGATGCTGATACTGCATCTACCATGGCATCGATGTTGAAATGCAGGTATATTAATACGATTACTTCTGATGATATTTTTGGGACAGAGTATTCTGCCGTTTTAAAAAATATAATGGCTATTGCTAGTGGTATTTGTCATGGATTAGGTTATGGTGACAATTTTCAAGCGGTACTAATATCGAGTGCTATTCGTGAAATGAAACGCTTTACGATGGCAGCACATCCTATCGATCGCGACATTAACGATTCAGCATACTTAGGCGACTTACTTGTTACGGCATACTCTCAGTTTAGTAGAAATAGAACCTTCGGATCAATGATCGGAAAAGGGTATTCTGTTAAGAGTGCGCAATTAGAAATGAATATGATTGCTGAAGGCTATTACGCCGTAGCATGTATTCATGAAATCAATAAACAGTTGAAAGCTGAAATTCCAATTTGCGATGCTGTTTACAATATCCTCTATGAAAAAATTAGTGCGAGAGTAGAGATGAAATTGTTGGCGGATAGGCTTGAGTTGTGAAGTTTGAATTTGGGATTTTGGATTTTGGATTAGGCTCCCATTGGGTTCTTCACTGTTAACGAAATCCTTTTTAACCGCGGGGAGCCACTTAGTGGCTAACGCAAGGAAGGCGCAAAGGGCGCGGAGGCGGCGAAGCCGAGTAAAGTCGGGCGCAACGATTGCTACGCAATTTTTTCTCCCATTGGTTTGATTGAACCTAATTACTATCAGAATAGGTTTACGGGCTTGTCCTGACATTTCGACGAAGGAGAAATCGTCAGGGGGATTGACAAACTAGCAGATTAGCAAAATTTTTCTTGCTTTTTTTCTGTCCATCTTTAACTAATATCAAACTTCGATAAAGAAATTTTAGGGGTGGAAATCAGCGGACTTTTGTCACACTTAAAAACAATTAGACAAAGTATTTTTGTATACAAATTCAAATAATACTTGTTATGAAGTCGTCTATAAACCTTCTTTTACTGATTATCCTTTATTCATTTTCGAGTAAAGCTCAAACATCTGAATTTTCAATAGCTATTGAGTCTCATACCATTCCAGGGTTAGGAGGATTGCAAGCGTATGCAAAAGCACAGAGTCAAGGGAAATGGTTAATAGTTGGAGGAAGACTTGACGGGCTTCATAGACGCCAACCATGGGCTACATTTGATGTAGCAGGAAATAATAATCAATTGCTAGTTGTTGACCCCATTAACAACCTTAAATGGTCTTCTCCATTATCAAGCCTTCCTGTAAGTATTCAAGAACAACTCCAATCTACTAATATGGAATTTTATCAAGAGGGCAACTATTTATACTTGGTTGGAGGGTATGGATTTAGTGCCACAGCAGGAGACCATATCACCTATCCAAATTTAACAGCTATCAAAGTTTCCGATGTAATCCTTGGTATTATTAACAACACTGCTATTGCTCCTTTTTTCCGACAGATTTTAGATCAAGATTTAGCAATAACCGGAGGCTACATGAATAAAATATATGATGATTTTTATATTACAGGTGGACAGCGGTTCGATGGCAGGTATAATCCAATGAATAATCCAACTTTTACTCAAACCTATACGAATGCAATACGCAGATTTCAAATAATTGATAACGGTGTCAATTTATCTGTAAATACAGTTTCGGTAACAATCGATTCACTTGAATTACATAGAAGAGATTATAATGTGGTTCCTCAAATTATGCCAAACGGAGAAGAAGGATTAACAGCATTCTCTGGAGTATTTTTACCTACTATTGATTTACCCTATACTAATTGTGTTAACATCGATAGTACCAGCTATACAGTAAATAACAATTTCACACAACTCTATAATCAATATCATTGCGCCCATATTCCATTATACAGCTCAACAAATAACGAAATGCACACGCTCTTCTTTGGTGGAATTGCACAGTATTACGATAGCCTTGGAATAACGGTACAAGATAATAATGTACCATTTGTTAAAACAATTGCAATGGTTACACGTGATTCAAACGGTTTGATGACAGAAAACAAATTACCAACGGAATTACCCGACTATTTTGGTGCTAGTTCTGAATTTTTTGTTAATCCTCAATTAGCAACTTTTAGTAACGAAGTAATCCAATTAGATTCACTTACTTCAGATACCAACTTTCTTGGATATATTTTTGGAGGCATTAAAAGCTCAGCTCCGAATATATTTTGGATAAATGATGGAACACAAAGTATAGCAAGTGAAACTTTATTCAAAGTTTTTTTGGTTAAAACCACAACTTCTATATCTGATGACCAAAGCACTATTGCTGGAATAAACCTAAACGTATTTCCTAATCCAAACGATGGAGCGTTTCAATTGTCATTCGATTTAAAAAATGCAAGTGAGGTAACAATTTCAATAACTGATTTACTTGGCAGACCTGTTTATGAAATTCCTTCGAAATATTTATTGGCAGGTAAAAATAAAATTTCAGGAGAAATAAAAAACCCAAGCGATAATCAAGTTTATATTGTCACATTAAAAACTAAAGAAGCTACCTCTATTCGAAAGTTTATTGTACACAATGAGTAGTTATTGTTTATCACAAGAACTAGTCCTCAAATAAACTAATTTAAACTAAATAGAGATTGTATTAGAACACTGATCCGTCTCTACGGGACTAACAGATTTAAATGAATTTTGAATTTCGGATTTGATTTTTTGATTAGGCTCTCTTTGGGTTCTTCAATTTTAACGAAATCCGCTATTTATACACGGGGATTTTGAATTTTGGATTAGGCTCCCAGTGGGTTCTTCAATTTTAACGAAATCTAGTTTAAACGCGGGGCACGCAAAGGCGCTTCGCTTGGAGCGGAGGACGCGGAGGCGGCGAAGCCGAGAGCAAGAGGGCGCTACGATTGCTACGCAATTTTTTCTCCCGCAAATTTCTTTTTTTCATATAGAGATCCGCACTGCGTTCCCCATCGGGACAAGCGCCGCTAAAACGTGGCGTCGTGGCGTTTAAATAGTTGCTTTTTTGTTCAGAAATTTCCTTGCATCATGCATCCCGAGCATTGCTCCCATTTTCAAATTGTCACACTTTCAAATTGTCAAAACACCCCCTACTTCTTCTCCAAAAACTTCACCATCAAACCCACCTGATAATTTCTTCCCGGCATGGCGCGGTTAACGATTACTTGATAACTGCTATTGCTAAAATTGTTTACTGCTGCGGTAAGGATAAGATTGATCTTTTTGAAATTTTTCTCGTAGCTGAGAGTTATATCATTGACTAAATATGGATCGAGCCATTTGCTGTTGTCGGAAACGGTATAGCGATAGCCCGTATAATTCATGTAATAGTTTAATCGTAGATTATTATACGCTATTCCGGCATTTGCCTTGTAAAGTATTTTAGGAGTATAAATTTGTTGTTTATTCAATGATGATGCATTCGCTGCATCTGTTTTAGTGATGATACTTTTATTCCATTGTGGTCTGAAATTAATCTCGCCTTTCCACTTTTTTTCGCCAGCTCTTAGTCCTACACTTCCGTTTACTCCCGATGAATGTAGTTGCTGAATATTCTGTGCTCCATATACTCCCCCCGTCTGCGGAAACCATACTATCGCATCGTCTAATCGTATATCAAAAACACCTGCTTCTCCTTCTATCGTTAACCAGTTGATCATTTTTTGAAGTGCTATTCCTCCACTCATCTCACTTCCTTTCTCCGGCAACAATGATGTATTTCCTCCGGGCTGCCAAAAGCGGTCGTTGAGTGTTGGCAAACGATAAAGCATCGCTCCTTCTGCTCTTACATATAAGGCATTGGTAATCCTATAATTTATTCCAACAGATGGCAAGAACGGTAATGCATCACCGTTAGCAATTCCATCTCTGAAAGCTATATTCCAATTTAACTTATCTTTCCGATAATCCGCTCTTGCCATTGCCGTTAGTTGATCGTTCGATTCTTCTTTCGGATAAGCATCCGTTAGAGCTAGTGCTTTTTCTGCTGTAATTCTAAAATCAATTTGCCAGTATTTCAAGGGATAAATACTGTACATGCCATCTGCTTGAAACGATCTAGCTTTGCTTCGTTCATCTAACAATGCTGTTGAATCGATGAATCGTATTTTATCTTGCACAAAGCCTGCATTCACTGCAACGGCCGACTTCTCTCTCTTCCTATTCCAGGTAATTGAATAGCGTTGCGCCTCATCTTTTTGTTGCTGATATGAATTTTCTTGCAACATATGCGGAGGTATTTTATAGTCGCTTTTCAAATACCAAATATGCATGGCAATCGAGTTATTCTCTTTCCTAAATTTAAAATCTTGCGCAAAACCATTCTGCTCACTATCCCCATTTTTTTGCGTAACCGTTTCGCCGTATTGATTTTTATACGTAAAATTATTCTTTGCTTTTCGCATGTAAACTCTACTGTTCGTAGCTACGTTACCGTTAGTAAATCCGGTTTGTATTCCTATTTGTTGTCCCCCGTACGAACTTATTCCGCTCATAATAGCTGCAGAATATCCTTCGTTACTTTCTGTTTCCGATTCTAACATCACGGCTCCGCCGATCGATCCACTGCCTTGCAAAGTACCTGAACCTCCATATTGCACCGTTACTTTGTCGAGGAGGAATGAGGGTAACAAAGAAAAATCGTAAAGTCCTAACATCGCGCTGTTAAGTTTGATGCCATTCCACATTAAAGAAGTATGTGCAGCACCCATACCCGATGAAGTAACTGTTGCAACTCCGCCTTGTCCGTATGATTTTATAAAAACGCCTGCTTCACGAGTGAGTTGCGATGCTACATCGGGCAATAAAATTTTAGTGGCAGCGGTTGTATCCAATAATTGATGTTGAATCGTTTTATCGGGATAAGCGATTCTGCTTCCTTTTACATTTACTTGTTTTAGCCAATGTAAACTATCTAGTTCCTGCGCCTTTGCAAGAGGCGATATAAAAAGAAGAAATAGCAGTAGTTGTTTTTTCATTGGATGTATAATAACAGGCACACGGCAAGAGCCAATGAAAGATGTAGGGCCGAAGCCTTCGTTTCTCACGCCTTTTCACCGAAAGCGCCTGATGTTATTAGCGGCAGGTCTTCTGACTTATACTTTTTGTTTATCGCCCTTCCCGTTTGCACAGTGGGTTCCGATAAAATTATTGTTACTAGGTAACATCAAAGTACTTACAGCAGCGGGAACTGTTTCGGATTTACACCGAATTCCCTTTTCATTTCCTTTCGGAAAACCGTTAATGCTACGAAAATACAACAAACCATCCGAAATTGCTTTCTGTTTAACGATTAGAGTGTAATTTAGCGCCTGTATGTCGCATCCTTTACTTCAACCCTTTCTGGAAGGTGATCGCAGGGCTATTGCTCGCGCAATTACATTGGTAGAAAACCAATCGGAGGGGTATGAATTACTTTTAAGCGAACTACCGGTAAACCGAAGTGTTCCTGTAACGGGAATTACTGGTCCCCCGGGTGCT
>Ga0255345_1006137_pt1 | contig 11902 bp, 12 predicted proteins | sample wastewater_treat_6_FD_192415 | JGI IMG/M metagenome (GOLD analysis project Ga0255345, IMG submission 192415) | Wastewater microbial communities from Lulu Island WWTP, Vancouver, Canada - plant20 | ecosystem: Engineered > WWTP > Wastewater > Unclassified | place: Canada: Vancouver, British... | reverse complement strand
ACGCCGGAACCGACTCAGAAACCAACTGAAACACCAGCGCCGACCAAGACGCCTGAACCGACACTGGAACCGACTCCGGAACCAACACCAGAGCCGACACCTGAGCCAAAAACTGGAAAATGTTGTTTCTATGGAGTCCTATACTTTTATAATGGGGTTATGGCTCAAGGCGATGATATAGACATTGTCTATATCAAGGCGGGAACTAAAATAATGGTTTTGGCGCCGAAACCGAGAGAAGGATTTACTTTCCTGAAAACGTTTAATTATCCCCTGATAGTCAACGAGAATCCGGAATTGAATTATATTGAAGTGCACTACACTTCGGAAGAAAATAAAGAACCGGAAACTCCAGAACCAATCTGGGGGGATCAAGTGCCGAAACCAAACCCGAACAAATGTCTGTTCTATACAATCCTTTACATGTACGACGGTGTTTTAGACCAAAAGACTATTGATGTAATCTTTGTAAAAGATGCCGGGCTGAAGGTAAATACTTATCCTAAAATACTCAAAGATGGGTATGTCTTTGAGAAAACTGTTAACTTTGAGTTGACGGTTAACAAAGATGTGGAGCAAAACCACATTGAAGTCCATTACAGAAAGCAATAACTTTATCGTTACCGCGACGAGCAAAAAGCTAGGCTTTGTTGTAATAACAACTGACGGTACAAACCGTTAAACCAAGCCGGGAAGGTAAATTTAGATTTTGGCAGTTGCCAAGTTTAAATGATTACCAACCCGGCTTTTTTAGTCAAAATTTTACAAATGAAGATAAATTTCTGTCAGAATAAAAATCAGATAAACAGCCAGGAGAATTAAACCTTCTTGACGAGACAAGGTGTTTTTGGTGCGGGCAAAGCGATAAAACAAAAGCAAGCCGACAATTAAGAAAAGTAAACTGATGGTATAGCTATTGCTTAGAAAAACAGGCCGACCGTGAATCAGAGTCAAGATACCCAAAAGAAAAGTGTTAAAGACAGCCGAGCCAACATAATTACCAAAAGCGACTTGATAATTTTTCATAAAAAAGGATCTGACAATCAAGGAAAGTTCGGGAATATTGGTGCCGATGGAAATTAAAAGCAGACTAATCAAAAATGGAGAAACTCCTAGCAGATCAGAAAAATAAACCGTTTGATTAACGACAAATTTGCTGGCGATAAAAATAATAATCACTCCAAAAAGAGTTTTTAGAATTTCTTTACCAACTTTGATACCGCCTTTTGAGCCTAAATTTTTAATTTTTTCTAAAAATCCGCGGCGAGACTGGAGACTGATCAAAAGAAAGAAAAAGGCAACCACGGCAACAATACTATCGGTTTGGTCGATCTTGCCGTCCATAACCAAAATGGCAGGTAAAACAACGACCACCAACGAGGCGAGCAAGTTAAAACCTCTAAATTCATGATTGATATGAACCGAATTGCCGACAACAGCCAACAGGGGGGCGATCAACATAAACAAAACAATGGAAGCGCCAATAAGACTACCGACATAAATTTCAGGATCGCCACTGATAAGAGCGTTGATACCGACAGACAACTCCCCTATTGAGGTAAACAAACCCAAAATGATAAAAGAGACAATAAATGACGACAGTTTTAGATATCGAGCCAGTTTTTCGACCGACTTGACGGCAATACCGGAACCAATCCAAATACCAATAAACGACACCAGATAAACTAAAAGATGTGGCCAGAGCATAAATTAATTCTAATCTATAAACAGAATATTAGATTATTTAACGTCGCCATAAACGTATTCTTGACGTTGACGATTTTTTTGATACGAATCTTTATCAATCAGATAAAAAATTTTATCCCGATCTTTAGGTGGACTATATTTAAGGAATTCTCTAGAGGTGGTTACCCGACCCAAACCGATGGCAGAAATCATAGCAAGTAAATTAAGAACATCTTGAGATGACTTAGCCCATTGGTTGTAAAGATAGTCTTGTTGGGCATCTTTATAATAAGCACCACCATTTTTGCGACGAAAAAATCGAGGCAAGAGTTGATCAGCAAATTGTTCAATGGTTTGACGTTGCGATTCGAGGCGACCTTCATCAAAGGAAACGGTGTTAAGAAGATCACCAACCGAAACTTCTTTGTCGCTATACTCACCAGGGCTTACTACCGCGGCTTTATAAGTGGCACGGACGTTTTCGGCAGTTAATTTGACGGGTTTAATTTCAGGATTGGGCCGAATTTCAGGAGAAGATATTTCCATGTTTTTGATTAAAAAATATTTATAAAATAATTATGAGAGGAATTAAAGTAAAAGTCAATATTATAGGGTGATTGATAATTGATCAGTGTTTTAATGAATAAAGATATAATCAATTATGAAATTAGAAATCGTGGTTCATCCCAACTCCAAAAATCCCCGAGTGGAAAAAGATTTGACTGGGATGATTCATGTTTATGTCAAGGCACCACCGTTGGAGGGCAAAGCCAATCAAGCCGTTATTGAATCATTGGCTGATTTTTTGAAAGTTAAGAAATCGAAAATAATTTTAGTAAAAGGAGGAAAATCAAAAAAGAAGGTGGTTGAGGTTTTTGGTTAAGATTTTACTTGGTCAATTCTTTAACGACTCTTTCACAAGTAGCTTCTAGAGAATCAAAAATAGGAACATCTGGGCAGTCTTGAGAGAATCTTCTCTTTATGTAGTGAGTATTTGAAAAACCTTCTTCAATCCCAACGATAAGTTTAGATCTATATATTTCATGTCTTAATTTCCACTCCGATAATTCAAACCTTGATGTTTGAGCGTAGGCTCTTGTTGAAATATGTTCTTTTTCTTTTGCCAACCAAAACATGATGACGCCATTTGACCCAGCTTTTCTCAAATGATAAGTTTCCCAATCTATTTGTTCATTTTTATTAAATTTATCATCAATTTTTGATATACGGGGGGAAGCTATAATGATATCTGGATTTTGAGAGTGAATTATTTCTATCGCTTTTGTTTGCCAATCTTCCGCTCCTTGAATTGGTCCGGCTAAAAACACAAGAGGTTTTTCTTCTTTTAAATACTCTGGTGGAACATAAATTCTACTTTCTGGCGACATGAAGGGATTGTATCACAGGCTTCTTTGGCTCGTTAAATAGAATAATTTTAAAATTTGTTTCTTTGTTGAATACTTCCATTCTAAAATATTACTCAGATATAAAAATAAAGATTGTTTCGTCTTTTTAGACTCATCAGAACTGACACACATCAGTTGACAATTTCCTCCGGATCCGAAAATAGAATAAGTGCAGATGCACCATCCTAATATGCGGACCCGGAGGTCTGAATTTCAAGATATATTTTTTAGCGTTACCGAAATTTCATGATTATACACCGTTAGAGAAAACACATAAGAAAAAAAATAAACATTGTTGCCACAATTACAGAAACGAGAATAGCTGTTGACCCAAGTTGCAAACGCCTGAAAATACTATCGTAGGCTTTTACCATTGCCACTAAGGCGTCACCAGCTTCACCTGTCCGTACAACCTCATCATCAATGCTTGAGAACACTGGTTCAAAATATTGTTTAGCAATATTATTAAGGATAGAACGATTCATAATTTTGTCTTCTGTTCCATAACGAAATTTCTGTTCGATACTCCGTCTGGTTTTATCTTCGTCGTGCCAACAAACCATGATAAGTAATCCATCATCTCTGTCTGCGTGACCAATGCCCCACTCATTAAACAGTTTATTTTGGAATGTTTGTTTATCATCGCCGGTATAATTAAGTGTCACAACCATAATTTCTGCTATTCTCTCAACATCAAGTTTGGTAATAATATTGTTAATCTCTGTTTTCTGATTTGAATTTAACCAACCCAGAGAATCAAAAATATAATTGCCTTTAATGGGTCGAGGAGGTATTTCAGGTTGATTCCCCTGAGTTAAAGCCGTTGTGAAAACTAAGATGACTAGTAACAGGATACTAATCAGAAATACTAAACCTTTTTTCATATACAATCTCCTTTCTATGGAACACGGTGATTAGACTAAGTTTGTTTACATATTTGTTTCAAAAACTCCTTTCATTTAATGTGGGTTGATGTCAACAGTGAAAACAACCAGCTTGCACTGATTATCTTCAGCTGTGACACCAGCCTTAATAAATATCTTGAAATTGTTAAAGAGCAATTTATAAGCATTCATCAAGTACAGCAATAGTACTTTAATACCTATTAGGTGTGATATTTTATGGTAAAAGACCGAAAAAGTCAATATTATAGGATTGATATAATACGAAATTCTAGTACAGGATACTAATCAAATCCAAATGTGTTTTGTAAAAAATATACGTATTTTTCTAAAAAATTTGTTTACTCCATGCTTTAGAGTTCGGTACGGCTCTATTAAATAACTCTTTTCTTAAAAATCAGAGTCAGGTTTGAAATAATCAGTAGAATAATACAGATAATAACGGTGGTAATGATTAACGGATAAGAATTATTAAACCCACTTGATGAGGTGTGTTTTAACCAAATGCCATAGTAGGCCCAAACAGGGACTAAACCATAAGCTAAGTTACTATCTTGGTGCATTCTCCAGATGGTAATAACAGATCCGAGTAGTAATATTAATACCGTCCAGACGGGGTCGGACTTCCAACCGACGCTGACTAAAAATATAATTATGTTAGCGATAGTGGCAACGGTGATCCAGCCGAAATAAACACCAAAAGGAATTTTGTAAAGCAATTTTTCACTTGAATTTAATTTTTCTTGATTAAGTATGTCGGCAATTTTGGTAAGACTAGCAAGAAGTGTCAACATTAATAATACGGTTAACCAAATGATTTTGTGATGCCAAGCAAATATCCAGGTGCTGTTAACAAAAGAACTAATAATAAATAATGTATTAATCTGATTGGATAATTTTGAATTTATTTTTTTGGAAACAAGTTGATAAACCGAATAAATACCAAGAAGTAAATAAATAACACCCCAAATTGAAAAAGTTAAGCCGGCAGGAGCAAAAAGATTTGGAAATGAGTTGGAAACTTGGACTGTAGTGAGATTGTTTATCGGTAAAATATTTGACAAAGCATTGACGATAATCATGACAAGGTAAGAAACCAATACCATTATTTTTATGAAGAGATTTTTGTTTCTCATAATTGATGATAGCAGAGCCGTTGGGTTTAACATACTCACTAAGTGGAGTAGGTTTGGAGTGAATTTATAAATTTTTAGATTTACAAAGTGGTGTTTTCTAACCAAAGTTTTTTAATTGATTTTATGGATGTATACGTATTTCATACCCTTCAGGTCCCATGCTTAAATAGAGGGTGTACCATCCCAATGATATCTCTGGCATGATAGTAATCCTGTCTTCCTTTTTATTTTTGATAGTGTCTCTTACTTGATTCTCTTCTATCTCACTAAAATCTGGATATGTTGATTTTACTTTGTTCAAAATAATATCATCTGAAATATTTAATTTTGTTAGCATTTCTGCCACAGTGAGTTGTTTGTCGTTTCTGACGTCATAAAATATATTTTCCATACGTCTGCTACCACCTGCTCTAAATGATGTAATAAGATCATCGATTAAAATATAGACAATGTTATCTTTCAGTTCATATTTGTAATCTATATCCCGAGTAAATGCTCCCTTGTTACCATATTTTCTTTCTAAGATATTGTTTTTAACAACATCAATTTCGTATTTGTAACTATCCAGGATTTTAGTATTGATACTTTTTACAACTTCTGTGGTTGAATTTATTTGTGGCAATCTAACACTTGTATAAAGTAAAGATTCGTTTGTTTTTTCAATAGTATAATCTGGTCCCCATTCGTGTATAACTTTACCATCAATATAGGTATATACATATCCTGTGGGAGTTGTTTCATTGATAACATTGGTTTGAACTGGGGTTTCGGAAATACTATTAATGGTTTGCTCGGTTGGAGATTGTTTAGTATTTTGATTATTTAATATGAGGAAAAATAAGATTATTAATATTAGTAGAATAATTACAGTAATAGTAAATAAATGTTTAAAAATATTGTTTTCTTTGGGCATTTGCTGAATAGGAGAATTAAGAGATTGAGTTAGTGTCTCTGGAGTTGTATTTATATTTTCCATAAATAAATATTACACTAAAATCATAAATTCGTTTTGTTGGTTTATTAATGGAACAGATTTGGATTTTTTGGGTGTTTAGTATTTAAAATACTGGCAAATCAAGGCTTTGGTATGTAGTTTTTAACTATTTAATGGTTAAATTATGCCGACACCGAAAGTAAGATAATTCCAATCAAGGTCGTAAACATACCTATTATCTGTTGTTTAGTTAATTTGTCCTTAAAAACAAAATAAGCCAACAAAGCAAACAAGGCAGGATATGAACTAGCGATAGGGGCGACAATAGAACTTTGACCCTTAGCAACAGCAATATTGAAGGAAAATATAGCAATGATAGAAATCATAGAATTCATCACCATGTAAATTCTATGTTTTTTATCACTAGGAATACTAATTTTGATTGATTTTTTCTTTAGATAAAAAAATACCAATGGAAAACCCCACCATGAAATGTATGCTGGCCAAAACCAACCGACTTGGCGAATTGGAATCTTAATAAAGGTAAGATGAATAGCCCAAGCAACCAAAGAAAAAAGAGCAAATGGAATACCTTTGTCAGTTAGAATTTGTTTTAATTTAAAATTTTTTAAATTGAGTGAAGACAAAACTAAACCTACAAACACAACTATGATTGAAACTATTTGATATACATTAAGGCTTTCTTTTAGAAAAATCACGGAAAGTATGGCGACAAGAGCACCAAAAGAACCCGAAATAATACCAACCAAAGAAGCATTGCCTCGATTTATTCCTTCATATAAGGTAATCAGTGGAATAATACCAATAGGTAACAAAACTATTAACCACAAAATTGACTCTAAATTAAAATTTATAAGTTCGGGTAGCGCAAAAGGGATATAAAAAGAAGTGATAATAACACAAAGGATATAATTTAAAACTGCAGAAGAATACCCGCCCACTTTACGAGCCACCAAACCACCAAAAATATCAGCAGTTCCCCATCCCACAAGGGCGATAATAGCAAACAGAACAGCACTCATTCATGAATTATACAAAAATCCATAGTTTAAGGTGAGATATATTAAAACTAGATCCAAAAACAGTTGGTTCGTTAAATGAAATGGATTTAAAACTTTTTGTCTTACTTAATACTGGCTAGGTAGAAAAGATTTCAAAAAAAACTATTTTTAATTATCATCTTGACAAGAATTAGCAGTCGATGTATAATACTGCTAATGAGATAAACGATGGAGACTTTTATGTTTATCTCGATTTGAATTATTGATTTATCTAAAAAGGTGGTGACAAAATGAGCGACAGTTTAATACCAAAGAATTTTTTTAATTTTCCAAGTTTGTCTTTTAGTGATGTTTTGGACAATGATTGGTTGTCAGTTCCTTCAGAAAAAGGTGGTTTGTCCGTTTATGAAGATGATAAAAAAGTTTATGTAGAGGCGGCTCTTCCCGGTATTGATCCGAATGATGTTGATATAACTTATCAAGATAAATATCTGTGGATTAGAGGTGAGACCAAGACAGAAGAAAAAGATAAAAAGAAAAAATATTACAGCAGAGCTACAAGTTCGTTTTCTTATCGAGTAGCCATACCAGGCGATATTGATACAAAAAAAGAACCGGAAGCAACCTGTAAAAATGGAATAATGACAATATCTTTTGCTAAATCAGAAGAAGTTCAACCTAAAAAAATTAAAATCAAGGTTGGCAGATAAGATTTTTAAAAGAGTCTTTGTTCAAAAAAAAATCCCCGATAATGGGGATTTTTTGATAGGTTCCCCGAGATGGGAAATATCTGGAAAATCGGATTGAGTTTAAATAATGATTATTAAGATAATTTTTTATTTAAATAACCTTTAAGGTTGTTTTCTATTTCTAGTTTTGATTTCTTTTCTTCTGGTGTTAAATCTTCTAGAAGTTTTTTTGGTTTGAATTTTAGAGTTGTGGTTAAGATGTCGAATAATTCTTTATCCTCTTTTATTTCTTTTTCAAAGAATTTTAGATTGTTTAAAAACTCAGATGAAATATAGGCTAAACAATGATCACCAATTTTTTTATCTAAATAATCTTGAATAGCTAATTTAAAAGATATTTTAACTGGGTTTTTATTTTTTTTGCTTAAACCAATCTTTAAAAATTTATAAAAATTTTTAGCATAAATATAATCGTAATTATCGATAAAAAAACAATAGAATAAATTTATTATTTCGACAATCCACTGTGATTCCAATGTTGTTTGATCATCTAATTCAGCAATAGCAGAAATATAGTTAGAGACACCTTTATATCCATCCTTTTCTAAATTTTTATAAACTTCATTTTCATCAAGGTTGTCAAAAGTTTTTTTAAAATCTTCGGCGTTAATTCTTCTTTCTTTAAAATCAATAGTAGTTTTTCTAGCTATTTCAAAATATTTATTAGTCGTCATATCTTTAGTATAAGGGATGATTGGAATAGATATTGAAGGTGCGAAGTTTTATCTATTCCAATCATATTGGAATCTTGTGGTGGTGTGGACAGTTACGGTAAAATACTTTATATGTATTAGATAAGTATGTCTAAATACATCAAATTTTCAACCTGGTTCGAATCCAATTCGGGTTTTGATATAGTTTGGAAATTTTGAAGCTAAAATATTTAGCTCCCCTGCTGGGATACTACTCGGATAAGAAAATTGGTTGAAAAGTTTCTAAATAATGATGTAAATATATTGGCAGGAGTTTTTTAATCCTTTAAAAGTAATATGAATTTGAAAATATTAATTCATATTATTCAATTTTTGAGCTATAGATGATGATTCGTAACTCATCTTAACAACACTATCCCACATAAAAATATCATCATTATTAGCTGGTTTTGTATCATCAACCCTACTCAAAAGTGTTTCGCAAAAAGCAATTTGTCTATCAAAAGAATCAAGCAAGGCATCTATATCTTGTTTAGGATATTCCCCTTTATGAGAAACCCAAGATTGTTTTACACTATATAAACTATTTAGATAGTTTTGAATATTTGTCCTACTTAAGTATATTTTTGGAGCTGGATTATAATTTTTCTCTGTAATTTTCTCTTTACTTACAGGTATTTTAGTTTGATCTCTGCCTTCTTTAATTAATTTTTCTATTACAGGAATAAGTGTTTTTGATGATAAGGCATTTCCTAATCCTTCTAATGGTCTAGGTAATCTTTCATTTGTCCAAAATTCTTTAACAGTATTTATCCCAACAATTCCGCATTGATTAAATAATGGTCCACCGGAGTTACCTGGGTTTATTGGGGCATCTGTTTGAATAAATTCAAAACCGTCTTGATAAGAATTAGTTCGCGAGTAAATACCTTTTGTAAGGGTGGAGTCACCTTCAGCAATATTTGGCCATCCAAGAACATAAAGATTTTCAGCAATTTGTAATCTTGATGAATCAAACCAAGGACAAGAATATACTTCATTTTGAAGTTTAAGAATGGCAATATCTAGAGTAGGCGAATAATTCCAAACTGAAATGTCCTGCCAGTTCCCATTTATCCAAGTTTTAAGCTTTTTAGCTCCCTCAACAACATGTTTATTAGTAACTATATAATTTTTATAAACAGCTACCCCTGAACCATGTCCACCATCATCCCTAGAAATAAGATATGTACATTTTTTGGCGTTTATTATTGTAAGTTTTTCGTCACATTTCAACCTTTCATCAATAACTGATAATATTAAGGATTCTTGATTGGAATTTTTTTTATTTTGATTGTAATTATTAACTAATACTACAAATGAAGTGCCTACAACCCAACAAATAATAAGAAAAACTGCAACCATACGAAAGTGTTTTTTAAGAAAGGCAAATAAACAAAAAATAGTTGTAAATAAACCATAAAAAATTACTATTCTCCACATATTTACTCCTCCAATTTCTGCTTTATCGTCAAAAGGAAGATTATCTGCTTTTATAAGAAATGGCATCATTATAAGAAAAAAAATTATACTTAAAACTCCTGTAAAAAAAGCACGACTGAATAATCTACCAAAACTTAAATTAAATTTCTTTTTATTGGGATTTTTTATACAAGATAATTCGTGTTTATCGGATTCTTTTTTTGTTTCAAATTCTTTCCCACAAAAATCACAAGACCAAACATATTTGTCATTCTTTTTGTTTACTTTTTTCTTCCCCCTTCCTTCTATTTCTACTTGACTGGCACCACAATATTTACAAAATTTGCTGTGTTCTGTTATTTTTTTACCACAAGATGAACAATACATTGTTAGGTTAATTATATTATATTATTTAGATTATAACTTTGACTAAATAAAGTTATATATCGTGTGAAACAGCAAATATATTTAGAAGAAAATATACATAGGTAGAATAGTTACTCATGTTACGAAGCTAAATAACCTATTTTAAGGAAAAAGTTAATGATATTTAGTTCTAGTTTAAGTAGTATAAAAATATTGATACATATTGTGTGTTATTCCCTGTATATTTCCCATAGACTGAAGTGTTTTATTGTTCATACATTATGTAGTGTATCGCTTCTTTTTGTTACATGGGTAAGGTGGGCTAAAGAGTATCGCTATGGAATAGGGATAGTATTAATTAATATATACCCCTTCAAAAAATTTTTTATATTTTTTAATCCCAAAAATCAATAAAAACATTAAACATACTGAAAATTAAGAAGCGAAAAAATTAACAATTTATTAGTTAATACAACTCTTAAACAACTTTGTTACCTCAATTTCAATATCCATTTCTAATTCTGGACTTGGATAATCACCACTACTATCAACCCAAGATCCATCTGACTGTCTTTCGTACCCCGCCTCTGTAAGCATTTTTGTTTCTTCTTTTACAGCTTCATACATACAACTAAGATAAGATTCATTATAGCCAGGTAATTCCTCCACTTCAGATTTAAAATTTGAAATTGATGTAGCAGAAAAATCACCTCCACCTAAAGATAAAGGAATAATGTGATCAAAAACAAAACCATCATCACTATTGATAGCAGTATCTTCATTGCATAAGTAATTCCCTTTTATTTTTGAATTATAGTAACTACCATAAGATTCTGATGACTTGAAATTATTCCAAATATAAACTGGAAAATCACAATATTTATAATTACTCCCATTTAATCTAATTACTGCCTGAAGACTATCATTGTCATACCAAGCGCCTTCAATAAATGAGCTTTTTGAGGTGTCAAGAGTTTCCCAGCCAGATATATCAACAGCATCACCGTATTTAATCTCTACAATCTTTTTTGATCCGCATCCCGATAAAAAATAACTTGCATAAACAACAACGGCTATTAATAAAACCTTTTTCAATATATTTTGTGGTTTTGTGGTCATTATTTATCTCCAACTAATAAAACAACTATTGATCCTACCTTGGATACTCTAGTGGCGACACAACCTTTGGTTATTGGCGTGCCGTCTTTAACAGTCCAAAGTAACAACTCGTTGTGTGGTGGTGAATTTTTCCATATTGTTAAAACATCTGCGTCTAATCCTACATTTGCCGCTAGGTTTTCTCCCACTCCTTCACCTGAGTAATTAGTGCTATCAAACCCATAATGGCTACCTGTGCCACTTCTCTTAAAAGCTTCCATATCATTTGCCATCATTAAATCGGCCCTACCCTCAGCAAGCCTACAAAGTTCGTCTGATACGGATAAAAAGGGTAAACCTTTACTACTCCGATATTGATTAATAAGTCCAAAAATTACATCACCGTGTAAGACAGGTAGTGGTTGCCCTACTTCTGTGGTTTCAGTCTTGGCTATGATTAACTTCGCCTTTTCACACTCCTCAATGCTA
>Ga0255345_1006128_pt1 | contig 11908 bp, 11 predicted proteins | sample wastewater_treat_6_FD_192415 | JGI IMG/M metagenome (GOLD analysis project Ga0255345, IMG submission 192415) | Wastewater microbial communities from Lulu Island WWTP, Vancouver, Canada - plant20 | ecosystem: Engineered > WWTP > Wastewater > Unclassified | place: Canada: Vancouver, British... | reverse complement strand
TGAGTTGCACGGCGACATCGTTGACGAAAACGATCCGGCCTTGCAGATCCGTTCGAACGACCGGATCCGGAATCGCGGCAAGAAGTTTCGAACATAGCTCTTCACTTGCTCTCAAAGCGGTCTTCATCTGGTTATAGAGGGTGATGTTGCGGATGGTGCCCATGATTACGTCTCGACCCTGGAACTCGATCACTCCGGCGTTCAGCAGGGCCGTGATCCGCGTTGTCCCGTCTTTGTGAAGGAGGTTGAATTCATAGTTTGAAATGGAACCGCCGCCGATCTTGCGCATCCGGTAACGTCCCTTCATGATCCGGCGATCTTCGGGGGCAATGAAGGTCTCCACTTTTTTACCCATCATTTCAAGCTGGTCGTAGCCCAGCATATCCGCCAGAGCCGTGTTCGCGAATTGAATGACGTCGTTCCGCAGAATAAAAATCCCTTCCTGCATGTGCTCGATCAGTGTCCGGTATTTCCCCTCCGATTGTTCCAGCAATTCCTGGGAGAATTTTTTTTCTGAAATGTCCCGGATGACGGCCCACATGCCGACAGGGTTGCCTTCACGATCCCGGACCAGGCGGTTGCGCAAGGCGACGGGAATGGTCCGGGTGTCTTTACGGACGTATTCTTTTTCGTAGATATCGGAGTAACCCCGCTTCAGGGTCTGCTCCGTGATGATTTGCGCTTCGATGGCATGCCATTGTGAAGGGGTGAGGTCGTGATCGTTCAGGGACGTGATTTCATGATCGTCGTAGCCGATCATTTCCCTGAAAACTTGGTTATACTCGATAATGTTTCCGTTCATGTCGGTGCGGATAAAACCATCCATGATCATATCGGACAGATCGGAAAAATGATTGTCCCCTTGGTTTTTCATGCTCGGGGCAGGGTTTTGTGGCCGGTTTGAGGATTCAAGGATGGCAATTTTTTGACGGAGTGTCGAGATTTCATCTCTCAATTTTTTTTCGGTATCGTCAAGTGCGAGCATTTACGGGATAGAATCCTTTCAATGTTTTTCTTTATCCATTTTAACCGATTACCATCAACCGACATGCAATTTTCAAGCTAACAGGACACGATGCGATCGCCGGCCGGAGAATTGGTTTCTTCATTCGGAGTTTTTGGCGGGTTACCCGCTCCACTTTTTCATCGACCCCTTCTCGAACGAAGTGCGATCCACGGGCACTCAGATATGGAGTATCTGCAAATGAAGTGATATGTTCATAAACGAGAATGGACATCACCTGTTTCGAGAAAGCCGCCCCTTCTGCGCATACCGCTTGCAGAAGAGACAAGGCACTGAAACAATCGTGACGTCACGAATAAATCGGAAGGAACAAACGGTTATGGCGAATCAATCATTCACGGAAGAGAAGGTGTCGCTTCCCCTGGGAAACGGGGAAGCGGTTTCCGGTATCCTTCTTGTTCCCGAGGGAGCGAAGAAAGGAAATGCGGATGTCTTTATCATCGCCCACGGCCAGGGGAACGGGATGAAGCACCCCCTGCTGGTGACCTTTGCCGAGGGGTTGGCCGGCGCGGGATACGCGACGTTGCGGTTCAATTTTTTGTTCAAGGAGAAAGGCCGGGAGCATCCCGATAAAAAGGATGCCCTCTACCTGGCCTGGGAAGGTGCCATGCGTTACATCCGCGAAGAGTCGGGCCTGGAGCCGAAAAGAATTTTCGCCTCCGGAAAATCCCTGGGCGGCAGGATCGCGGCGCACATGACGGCGGAAGGACTCATCGATCCCGACGGCCTTGTCTTTCTCGGGTACCCCCTTCATCCCATGGGGGAGCCGGAAAAAGCCCGGGCGGATCATTTTGCGAAGATCAAGGCGCCCATGCTCTTTTTCGCCGGGACAAGAGATCCTTTCTGCAATCTCCTGCTCCTGAAAAAGGTCTTCGGCACCCTGGACCTGGACATGAACTCCCGTCTGGAAGTGGTGGATGGCGGCGATCATTCCTTCGAGGTGCCGAAATCGCTGTATCTGCCGACGGAGGACATCTACAGGCATATTCTGAAAAAGACCCTCCAGTGGCTGGGGAAAGCCTTTCCCAAGCAGGGTTAAGGTGGAAGCATCATGAAAGTTTGTCACCGGTGTGGCAAGGAACTGGTGATCCCGAGGGTCGTCGGGCGGAAGGATGTGTGTCCCGACTGCCGGGCGGATCTGCGATGCTGCCTGAATTGCACGTTCTACGATGACCGTGTATACAACCAGTGCCGGGAATCACAGGCGGAACGGGTCCTTGAAAAGGACCGGAGCAATTTCTGCGATTACTTCGTTTACCGGGAGGCGGATTCCGAACGAAAGTCCGGGGAAAAGAAGACGGCCAGAGATAAGCTGGAGTCTCTCTTCAGGAAATAGGCCTTTCTGTGCCGGTTCGGATTTTTGCCTTGTCATCGAGGTGGTTTTGTTTGAACGGAGGTGAGGGAGATGGAAATCAGGAAGAGCTGGTGCGGTCTTTGTCATGTCCGCTGCGGGATTCTCCTTCAGGTGGAAGACGGCAGGGCCGTCCGGGTCAAGGGTGATCCGGATCATCCCCTGACCCGGGGAAGTGTCTGTCCCCGATGCGGCCTGCTGCTGGAGCAGGTCTATCACGAAAGCCGGTTGAATTTTCCCCTGAAACGCGGTGGTGAAAAGGGGGAAGGGATCTGGAACCGGATCGGCTGGGAAACGGCCCTCGACGAGGTCGCGGCAAAGCTCGACCGGATCCGGCGGGATAACGGCCCCGAAGCGCTTTCGTTTTTCCACGGCACCTACCGGACCCATCACTGGCCGGGCAAGCGGTTCTTCAATCTATTCGGTTCCCCCAACATGACGGGAACCAATCACATCTGCATGTGTCCGACTCACGCCGTCGAATGGGCCACGTACGGTTCGTTCGCCCACGGGGATCTCCGTCGGGCGTCATTGATCGTCCTGTGGGGACACGGGCCTTTCCAGTCCTACCCCGTTTCGGAATGGGAGCCCATCGAAGAGGCGAAAAGCCGGGGGACCAGGCTCATCGTCATCGATCCCCGGCGGACGATGGAGGCGGAAGCAGCCGATCTCTGGCTTCAGATCAAACCGGGAGCGGATCTTCCCCTGATGCTTGCCTGGATGAAGGTGATGGTGGAGGAAGATCTTTACGACCGGGAGTTCGTCGAGCGCTGGACCGTGGGTTTCCCCGAACTGAAGAAGGAACTGGAGGGCCTTTCCCTGGAAGAGGCGGCCCGGATGACCTGGCTGACCCAGGACCAGATCGTCCGTTCCGCCCGCATGTACGCCGGTATGAAACCCGGTGTGATCTCCTTCGGCCTGGGGGTGGACAAGCAGGGATTGAATGCCAACCAGGCCGAACGGGCCCGCTGTATTCTCCGTGCCCTGACCGGCAACCTCGATGTTCCGGGGGGAGAACTGATCGGATCGACCGGCGAAGCGAGAAAAGCCGTTTCCCAACACGAGATGGAGATGAACGAGGCCCTGCTCCCGGAACAAAAGGCCAGGCAACTGGGGACGGACCGCTATCGTCTCATGAGTTACCAGGGCTGGGATAGAATGGTCGAGGCCGGGCGGAAGAGCGGTGTCGTGTCCTGGAAGCCGCCGGACCCGGATATGACCGCCTGCGCCCATCCCAACGCCGTCTGGAAAGCGATTCTGGAGGAGAAGCCCTATCCCGTGAAGGCAATGATCATCCTGGCCGGCAATCCCCTGCTGTGCATGCCCAATCCCCGGCTGGTCCACGATGCATTGAAAAAACTCGACCTCCTGGTGGTCGTCGATTACTTTACCACGCCGACGGGACAGCTGGCGGACTACCTCTTCCCGGCAGCCAGTACCATCGAGCGGTCCGACCTGATGGAGATGCCCTTCGGCTTTATTCCCTGCCCGAAGGGAATCGAGCCCCTCCACGAACGCCGGGCCGACTATGAATTCTGGCGGGGACTGGCCGTCCGTCTGGGCCAGGAGATGCATTGGCCCTGGGCAACCATGGAAGAGGCCAATGATTACCGGCTGTCCGGACTGGGAATCCATTTCCGTCAACTGGTTGAACAGGGAGGGATCCTGTCGCCGCCGGAATTCCGGAAATACGAAAGGGAAGGGTTCGCGACGCCTTCCGGCAAGGTGGAAATTTCCTCGTCCATCTTCCGGGACCTGGGGTACGAGGACCTGCCGCGATACAAGGAGGTGTCCTGGCCGGAAGAAGGGGAGGATTTCCCTCTTGTCATGACCACGGGAAGCCGGTTTCTGCCGGTGTATCACTCGGAACAACGTCATCTGGCGTTTGCCCGGAGGCAATTCCCCGATCCCCTGGTTTATCTTCATCCGGATACGGCAAAAGAGCTGGGATTGAAAGACGGCGAGTGGGTCGAAGTGGCATCGCCTTTCGGAAAGATCCGGATGAAGCTGAGGATTTCGGATGCGATTCACCCCCGGTCGGTGGAGGTGCAGCACGGATGGTGGTTCCCCGAGCGGGACGGGCGGGAACCCCTGCTTTACGGCGTCTGGGAGTCGAATGTGAACATTCTCTGCCCTGAAGGTGATGCCTGGCTGAGTCCGGAAATCGGCAGCTGGCCCCTGACGGGGATACCCGCCCGGGTCGGCAGGGTCGAGAATTAAGGTCATAAACCGCCATTTTTATCGTGATTTCCATGCCAAGCCGTGCCGCCATATCATTCTGACGCAGCGGCCGGAGAAGTTCGTTCAATAGGTCGTCATGACATGATCAGATTCTTCGTGCCGCTTGGAATGATCATGAAAAGGGCTGTTACAAGGAAATTAAAGACGGGAAAGATCGGAGATTCAGATTCTCCTCCTTCACCAGGATATTCTCCCCGATTTCGATGTTCAGGTAGTTGCCCTGCTTGAATGTTCCGCCATTGGCCACCACCGTCCCATGAAACGACTCGATGCCGCCTGCCTCGTGAATATGACCGCAAAGGCAGAGATCGACCCGGTGCGTCTCCAGGAAAGCGCGGACACTGCGGCTCCCTCCAGGCAAACCCCTGTAGGTCCGGTCTCTCACGCCTTGTGGAGGACAGTGGGTGAGCAGGATGATTTTTTCGGCATTCCTGACTGTCTCATATCCCCTGTCCAGAAAACGCATCATGTCTGCTTCGGAATATTCCGTGGCGGTTTTCATCGGCGTCGGTGAAGAACCGCCCAGACCGAAGAACCCGATCCCACCGATCATCTCACCCCTGGCATGAAGACTGTAACCTTTTCCCTCGAGGAAGTCCTTTACTTCGATCCGGTCCCAGTTGCCATGGACGGCGAGAATTCGGCTGCTGCACCTTTCGACGGCGGCGATGAGTTCTTCCGCTTCCGTCCGGCTTTTGGAGCGCGTAATGTCGCCGGCGATCAGGATGAGATCGGACCGGGCCATGATTTCCGAAGCCCTTTCAATGGACCGGACGGCACCGTGTATGTCGCTCATGACGAAGATCTTCATGTTGATTTTCTACTCTCTTGACTTTTACCCGTCAAGGATCCTCGATTCATGAAACGGGGAACGGACAATCTTCGGCTGCATGAAAAAGAGGTCAAACTTCTCCATGAAATATGCTATGCATGCCGTGAAAAAAAGATTTTGCATGAACCCGTAAAACCCTGTTTCCCACATCCCTCGCGGGAGGGATGTGGCCCGTTCTTCTTGTTTGAAGGATTTCAGCTGAGAATCAAGCTGTTGCAACATACCGCAAAACGGCACAGCCGATCACGATGGGGAGGCCTTTCATGAACAAAACAAGGATTTTTGTGAGTTTTTCACCGGATGACAAGCAATACGGCGAGATGATGACCGACCAGCTCCGGAACCCTTTTTCATCGTTTGAAATTGTTGCCTGTTCGCGGGACGGGCAGGGTACCGTAAACTGGGAAACAGAAACACGGGAAAATATCCGGAAAGCCGGCGTTTTTCTGCTGATCGTCGGGAAAAACACGGCCCATGCGGCCAATGTCGCCTGGGAGATCAAGGCGGCGCGGGAAGCGGGCATACCTGTTTTGGGAGTCTTGGTCGGCAAGGACTGCCTGGATTGCGCTCCGGAAGCCCTTGGAGATGCGCCCGTCATCATCTGGACCTGGGACGGCATTTACAACATGATCCGCAGCATGATGAATTGATCAAGGGGGCGACATGACGCTATGGCTGAAAAGACCGGGTGATCCGGAAAGGCGGTTTTACAGGCGGGCGAACCTGCGCTTCGTTATTCTGTTTCTCTGTTTCGGGATCCTTTGTCTGATGTCTCCGCCGAATTCAGGTGCGGACGAATGGTATGAGGGAGGAAGCCTGCACAGCACCAGCGTCCGCAAATGGAAGCAGGCGTCTTCCGCAAACCGTTTGGCAACGGCGGCCGACTGGTTCCTGTCCATGACAGGAAAGTCCAACAAGGAACTCCAGATGGAATTGACAGCGATGGGCGAGGTGGACTACCAGGAGGCATTCAGGTACTACGCAAGCCGCCTTGAGCGATGCGTATCGGAGAAAGTGGGGAAAAGGACGGTCAGGCAGGAAGACCGGATCTCCGACTATGCCGAGAAATGCTACAAAACGCTTCACGGGACCGATTGAGTGCCGGTTATGGCGGTCTCGTAAAAAGTCAAAATCCCCCCCATCCCCGTCATTTTGCCATGTCCCTTTCCCGATTTTCAAAGAACGTCCGGTCTGTGGTGCCAGGAACTTTTTGTGATCAACCATGTGCTTGATATAATGAGGCTGATTTTTTTGGACCGTTGAACTTCGGTTCAAGCGAGGGTGGTTTCAAGGAGTTCCGGCTCCGTTCGGTCTGCGGCCCTGTTTCGTCGTTCCGGGAAACGTTTGGATCGTTTTATCAGGGCGCATGCGGCCGGAAACAGAGGATTCCCCGGTTTGCGGAAGCGGAGGGGATGTCGTTCGAACTGCCGGTGGAAAGCTCGACGGAAGTCCCCATGGGCATGGCTGTTATTCTTTTCTCAAAACACGATGTTATGGCAGAATTTCCTTGACATGCGGGAGAGCTTTCCATATCTTCTGCGCACGCGAAGCGGCTTCGTGTCTGCAGGAAAGGAATTCCATTCAGCTTTAAGGAACCCGCCCGTTTCGTGTCGGTGGGATGTCAAGAAATAACAAACCAATGCGGAGCTTGAAAAGAAAAAGTCAGCAGCCTGTGTCCGGAGGTTTGAATTGAAATGAAAATCAACAGAGAACTGCTTAAGGAGTTTTGGAACGGGTTGGATGAGCGTTCCAGGGAGGCGCTTGACAGTGCCGTGTCTCGTGTCGTCGAGGTCAAGAGGAGAGGCGGGAAAGTCGCCGTGGTAACGGGAAGCGGTCCCAACCTTCACGAAGGCGTCACCACCCTCATTGCCGAACTGATGGATAAGGGCATCGTTGACGGGGTTACGACGAGTTCCGCGGTTGTCAATCACGAAATGGGCGGCGCCCTGGACAGGGTGAAAATGTGCGGCGCGTCCCAGTTCGGTTTGGATGAAAAGAGGATGCCGCGAGGCAACGTCTTTGAGTTTACCGAGTTGACGGATGAGGAGCTTGACGGCCTTCGCAAGGAAATGCTTCTTGACGAGGCGCTGCTTGAAAAGAGCAGAACGGCGGACGGACACATGGTGATCAAGGCAGCCGCAAATATGGCCTACCCGATGGGGCTTCGCACGGAGCTGATTGCGGAGGAGATCCTCGGCATCTGCCGTCAGACCGGCCTTCCTTTCGAAGTTGTCGCGGGATGGGGATGCGATGGAAGAACGATGCTGGGCAAGGGTTCCGAGAAGGGCCTCCCCGTTATTGTGACAATTCCTCAGATGGTGGGCGGCGGACATGTGGGACTGGCCATCGGAGACAGCATTCCGATCGCCGAGCGTTCGCGCCGGATCGCCGATATGCTGGGCGGCGCCGACGTGATCATTGAATCGGCGGTTGCGCTCACGCAGGAGATCCACGACGGTCCTTTCGAGACGTACACGGGCCACGGTATCTGGTCATGGTGGCAGGGGCAGCCGGTGTACAGCCTTGAAGGCAAATCGCTGATCCGCTTTGACCTGGACGAAAACCTCCGGCGCGCACAGGACCTGCAGAAAGAGAGCGCAATGATTCAGGAGGCCATCGAAAAGGGGCTTCCCAAGACAAAGATATCCAAGATTCCGTTTCGCATGGAAATGTCCGCTTTTGCGCGTCATGAAGGAAGCATCCCCGTCATCGGGGACATCGGGATGATCTGGCCGGTCTTTGCCCTTAGCATTGCAGATGCGCTGGGCATCGGACTCGAGTTCATGAGTTACAAGCAGGAAACGCAGGAAGGCAGGGATATGCGCGAATGGATCGTGGAAAATATAAAATACCTCGACCGGGAGAAAATGCTGGCCGCCTTCAGGGAGTGGAAAAGATGAAAGAGACGACACCCAAGGTCCTGGGAGTCATTCCTTCCAGGTATGCTTCCTCGAGACTTCCCGGGAAACCCCTTCTGGACATATGCGGAAAGACCATGCTGGAGCATGTCTACAGGCGTGCCGTGGCCTCGGAAGCATTCTTCAAAGTCATCATCGCGACCGATGATAAAAGAATCTATGACGCGGCGGAGAAGTTCGGTGGAGAGGTCGTGATGACGAGAGACGACCATCCCGACGGCTCAAGCAGAGTTGCGGAAGTCGCGCGTTCGATTGACACGGATTATGTGATCAACATACAGGGGGACGAACCGATGCTCGACCCCCGCATGCTGAAGGAACTGACGGAGGGATTTATCGCCGACCGAGACGCGGATTCCGCCACCGTATGCGTTCCCATTTCCAGCCCGGAGGACCTTGCGAACCCGGATATCGTCAAGGTGGTGAGAGCGCAGAACGGACGGGCTCTTTACTTCAGCCGTTCGCTTATTCCGTATCCGCGCAAGAAAACGGGGTGTCCCGTTTACGAACATCTGGGCATATACGCCTTTACGAAGGATTTCCTGCTTAAATTCGTCGAGCTCCCCCCTACACCGCTGATGGAGATGGAATCTCTGGAACAGCTCCGTATCCTTGAACACGGCTACACGATGGCGGTCATTCCCACGAAATATCCGTCACAGGGGCCGAATGTGAATACCCCTGCGGATGTCGAAAAAATCCGCCGTATCCTGGAGAAGGAAAAGAGCGGCAATCGGTGAGGTCCTTCCGAGTCCTTCGCTTCGCTCCAGGATAAACTCCGTGAAGAATTGAATCATAACAGGATGACAACAAAACGGGATTCTTCGCCTGACGGCTCAGAATGACAATGCGACACAGTCTTCGACTCCGGCATGACGGCCGTGACGGCTTTTTGCGGCCCCGTCATGGTTTGTTGATCCTGGTTTCCTGTCCGGGATCAATCCCGGCGGCAGAGAAGCCGTAGAACGGCGTATCCGCCGATGAGCTGAAAGAGGATACCGGGCAGGCCGACCCTGAAGTCGGCCAGCGCCGCGGTCCATGAACCGGTTATGATCCATTCGGCCATTCCACCCGTGACCTGATAACCCAGGACGGCGAGCGCCACGGCAGGAAGGGACAGCCCGAACAGGCGGGCGGCGGTGGAAGCGAAAAATGCGAGAAGGATGGATTTCGCGAGGATGACCGACAACATCGACGCAGGGGGCATGCCGGTAAGAAAGTGATTGGCGACAGGGGAAAGGATCGCTGTCGCCAGTGCCGCCGGCCACCCGAACCGATAACCGGCGATGAGGGTGAAGAAGTAGATCGGCAGCAGTGTCGGGCCGCCGTTGGGCGCCAGGTGGCAGATCGCGGGAAACGCGATGTTCCCTGTGACAAAAAGCAACGTATAGAAATAGAAGCGCGCCTCCTTGACCGAAAGCGGCGTCAGTATGGCGCAGGATGGGGCTGTACTGATCATGATGGGCTCCTTAAATTCCGGCAGATTTGTTTGCTTGGCAAGTATCCTGTAAACCGTTTCGCAGGCCTTCATCAATCGGCATGGAATCACCGATGGCAACCTGCTGTTTCGCACGGTTGCCGAAATCAGTCAATCAATACTTTCAACCCGCGTTTCACGACGTTCACTTTTTTCCCCGATCCCCTTTGTTGTTCCATACGTGTCGATTCGTTTGACTTGTTTTTTTTCAAGCGGCCGTCCGGCATGATTTCCCTTTCGCCATTCCGGGCAAGCACAGTGCAACCCGGAATCCTACTTCCGCTTTCATGACCTGCGGAATACGCGCCACGCGCCGGCTTCGATGTTGGTATTTATGAATTGCAGCGGTTGGGGGGCTGCGCTTCAACAGGTGTCCGATTTTCTGATGAGGAAAGAACGGATGAATCTGGTTTTCACAGGAAGCGATGTCTGATACAGTGTTGTCCGTAGCGTCACCTTTTGTGTTGATGTGTTTTGTCGGCAGCAAACCCATCAGGCAGACTCTCATCCGGCTGGCTTCATTCGCTCTGCTTACGGGCGGCATTGGGTGACACGAAATCTTGTTGAGAAGGCGAAGCTCGGTATGCAGCGTCGTCCCTTTCGACTTAAGGAAACCCGGTGAAGCGGAACCTGGCGATAGATTACCTGCGGAGCGGAGTAACCATACTGGTAGTCGTACATCACGCTGCATTGGCATATGCCACTTTCAGTCATTACGACCCGGTACTCTACCTGAGATCCACCGCCCCGGTCGTCGATAAGCTCCGTTGGATGCCGTTCGACCTTCTTGTGGGATTCAATGACATGTTCTTCATGCCTCTCATGTTCCTCATATCAGGGCTATTCGTGACACCATCCCTTGAACGGAAAGGATGTGGCCGCTTCCTTCTCGATCGTACGAAACGCCTAGGCATTCCCTTCATTATCTCCGCCATGGTGCTCAGCCCGTTGGCGTTCTACCCATCCTGGCTCTTAAGCGACGCGGTCAGCCGGGGGGAATTCCTGCCCGGCTTTTTCGACGGCAACAACTGGACACCCGGTCCGGCCTGGTTCCTCTGGCTCTTGCTTGCTTTTTCCGGTGTTGTCGCTGTCGTTTATCGATTGAGGCCCAATCTCGTGAAAGAATGGTCCTTCTTCCCCTCATCGTCTCGGGGCCTGGTCGGTATATTCCTTGCGATGAGCCTGATGACAACCGTTTTCCCGAGCCTGTTCATTTTGCCCGAGAGCTGGACCCGCGTATGGGGGCCCTTCGTTTTTCAGACCTGGAGGCTTCTGCTGTATTTTGCCTGGTTTGTGCTGGGCGTCATGCTCGGTGCCGCAACCACCAAGATATCTTTATCACGCGACAATCTAAAACCATGGCCGCTTTGGCTTGTCCTGGGAATTTTGGCTTTTGTGGCGGTTTTGCCGGTAATGAGAGCGGAATGTTTTGCGGACATGCCCCAATGGTTCATGAAAGCAATTCCGGCAATCGCCTATTCCTTCTGTTGCACCTTCACCAGTCTTGCCCTGCTGGGTTTTGCCCACTCATTCTTTCGAACTGCCCGGCCCCTGGCTGACAGCTTAGCGGCGAACGCCTACGGCATCTACGTCTTTCATTACGGTTTTGTGACCTGGATTCAATTCTACCTGCTCCCGAAGCCCATGCCGGCGGCTCTTAAGTTCCTACTCACCGTTTCTGTTGCTTTAACCGCAAGCTGGCTCCTGACGAGCTTATTGCGTAAGACCGTGGCAGGTAAAGTTCTTTGACGGGTTGCAAAACCTGGGAAGTGGATGGTCTGCCGGCATTCATGAAAGGCCTTTGCAGGAATCCCCGCAATCCCCGGGGATTGCTCCGAATGTTCCATCTCCCGGGTCGATGCTACAAGAAAAAAATCTAAAGGAAAATCTGAAAGAACATCGAAGTTCAGCAACATCGTCATTACTCCCGGTCTTGTTTTTATCAAGAAAGCAGGCGACCAACTTTAAAAGTTAAGGATAATGTCCTAATAGGTTAGAAGATTAACCCCCCAATGGGTCAATGTTTCCGGGGCAGGAACCCTATAAGCTAAATTTAATGACATAA
>Ga0255345_1006121_pt1 | contig 11923 bp, 7 predicted proteins | sample wastewater_treat_6_FD_192415 | JGI IMG/M metagenome (GOLD analysis project Ga0255345, IMG submission 192415) | Wastewater microbial communities from Lulu Island WWTP, Vancouver, Canada - plant20 | ecosystem: Engineered > WWTP > Wastewater > Unclassified | place: Canada: Vancouver, British... | reverse complement strand
GCTAACAAGGTATTGCCGCAATGGGGGGTGAAGTGCTTCTATGAAACTTTTGTGCTTAAACAAACGGTAGTACATCTATTGAACTTTGGTGCTGAAAATCCCCCACTGCGGCAATACCCGAACCGTTACCTGCAAGGTTGAAAAAAGAAAAACTAAACCGAAATTGATTGAGAAAAACAAACATATAATAATTGACTTGGACTCATTTAAAAGATTTTGTTTTGCCCGCCCGCTTCTGCCCTTCGGGACAGTTTGGAAAGCCTACGCACATTGCACACATTTGCAAATCGCACAAGCTAACGCACTGACCAAAATTTGCAAAAGAGTGCAATTTTATCCTTCGCTAAATATAGGTTTCAAAATTTTTTTCACGTTGGTAAGCTTAAAATTATCTTCTAATTTTATAGTGAATCTTATTCAACATAAAACAGACAGAGATGCTTCAATAATAAACATGAGATTTGAGTTAATTACGTTTTAGAAAACATTTAGAAATGGCAAGAAAAAAAGATGGTCTCCATCCAATATTAATTTTACTCGGGCTTATTGTATTCATTATTGCAAAAATTGTTGATTTTATTGCCGATAACATAATCCCGATACTAATTATTTTGGGATTTGGGGCTGGCATTTTTTTAGTTTACTACTTGTTAAAACAAAGAAATAAACAAAAAATCAAAAGTCAACCAAACAAAAAATCGACAAAACAAATAAATGTACCGCTCGCTTCAACGTCTATTACGGAGGAACCCAAACCTGACAATTCAGAATTCGATATTATTCCGCAGGATATCGACTTATCAATTGATGAATCGGAGACAAAAGAAACAGAAACAACTATTTCTACCATAACCAATAAAGAAGATGAAAATATTGTAAAAGAAAAATATAACGACAGTATTACTATTCTTAAAAATGATTACAGTGAACTAAACCAATCAATGACTGAAACAGTAGACGAGGAAATTAAAAGTTATGCTAAAGCAAAATATCCTCACGACTCCGAAATGCAAGAATATACCTACAAGGAACAATTACAGTCAAAAATCTCTATGTCAAAATTTCAAGACACAGAATCAATAAGATTTGCACAAAATAGATATCCAGATGACTATTCAATGCAAGTTTATACTTATCAAGAACAAGTGGCATCAAAAAAATACATGTCACAGACCAATGACCAAAAAATTTCCGAATATGCAGCAGAACGTTATCCTGAAGATTACTCAATGCAAGAGTATACCTATAAAGAACAGGTAAAGTCTAAAGCATTTATGAAAAAAGCATCAAATGAGAGGATTAGAGAATACGTAGAAAAGCAATATCCACTTGATTATTCTATGCAGGAGTATATTTATAAAGAACAAATTGCATTAAATCCGCAGGAAAATGCTTCTTCCAAAAACAAAACATACGAGAATATTATAGATGTAAATTCAGAAAACCTTGATTTGTCAATAGATTATCCTGTTCAGAATAACGAAGTGCAGTTAGAACCTCCATATTGGGGTCACACCTATGTTTATTCTTACGATGAGATTAAATATGCATCCCCAGAGCAAAAAAGATACTATTCATATTTTAAGAAAAAAGTTTCAAACGGTGAAATTGTAGATATTCAAGGTTATACAAATTATGCTTTCATTCTATATTTTGATTTTTTGAATGAATATGAAAATCATAGGGATATTAAGCTACTTGAAGAACAATTTAAACTTTTAGGACAGATTTGCCCTAAAACAAAAAGTTATTCTTTAATGTCGTTGCAGGACTTGCTACGAAAAAGGACAGATTCTTATTCCCTGGAAAAATTAAATAATCTGCAAGAACCAAGTTACCAGTTCGAACATGGGTATTCTGATTATGACCCTGATGCCTATAAATTAGGTAAACAATATAAAGATAAGCTGGATTTAAATAAACAAGAGGTTGCCTGGTTGAATAAATTTTGGAATCCATCTAATGTTTTTATTTCAATCGAAGGATGCTGTATTGCTACCATAAAACAATACTTACTTATTCTAAGTAACCTTAATAAAAAACTTAAGCCGGAAAAAACTTCAATTTCCAAAGAAGTTGATTACTTCAAAGAAAAAATATTCGAGATAAAAGAAATTGCAGATTCATATTGGGGATATTATGATAAATCCTACATGAAACAACGAGTTGAATCCGAAATATATTTAACTGTATTCAAACGGGTTGAAAACTCTGTTAGAGAAATTTATGGACATAAACGAAAAGTAGGTAACAATCCATATTATGAGTTTGAAGGTGAGTTTGAAAACCGTATTGGACGTCATGTTGACGAATTAGTAGATAAATATAAGGGAGAGATTGTACATCCTGATATTGAAACACAAATCGAGCTAAACGCACAAAACGTTAATCGTTGGAAAACTGAATTTACAAACCTGAAAGATTTATTTCAAAAAAATGAAATTGATAAGTTTATCGAAGGTGTTATTGCTCTTGAGGAAACTAATCAGAAGAATCCAAACATAGAAAATATTTTTTTTGAGGCTTCAAAATTCATTGCAAAATACGATAAAGTTCAATCCTTAAAATATTATGCGAAATATATTTACTATGATTTAAAGTCAGTGAAATTTGACAATAAGGAGCTTACAAAAACGGTTCAAAAATCTTTGTTTAAGTCACAAGAACAAATCAACGATTTTAAAAGGATAATCGCTGAATTAATCGAGACATCCGATATTGAAAAGGCATTAGGAGAAATCTCAAAAATATTTATTCCAAAAAGAAAAAAGATTCAACTTGACAAATCTAAGATTAAAGAAGTTGAACGGAAACATGATGGAACAGTGGAATTATTGAATGAATATTTGGAAACTGAAACCGACAATTCTCAAAAAGATGAGACTTTTGATGATGAAGGAATTGAAATTAATATAATAACTCCTGAACACAATAATTCAATTTTTATTGCTGACATCCGTTTGGGAAAAGTTCAAGAGGAATTAGTGATGAAATTTATTACAAACTCTTTTGCAATTCATCAAGATGAAGTTGATAAGTTTGCAATAGACAATGGGATGTTTAAAAATCAACTGATTGACAGTATAAATGAAGCATGTTCGGAACACTTAGATGGTGAACCATTGATAGAAGAAGATGACGAGAATTATGTAATTGAAGAATCTTATTTTAAAGAAATAGCAGTATAAATTATGGGATTAAGAATTAAAGCAAAAGAAGCAACAGCGATTATTAATTCACTCTCAGGAGGTGTGGTACCAAGAATTGGCGTACAACATATAACAGTTGGAAGAAAACTTGAAATTGAAGCTTTTACATCAGCACTTGATGATGTAAAGAACGGACATAGCATGGTGAAATTTTGGATTGGGGATTTTGGCTCCGGCAAGTCTTTCATGCTACATCTTTTAAACACTGTTGCCACAAAACAAAAATTTGTTGTTGCCAATGCTGATTTTACACCCGAAAACCGACTCTATTCAAATGATGGAAAAGCTGTTGCATTGTATAGCACCATTATGGATAATGTTGCCATTCAAACGAAACCCGAAGGAGGTGCATTGCCAACTCTGCTGGACAAATGGATTGAACAGGTTGTAACTCAAACCGCTCAACTCAATAATATCCCATTAACCGAAATCAGAGAAGAACGTTACATAAATCTCATTCAGGGAAATATCATGCAAACGGTAAATGAAGTGACGGAGACCGGTGGCTTTGATTTTGGCGTGGTTGTTATGAAATATTATGAAGGATATATCAAAAATGATGAGTATTTAAGAAGAAGTGCCCTTAAATGGTTAAAAGGAGAATACCGGACAAAAACAGAAGCAAGGCAGGACTTAGGAGTTCGTGAAATCGTAAATGATTTGAATTATTACGACATGCTCAAAAACTTCAGTCGTTTATTTGTAAGCATGGGATACAGTGGTTTTATGATTAACCTTGATGAAGCAATTAACCTTTACAAGATTTCAACCGCGAATATGAGGGCTAAGAATTATGAAAAAATACTGACCATCTTTAATGATTGTTTTCAGGGTAAAGTATCAAACTTCTTTATAAATTTTGCAGGAACAAAGGAATTTTTAGAAAATGAAAGACGCGGTTTGTTTAGTTATGATGCATTGAAAACCCGATTAGAAACAAACAAATATGAAACTGCCCAATATCGCGATTTGGCTCAACCCGTAATCAAACTTGTGCCCCTAAGTCATAATGAAATATTTGTTTTGCTTAAAATGCTTAAAGAAATATTTGATATCAATTACAATGTAAATATTGATATTACCGAAGATGATATTCAACTGTTCATGGAGGAAATGTTTAACAAGCCAGGAGCTGATGAATTTTTAACACCTCGCGAAGTAATCAGAGATTTCCTTAATATTCTAAGCATTTTGAGACAAAATCCAGGAGCAGATAAAAGTGTTTTAATTTCAGAAATTGAAATTTCAGATGAAAGACCAGATGAAAGTGTTCTTGATTCAATAGAAGAATTATAATGTCATACAACTTATTATCTGAACCAATACGAAAATATATTCGCGATAGACGTTGGGAATCCTTACGTCCCATCCAAGCAGCAGCTATTTCCAAAATTATTTCAACAGATAATAATTACATTCTCGCATCCAGAACGGCTTCCGGGAAAACAGAAGCTGCCTTTTTACCAATTTTATCAAAAGCCGATTTTAATAAAACTGGCGTTCAGGTACTTTATATCTCGCCTTTAATCGCTTTGATTAATGACCAGTTTTTCCGAATTGAGGATTTGTGTAAAGACCTTGAAATTGCAGTTACCAAGTGGCATGGTGAAGCTAAAAAATCTTTAAAAACCAGCCTTATTAAAAATCCAAATGGAATAGTTTTAATAACGCCTGAATCCTTGGAAGCAATGTTCGTGAATGCTCCGTATAATGTTGCAACACTATTTGGTAATCTCAATTATATTGTAATAGACGAAATTCATTCGTTTTTAGGTGTTGATAGAGGATTGCAATTAATGTCGCTGTTGTCAAGAATCCAACAGGTTAATAAATCAAAAATCATAACCATTGGTTTATCTGCAACAATTGGAGATGAAAATTATATTGAAGCCAAACGATTAACCGGAGATATTGAAAACACCAAAGTCTTATTAGACAGGACTAAAAAAGAAACTGAAGCAAAATTCAAATATTTTTTCAATAGCACTGCCGAATTATCATTGGATTTATTGAAGGATTTATACAAAGAAACATGTTCTCATAAGGTCTTAATTTTTCCAAATAGCAGGGGAAGAACTGAAGAAGTAGCAGTTAAACTTCGAAAAATATCTGATAAATTAAACGGACATAAATTTTACTACTCACATCATTCTTCTGTTGATAAAGAAATACGAGAAAGTATTGAGCATTTCGCAAAAAATAACGAACGGTTTAATTTTTGCATTTCTTGTACATCCACTTTGGAACTTGGAATTGACATCGGTACTGTTGATAAAATCGTTCAGATTGATTCCACTCATTCGGTTGCTTCGCTTGTTCAACGAGTTGGACGTAGTGGTCGTAAAGAAGGAGAAAAAAGTATCGTGAATATTTATGCTACGGACAAATGGAGCCTGTTACAATCATTAGCTTGTTGGCTTCTATACAAGGCTGATTTTTTGGAACCAATTAAAACCGCAAAAAAGCCGTATGATATTTTACTACATCAATTACTTTCAATTGTAAAACAATTGTCGGGATGCTCTAAAAATGAATTGCTGAAGAGACTTAAAACAAATAGTGCATTTCAATTATTTGAGGACTTTGAAATCAATTCAATGATTGAGGAAGCAATAAAATCGGATTATTTGGAGGTCATTCAGCATGAGTTAATATTAGGGATTGAAGGAGAAAAAATAGTAAATACACGAGAGTTTTACAGCGTTTTTAAGACGGAACCAAATTTCAAAGTTATTTTTTCAGGTAAGAAAATTGGCGATATCCCATTTTCTCCTCAAATAAAAATCGATGAAAATATTTTACTCGCAGCTAAAATCTGGAAAATAGTTGACATTGATTTTAACGCTGGAAAGATTATCGTAATTCCGGCACTGGATGGTAAAAAGCCTATGTTTTTTGGTGGTGGTGGAAATATCCATCCTCGCATAAGGGAAGAAATGTTACGAATATTAAAAAGCGATGAAGTATATCAGGAACTTGATAAAAATAGCAACTCTGTTTTAGAAGAATTAAGAAATGATTTTAAAAGGGTGCAAATCAACGATTTTAAATATGATAAGCCCTTTATTAACAAAGAAGGCAAACTAATTATTTATTCTTTTACTGGCACTAAAGTAAACAGGAGCCTGCAATTTTTAATTCATTTGGTAGGCTTTGAGGTATCTATGAATGACCATGAAAGTTCTTTAGAATTGTATATTAATATATCTGATTTTGAAAAATTGATTGAAAAAACATTAGTCGCTTTTAACAATATAGATTACTATCTTCAAACAGCTATTGAAGAAAATGAATCATTACTTTCTTTTTCAAAATGGGGAAATTATTTGCCGATAAATTATAAGTGTGAGATTTTGAAAGAAAGATATTTCGATTTTGAATCAGCAGTTGACCTAATTAGTAATATCAAATTAGTTGAGAGCAACTAAAAAAGAAAGAGGTGTATATTTGTAACTATGCAGGAACAACAAAACATAGAATGGAAAGAAAGCTGGCGCGATGAATACCTGAAATGGATTTGTGGTTTTGCCAATGCACAAGGAGGCAAAATCTACATCGGCAAAAACGATAAAGGTGAGGTTGTTGGCATTGATAATGCAAAAAGATTGATGGACGACCTACCAAATAAGATTGTGACACATTTGGGAGTAATTTGCGATATCAATTTGTTGGAGGAAGACAAAAAGCAATTTATTGAAATTATTGTTGAGCCATATCCAAATCCGGTGAGCTACAAAGGACAATACCATTATCGAAGTGGAAGTACGAAACAAGAACTTAAAGGTGCTGCACTTGATAAATTTTTATTACAACGATATGGAAAAACTTGGGACAGTGTTCCCTTTCCCGGAATATCAGTTAATGATTTGGATGAAAATGCGTTCAAGATTTTCCGCAAAAAAGGGAAAAATAGTGGCAGGGTTGATGACGAAATATTGAATGACTCGAATCTTTCTATACTTGAAAATCTTGATTTAGTTGAAAATAACTACATAACACGGGCTGGTATTTTATTATTTCACCCAAAACCAGACAAGCTCTTTACAGGTTCATTTATTAAAATCGGATTCTTTACAACTGATGATGATTTGCGATTTCAGGACGAAGTTCATGGAAATGTTTTTGTGCAAATTGAAAAGACACTTGATTTGCTGAAAACAAAATACCTAAAAGCAGAAATTCGATATGAGGGAGCTAGTAGAATAGAGGAATTCCCTTTCCCGCCTCCTGCATTTCGAGAAGCTCTTTTGAATGCCGTTGCACATAAAGATTATAGTAGTACAACACCTATTCAAATTAGTGTTTACGAAAACAAAATGATTATTTGGAATCAGGGAGAATTACCGGAAAATTGGACAGTTGACAAGCTTAAAGTTAAGCATCCCTCATTGCCATACAATCCAAACATTTCAAATGCTTTATTCCGTAGTGGATATATTGAAGCTTGGGGACGAGGCACAATCAACATGATAAACGAGTGTGTTCAAAGAAATTTACCATTGCCAAATTATAATGTGGATTACTCTGGATTTATTGTTGAATTTGTAAACAATACTATTAATACAAATGATAGAGTTGATGATGGTGTAAATGATGGTGTAAATGATGGTGTAAAAAGAATTATTGATGATGGTATAAGTGATGGTATAATTGATGCTATAAGTGATGGTGTTAAAAATGAAATAGTCCTAATTATAAAACTATTAGATAGTAATAAAGGAATTAACACTGACACCATTGTTGAAAAAATAGGTGGTAAATCAAAACCAACTATTGAAAGATACTTAAGAATAGCAAAGGATTTGACTTTGATAGAATTTAAAGGTGCTCCAAAAACAGGAGGTTATTATCTGACTGAAAAAATGATAGAAATATTTAAACAATAAGAAAAGAGCCAGCCCACACAGCCAAGCACATTTGCAATTCGCCCAAGCCAACGCTGAGACCAAAAATTGCAAAAGAGCTTATCTGTTTTCCATCGCTTTTTTGCCGACCCGAAAACAAAATCAGGTCAGTGCTAAAATTGAAAATGAAGTAGTTCTATGAAAGAAAATAAAACCCAGCAGGTAACAATCTGTATATGTCATAGCCGGTTTTGTGGGTAATTGTAGGTTCATCACCCGCTCCTACTTCGTCTCGGTTTGACAGGAAAGTAGCCCGCAATCGGCTACGCCACATACAGGTAACCGTTACCTGCTATGTAAAAAGACGACCGTGCAATAAAACAACGACACGTTTTGACGGACTGACTTTCGACATTTGCAGAAAAAACGGTACATATTCCGGAGCATACCCACCCAGTTTTAGGGCTTAGATCATAAGCTTTCAAACAGAAATTCAGGACCGATTTCCAAGTCCCCGTTCGCTCGCAAATAGAAGAAAACGCGAGCAGAATGGCCCAGAACGCTTACAATATAATATTTAAAAAGAGATTGCAGCCGGTCGGAAGGCCGTCGGCGTCCATTTTTCCGGAGCAAGCCCGTTCACATTCCCAAGGGCATTGCCCGGAGATCCGTTCTGCCATCACTTTTCCGGAGCAAACCCGTTCAACAGGTAATATAAATACGGTGATCCTCAGTATTTTCCGGAGCAAGCCCGTTCAAAAAACTTCAAGTGGGTACCTTTGTGCTTTTATTCAAAGACACAAAGGCGGTATGGCAGGAAAAATCACATCAATGAGCAAAATCAAGCAGGTGCTGATAATGCACAAACAAGGGATGTCCAACAGGGACATCGCGTCGGAAATCGGAATCAATAAATGCACGGTCAACGACTATATGCGGAAGATACGTCTGGAACCCTTGGGGATAGATGAGCTTCTTGCATTGGACGATCCGGTACTTGAAGGCAGGCTGTTTGCCGGGAGTCCGGCATATACGGATCCCAGGATGGAGGAGTTCCTCAAGGAACTACCATACTTCATTGATCAGTTGAAGATACCGCACGTAACACGGTTTCTCTTGTGGGAAGAGTACATCAGGAAGCATCCTGACGGGTATGGGAAGAGCCAGTTCTTCTTTCATCTGAAACAGAATCTTGTTGTTAAAAAGACTCCCGTTGGTGTCCTGACGAACAGATATGAACCCGGGAAGGAACTGTTCGTGGATTTTGCCGGTGATACCCAAAGTTACATTGAGCCATCGACAGGTGAAGTGATTGAGGTGCAGGTATTTGTTGCTACATTGCCCTATACGGACTATGCCTTCGCCTTTTGCATTGAGTCCCAGAAAGTGGAGGACTTCCTTCACTGTATCAGGATGTGTCTTGAATATATCGGCGGGGTCCCCAGAATCCTTGTGTCCGACAACCTGAAGTCTGCCGTAATAAAATCCGATACCTATGAGCCGACATTGAACAAGGCCCTCGAGGATATGGGTAACCATTACCACTTCGCCGTATTGCCAGCGCGAAGTCTTCATCCGAAGGACAAGGCCCTGGTAGAAAGTCAGGTCAGCAGAATCTATCACAAGGTGTATGCAAGGCTCCGTAACCGACAGTTCTACTCTCTACAGGAACTCAACGAGGCGATATCGCAGGCACTTCTTGCCTACAACCAGACCAGGATGCAGCTGCGTCCGTACTCTCGGGAGGAGCACTTCCACTCATCCGAGAAATCAGCATTGCAGCCACTGCCGGATACAATATACGAGATGAAATGCTATGCCAACGTCACCGTGCGCGAGACCGGAGAAGTATATCTGAGCTGCGACAAGCACTTCTACAGCGTTCCGTATGAGTTGACAGGCCGCAAAGCCAGCATCATATATACCCGTTCCCTTGTCAAGGTCTATGTTGACAACAAGAGTGTCGCCATCATCCCTCGTGACAGGACTCCGGGAGAACATACGCAGATACCGGCGCATCTTCCACCCAATGTAAGGGCTTACCTTGAAAGGTCTCCTGAAAGCTATTGCGACAAGGCAAGGCACGTATCGGAATCACTCGAGAAACTCTTCCAGTCGATGTTCTTCAACAGAGCGACAGGAGTCAACTTCGACGTGTACTATAGGAGCTGCGAGAAGATGTTGTCGTTGCAGAAGAAGACGGCATCATCGCTCTTTGACAAGGCTTGCGATGTCTGCCGAATCAATCACATATACCGTGGAACCGGTCTTGAGGACGTAATCAATGCCATGGGGAAGACCATTGCAGATGAAGAGTCCGAGAGGAGCACCGTAATCCCTTCAAATCACGAAAACACACGAGGACCAGCTGAATACAAGTAAACTTATGGAACATCAACTACAAACGGCCCTGAAGGGCCTCAAAATGCCCGGAATGGCAGCCTGCTGGCAATCGATGGAGGAAACTCACCAATCGGAAAAGTTGTCTCTGCGCGATGGCCTGCAAATCCTTATTCAGGCAGAAAAAGACAGCAGGGACAGCAATCGCATCGCCAAGCTAATCAAGAACGCCAACTTCCGGATCCAGGCTTTGATAGAGGAACTGGAAATCAGTGAGACGCGTGGCGTTCCTGCCGACATCATCCTGCAACTCTCCAGCGGAGAATACATCAAGGCTGGAAGCACCGTAATCATCTGTGGCGCCACCGGCACCGGCAAATCTTATCTTGCCTGTGCACTGGGCAACAAGGCCTGCCGGCTTGGATACAAGGTGGCTTATTATACCATGCAGAAACTGATGGATGCCATCAGGATAGCACGACTTGAAGGCAAAGACCAAAAGCTTTTGGACAAGTTCGATAAACTCGATGTACTTATCATCGATGACTTTGGAATGAAGCCAATTGACGGGCAGCAGCAGAATGACTTCGAGCAGATACTTGATGACAGATACGGACGCAAGTCACTTATCATCTCAAGTCAACTGCCTGTCTCTGACTGGCATGCACTCTTCAAAAATGAACTTATTGCAGATGCTTGCATCGACAGAATGGTCCATAAACCGGTACGCCTCCAACTTGTGGGAGAGAGTCTTCGTAAAAAATACTAACTTTGTACAACCGTATCGAAAATATCACACCCAGAGTGAACGGGTATCACCGGAATCACTGAACGGGTATCAACCGGAAAACGTACTCCGAGGATACTGTATGGATGAGGTCATATCATCGGCAAATAAATACTGCGGACCTGGGAGTACCAAACATCAGATTGGCTTTCAGGTATTGAACTCATAATGCATAAATTGAAAGGGACCGGCAATCCAAGAGGACAGACAGTTGCGTGTCTCGAAGACAGAAAGTTGGCATGCAGGAAGTACGCTATTATGAGTCTCCCCTTACGACCTTAATAACATTTACAATTCCACCGCAATACTTGCATTCCTTAATAAACTTTATTTTATAGTAATAAATAGTGTCATATGAGCCATCCTTATGCTTTTCTCGCCTTGTTTTCGCACGTCCAAGATTTTCCTCATCAACGATCTCTAATGCTAAACCCTTCTTACAGAAAGGGCATTTACGGTCGTGAAAGAATTTGATGATTTTGTAAACTAGGAAAATAACGATTACTGCAATAAAGACATACAGCTCTAACATAGAATCAGTGTTAGTAGATGAATTTGCAGAGGACTGTCCCAAAACATTAATCGGCAAGAGCAGAAGTAATAAACTCAGATAGTGTTTCATAATCATGAGGTCACGAGTTCAATTCTCGTCCTCGCTACACAAAAAAGCACTTACAGTCTTGTGAGTGCTTTTTTTTTGCCCCGAAACGAGGTGGAACCTCCTGTTCCAGTCAGGTCGCTGC
>Ga0255345_1006113_pt1 | contig 11944 bp, 10 predicted proteins | sample wastewater_treat_6_FD_192415 | JGI IMG/M metagenome (GOLD analysis project Ga0255345, IMG submission 192415) | Wastewater microbial communities from Lulu Island WWTP, Vancouver, Canada - plant20 | ecosystem: Engineered > WWTP > Wastewater > Unclassified | place: Canada: Vancouver, British... | reverse complement strand
CCCGATCCTACTACATTTCCACCATGAAAGCGCTCATTCAGACCGGTTCTAGCCTGTCTGCGTGCGGACACGCACAGGCAGGCGGGCGGGTGCCCGTGCCCCTGAAAAGCGATTTCTTATCAATTTATTGTCAGTGTCAGGCACTGACATTGTTGACAATTCAGTTCCATTGGGGACCTCAGATACGCCGTGACAAGTGCGGCACCCCGCCTTATTCTGTACTTCATTAGGAGTTTTTCATGTGCACAACGGTGGTTCTGGTCGGCAGTTGGATATTCACCCTTTTAATGCCCGCCTGGTCAGAGCCGGCTGATCCCGCCCTGCCCCCCTGTCAGGAAAACACGGCAACCCTCTGCAAGCCAAAGCCCCCCCTCCTGCCACCCGCCCCCCCCGATCTGCCGGCATTCCCCCGCTGGCAGCCGCCCCCGGCCGCCGACCATCCCCCGGAGATGGGTGAACCCGATCTGCACGGCGAACTCACAAGCCTGTACCGGCAAGGCGTTCGCGATCAGGCGGCCTGCCCCGAATTCCTGCAGACCATGAAACAAATCCTGGACCGGCACGCGCCCAGCCGCCTGCCGTTCCACGAAGATTTCACCGGCGGCGCCATGGCCCCCGGCTGGAAAGCCGTCCGCGACGTCTGGGCCCTCCGCGACGGCTATGTCTCCCAGACCGAGTTCCGGCACAACACCCGGTTCATGCTCTATTACGCGCCGGGGCGCCAGTGGCGGAACTATGCGTTCACCGGCGTGGCCTGGGCGGATCCCTACCCCGCGCAGCAAAGCGATCTGCGCCTCTACTTCCGTTGGCAGGATCCCGACAACGCCTATTTTCTCCAATGCTTCCACAACGGCCAGGTCCGACTCGGCATCCGGCAGCACGGTGCCGAACGAATCCTCGCCTCCGCCCAGGCCGATCCCAAGCGCGCCGCCTCCAAGGCCCCCTGGAAAATCCTCGCCTTCCAGGACAGCCTCCTGGTGCTCGACGGCGACCGGGTCGTGCTGGCCGTGTCGGATTCCACCTTCCCGTCCGGCTCCATCGCCATCGAGGCCATCAATCTCAAAGGACACTTCACCGGCATCCGAGTCGATCCGCTGTGATCCCGCAAGCCGTCATTCTGCTCGGGGGCCGGGGCACCCGCATCGCCGCGCAGTTTCCCGACCGCCCCAAATGCCTCGTCCCTGTCGGCGGGAAGCCCTTTCTCGAACGGCAGTTCGACTGGCTCCGCGCCAACGGCATCGCCGAGGTCCTGCTCGCCGCCGGCCACATGGCCGAGCGGATCGAGGCCCATCTGGCCGCCCGCCCCCCCGATGCCCTCCGCATCACCCTCTCCCGCGAACCCGACCCCCTCGGCACCGGCGGCGCCCTCCGGTTCATTGAACCGCAGCTCGCCTCCGACCCCGTCCTCGTGCTCAACGGCGACTCCCTCGCCCCGAATCTCGACGTTTCCACGCCATGGAAAAATCTGCCCGGGTTTTTCCACGCCGTGGAAAATATGTCCGGGATTTTTCCACGCTATGGAAAATTTTCGGACGGTTTTTCCACGCTATGGAAAAAAGTTTTCCACGCTGTGGAAAATCCGGACGGTTTTTTCCATGCCGTGGAAAAATATTTTCCACGGTGCGCAACACTATTCGTCGCCCCGATCGAGGAAGCCGGCCGCTACGGGACCGTGGAGTTCGATGCCAGCCAGTTCATCGCCACCATCGAAAAGCGCCAGGGCCTGAAAGTTGCCTGTCCGGAAGAAATCGCCTACCGCAAGGGCTGGCTCGATGCCGCGCAACTGGAAAAGCTGACACAGCCAATGCTCAAAAACCCTTATGGGCACTATCTGAAAAGTGTCCTAAACGAGCGGGTGTTCTGATGCAGTCTATTCCGACTGCGATTCCCGATGTGCTAATCCTGGAGCCGAGAGTCTTTAGCGATGCACGTGGATTCTTCTACGAGAGTTTCAATGCCAAGGCTTTTCAGGAGGCCACTGGTCTGGATGTCCAGTTCGTGCAGGATAACCATTCAAAATCAAACAAAGGGGTCTTGCGTGGCCTGCATTACCAGATCAAACGACCACAAGGAAAACTCGTTCGCGTAGTACAAGGCGAAGTATTTGATGTCGCGGTCGATTTACGGAAAAGCGCAAAAACATTTGGTAAGTGGGTTGGTGTGCATCTCAGTGCTGAAAACAAGAAACAACTTTGGGTGCCTGAGGGGTTTGCGCATGGTTTCGTCGTATTAAGTGAAACGGCGGAATTTCTCTATAAGACAACTGATTATTACGCCCCAGAGTATGAGCGTAGCCTGCTTTGGAATGATTTGGCATTGGAAATTGATTGGCCCTTTAAGGGCGACCCTAAACTTGCTGCCAAGGACGCTGCTGCGATGCAACTATATGAAGCTGAGGTTTTCCCCTGATGCAGAACTTTCCAGTCACACCACGTGAGATTCCAGCCAGCCTTTGGCGCAACCGCGGCCTTGTCAAAGCCTCCATCAAGCGAGAAGTGCTTGGGCGCTATCGTGGCTCTGTTATGGGCATTCTCTGGTCTTTCCTTAATCCGCTGTTCATGTTGACGGTCTATACCTTTGTCTTCAGCGTGGTGTTCAAGGCGCGCTGGAACGCAGGGAGTGAATCTAAAACCGAGTTTGCGTTGGTTCTTTTCGCTGGCTTGATCGTTTTCAACCTATTTGCTGAGTGCATTAACCGGGCGCCTAGTCTTATTGTTGGTAATCAGAATTACGTCAAGAAGGTTGTCTTCCCGCTTGAAATTCTGCCTTGGGTTGGTTTAGGGGCCGCACTTTTCCATAGTGCGGTTAGCCTTGGCGTCTGGTTGGTCGCCTATTTCATATTTTTTGGTTTTCCACATGCCACTATGCTCTACCTGCCGCTAATCCTTTTGCCGTTCTGCCTGCTCATAATGGGCCTGAGTTGGGCGCTGGCATCTTTGGGTGTCTATCTGCGCGATGTCGGGCAGTTCATTGGCCTTCTCACCACTGTGCTCATGTTCCTGTCGCCAATTTTCTACTCTGCGTCAGCACTGCCTCAAGCCTACCGGACATTGCTATACATGAATCCGTTAACGCCGGTCATCGAACAAACTCGCAATGCTCTATTCTGGGGCAAGGCGCCTGATTTTGCCATGCTCGGCATATACGTGATTTCCACCTCACTCATTGCATGGCTTGGTTTTGCTTGGTTCCAGAAGACTCGGAAAGGGTTTGCCGATGTCCTCTGAAATATCCATCAAGGTCGAAAATCTCAGCAAGTCTTACCAGATCTATGACCAACCGCGTGACCGACTGAAGCAGTTCATCTTGCCGCGATTGCAACGTTGCATCGGAAAGCCCTCGAAGGAGTACTATCGCGAATTTTCAGCTCTGAGCGATGTTTCTTTTGAGGTAAGAAAGGGGGAGACAGTTGGTATCGTTGGACGCAATGGTGCAGGTAAATCTACCTTGCTCCAGATTATTTGCGGGACACTTTCCCCTTCTGGCGGCAGCGTGTATACCAATGGCCGTATTGCGGCTTTGCTAGAGTTAGGATCCGGTTTCAATATCGAATTTACAGGCCGCGAAAATATATATATGAATGCGGCTATATTGGGTCTAACCAAGGAGGAGATAGATGCTCGCTTCGAAGACATCGTTTCTTTTGCAGATATTGGTGATTTTATCGAGCAACCAGTAAAAACCTATTCCAGCGGAATGATGGTCCGCTTGGCCTTCGCAACTGCAATACATGTTGACCCAGAAATCTTAATTGTTGACGAAGCATTAGCAGTGGGTGACTTCGCATTTCAGCACAAATGCATGTCAAGAATAAAGCAGATCATTGCGAACGGAGTTACCGTTCTATTAGTAACTCATGATGTTGGTGCAGTAATGGCTAGTTGTGACAGAGCTATTATGCTGCGCAAAGGAAAAGTTTATTCGATTGGAACAGCGGCTGAGGTTTGTGATCGTTATCTGGAAACTGACACTGCGAAACTTGATAGCGGTCAGTTCAATGAAGCAGGTCAAGTAATAACGAAAACTAATGAAACATCAGTTGAAAATCATGTGCTTTCTAATCTACAGCCGATAAATCCGAGTTACCGCTGGGGAGAGGGGGGGGTAGCGATTTCTGCATGGTCACTGTCTGATGCTTCGGGAAAACTAACTACCTCGTTCCATTTTGGAGAGGAAATGGTTCTGTCGGTCTTACTTAATGCAACTGAAAATATAGATCACTGTTTCCCTGGATTTATGCTGCGCGATCGAAATGGTTATCACCTTACGGGAATAACAAATAGAACGTGTGGGAAGGATATTACTGGAATTTTTCGTGGCGAAAGTATCCTACTCGAATTTAAAATAAAACTTTTGTACCGTGCAGACAATTACAGTATTCTTTTAAATATAGCTAAAGATGAGTATGGGACTGGGTTCTACGATCTCTGTGAAAATGTAGGAAACTTCACAATTCTCGCTGAGAATGCAGAATGCCCACCGTGGGGGTATGGTCGAACATATTTGCCGACAACTCTCGATGTAACGCTTATAAAAAAATAGATAGACTACGGTTTGGATTAATTGTGAGTAATGATATCTTCCTAAATAGTAATACTGTCTGCAATATCTGTGGCGATAAAAAATTAACAGCGCATTTGCGTCGTAGTGATGGTCTTTATGTTTTGGTTTGTGAAAATTGTGGAATGGGTGTTCTTGAGAAATTTCCAATTGACTCGGCTGTGCTTTATGGTAATGATTATTATATAAACTCCGGTAGCAATTCTTCTGCCGGTTATCACGATTATGATCACAGTTCTGAGCACGGTGTTTTGTGGGCCTCGGAAATGCTAAAGGCATTAAAGAGTAGTGGCCGTGTTCTTGATGTTGGTTGTGCAAATGCTTTCTTGCTTAAGTCACTAGGGGGGGAATATGACACCTACGGTATTGAAGCAAATAAAGCGGCGGCTATCTTCGCTGAGTCTGCTGGTGTGAAAATTATAGGGAATGATGTTCTTGACGCGACTCTCTTAGATAATTATTCAGGATATTTTGATGCTATTACAGCGATCGCCGTGTTTGAACATGTAATGGATTTTAGAAAGGCAATTGAGGTTTCTTTAAAATTGCTAAAATCAGATGGAATATTGATTTTTGAAGTCCCCTTGATATCTGAAGTTAATAACAACAATACGTGGCTGACGTCCTCTCTTGAGCATCTTTTTTATCCTACAGAGAAAGGGATCAAGAATTTATTTGAGGTTCAATTAAATAAACCAATGGCAGGGCGTGAAGTCGTAATTCAAGATTATGCATCTACATTTGTTGGTTTTGTCGCAAACGATGAGTCAGTTTTCTCAAAGAAAAAATTGATTTTTGATGAAATTTTATCTACGCCATCTTCGAATTTCCCTCGGGAAATTCGGCGTGCGCAGATGCTCCTCCGCGTGATACATGCAGCAGACTCAAAGCCAGAGCATTTGAAATTTGTTTATGAGCTTTTCCCGTCTGAGAAAAGCATTCCATTTTTGTCTAGATGTCTAGATTTGTGGAGCGCAGACGCAGAAAGACTTAAGAGTCTACGAAATTATCTAGTTAGTGTTGAGGAAGCACGATCATGGCATGCCGATCGCACGAACTCTGCGATATCCGAGCGCGATGCGGCGATGTCTGAGCGTGACGCGGCGATGTCGAAACTTCACGATGTATACCGTTCAAAATCTTGGCGTCTCACGGCGCCATTAAGGTTTGCCATAACTGCGGGGCGATTACTTGGACAGATTGGGTTCCGTTTCTTCCGATTGGGTTTTAGGCTGCTAAGTCGTCAACGGCTAGCTTTGGTATTTCGATTATTAGTTCAAGGTGATTTTAGAGGTATTCAATCAGCCTTTAATTCATATTTGAGAAACGAAACGAAGCGATTCACAAAAAAAAAGGCGCTAGAGTGCGTTTCGCCGTCACCACTCAATATTGGACAGCCATTAGTTAGTGTCGTTATCCCATGCTTCAATTATGGTAAATTTGTTGTTGCCGCAATTGAGAGCGTGCTGGCTCAGACCCTGAAAAATGTTGAAATTATTGTTGTTGATGGAGGTTCCACCGATAGCGGTACCTTGGAAATATTGAAGACAACAAAGAAAGATAGAACGCGCATTCTGTTTAGGGATGGGCGCCATCTTGTAGGTGATAACCGGAACTATGGAATTGAGCTTGCTCGTGGACGTTACATTTGCTGTTTGGATGCCGACGATACACTTGATGCTACGTACCTTGAAAAGGCAGTTTTCTATCTGGAAACCTACGGCTATGACATCGTTTCTACGGCTATAAACTATGTCGGAGCTAGGGAAGGGCAGGTAGATATCATGGAATGCCCAACTCTGACAGATATGGTCGATGGCAATCATGTGCTGACGTGTGCGGTATTTAGAAAGCAGCTATGGGAAGCGGTTGGTGGTTATGTTGATGTGGGTATTGGGAAACATCATGTTGCCGAGGATTGGGATTTTTGGTTAAGGCTCACAGCCAATGGCGCCAGAATTCGCAATATTTCTGGCGAACACCTATTTAATTATAGGATTCATGAAGCAGGGTCACTTAGTAGTGCTGCCGATGTTAAGTCGCTCTCGGATCAAAGAAAAGAAATTCTCAAGAGTAACCAAGGTTTGTTAACGCCAATGGCGTTTAAGTATTCCGAAGAGCAGAAATCAAGAAATCTTCGCTGCGAACCCGTACATACAGCGCTTTCGTCATGCTTTGATAACAATGATCATAAGATGACATTGCTATTGGCTATGCCATATTTTCTGGTGGGTGGTGCAGAACGACTGTTGAGTGGGCTTTGTGAATATTTGGTAAACCATGGTTGGCGGGTGATTGTGATCTCTACCTTGTCGCAAGAATCTGACCACGGCACATCTATTGATTGGTTCAAGGCAAGTACATCGGAGGTTTATTCGCTACCGAGCTTTCTCGAATTGGAAGAGAGAGGGGATTTCGTAGCCTATTTGCTCGCCTCTCGAAGAGTCGATTGTCTTCTTAATACGGGCAGCCGCTTAATATATGAGTTGACTCCATCGTTGAAAAAGAGCAATCCCGATCTTAGTATTGTCGATTTTTTGTTCAATAAAGTTGGGCATGTCGATTCGCATTTAGAATTCAAGAACCATTTTTCTTTTGCACTCGCTGAAAACCAAGAAGTTTTCGATTGGTATATTAATGTTGCTGGATGGTCTACTGAATATCTTGCGAAGGTGACAAGTGGTGTGGATTTAAGACGCCTGTCGCCAGGAAACCGTCCAAAGGCCTTGATTGATCAATATTGTATTGACCCAGCCGAATTGGTCGTTGGTTTTTCTGGAAGATTTTCTGAAGAAAAAGGACCGGATGTTTTCGTCGAAGTCGCAAGGATGTGCAGGGAGTGCAAAAATCTGCGCTTCGTTATGACCGGGGCGGGGCCAATGACAGAATTGATAATGAAAAAGGTCAAGGAGTTGCCGAAAGGGATCCGCTTTGAGTTTGCCGGCCTTGTTGATGATGTTGATCAGTATCTGGCGCTATATGATGTGTTGGTACTCCCCTCTCGTTTTGATGGAAGGCCGCTAGTAGTGATGGAGGCTTTGGCGTGTGGCATACCTGTTATTGCATCGGATGTTGGTGGCTTAGCAGATCTGGTTAGCGATGGAGTGAGTGGATATCTTGTTCCGCCAGCAGATGCAAGGTCAATTGCTGACCACATTGTTCGGTTGGCAGAAGACAGGCTGCTCCTAGCTACAATGAAAAATGGCGCGCGTAAATTGGCAGAAGAGAAACTGGATGCCAACATTGCTTACCAGAACTTCGAGGCATCTCTTCGCAGGGCAATTGACGCTTGCGTAGAACTCAATTGATTGCTTGATTATATGGATTGTATTGATATGGAGCTAATATGGAATTGAAAGGCAAGAAGGTTCTGGTCACTGGTGCGGATGGTTTTATAGGAAGCCATCTAGTCGAAGCATTGGTTAGCCGTGGATGCGATGTGCGGGCTTTTGTTTTCTATAACTCTTTTAATAGTTGGGGGTGGCTGGATACTGTTTCGCCGGATATCCAGAAGAAATTGGATGTATTCGCAGGCGATATACGTGACCCCAATGGCGTACGCGAGGCGATGGTTGGATGTGATGTAGTATTTCATTTGGCTGCATTAATAGCGATCCCATTTTCGTATCACTCACCTGATTCGTATGTCGATACGAATATTAAAGGTACACTGAATATCCTGCAGGCAGCAAAACTGCTAGGGACATCGAAGGTTCTGGTGACCTCGACGTCAGAAGTTTATGGTACAGCGCAATATGCCCCAATTGACGAAAAACACCCGTTTCAAGGGCAGTCACCTTACAGTGCAACGAAAATTGGCGCGGATCGGCTTGCTGAATCCTACTATCGCTCATTCGGAACGCCTGTTGTAACGGTCAGGCCGTTCAATACATATGGACCACGACAATCAGCCCGTGCAGTCATACCGACAATAATTACCCAGTTGCTCAGCGGCGCCAAAGAATTGAAACTAGGCAGTCTGAGTCCGACGCGTGACTTCAATTATGTGCTTGATACGGTAAATGGTTTCATCGCACTTGCGGAGTCGGATGAGGTGATTGGAGAAGAGGTAAATATTGCAACCGGGGTTGAACATACCGTGGGTGATGTCGCGAATTTCTTGATCTCACAATTGAATCCCGAGGTAAAGCTAGTTGTTGAAGACGAGAGACTGAGGCCGGAAAAATCGGAGGTATTTCGACTGATCGGAGACACTAGAAAAATTATGAGTCTCACATCCTGGCGCCCAAGTTTTGACCTGAACGCCGGGTTGTACGACACAATCCAATGGTTTAAGCAACCGAGTAATCTCGCCCGATATAAAGCATCGATATATAATATTTAAAGGTAAAAAATGAGAGCAATAATACTTGCCGGTGGAAAAGGCGTTCGTCTTCGCCCATATACAACGTTGATTCCGAAACCGATGGTACCCCTCGGCGGAAAAATGTCCATTCTTGAGGTGGTGTTGACGCAACTCTCTCAATCAGGTTTCACTCACGTCACTTTAGCCGTAAATCATCTTTCCCATTTAATAATGGCATACTTCGGTGATGGAAGTCGCTGGGGCTTGAAGCTCGATTATTCATTGGAAGATGAGCCGTTAAGCACTATCGGCCCTTTAACGCTTATCGATGATCTGCCGGAAAATTTCCTGGTGATGAATGGCGACATTCTTTGTGATCTCGATTATCGGAAATTCTATAACTCACACATCGCTGCAAATGCCGATGTCTCAGTCTCTGTATATAAGCGAGAGGCCAAGATAGATTTTGGTGTTCTTAAATATGATCAGAACATGACACTCCGTGAATTTCAGGAAAAGCCGGTATATTCGTTCGATGTTAGTATGGGGATTTATTGTCTGTCTAGAAAAGTGGTTGAAAAGTTGCCACGTGGCAGCGTTTATGGATTTGATAATTTAATGCTTGATGGTATACGCGACGGAGGCAACATTAAAATTTGCCCGTTCCATGGCTATTGGCTTGATATCGGCCGTCCGGATGACTATGAGTATGCTGATCAGAATTTTGATCAACTTTCCGAAAAACTGGGAATTTAATATTAATGACTGCTCTCGTAACGGGTGCTAGAGGAGCCTTTGCGAGGGCTCTCGTCCCCAAGCTTGAAGAGTCCTTGCAGACTGATGTTGTACAAGCGGTTCGTCATTTGGGTAATAGATCATCCGAAGTTGAATGCGATTTATCGGACAGACATGCTGTCGAGAATATGATAAGCAGGACAAAGCCTAAGCTTATCTATCATTTGGCAGGTAGCTTTGCTGGTGATTTTGAAACGGATATATTGGTTAATGCATACAGTTCAAAATGGATATTTGATGAATTAATCCGTTTAAACCTTGACTGTCGAGTGGTTGTGATTGGAAGTGCTGCTGAATACGGAATGGTGAGTGAATCGGCAAATCCAGTTTCAGAAACCCACCCGCTCAATCCAGTGTCGGTCTACGGCTTAACTAAGGTAATGCAAACTCAGATTGCCAAATATTATGCCTCAACACATGGAATCGATGTCGTCGTAGCAAGGGTTTTCAATTTGGCTGGAGAAGGGCTTTCCCAACGCCTTTTCTACGGACGCCTTCTGTCGATGGTTGATTTATATAAACGAAAAGAAATCGAAAAATTATCGTTTGGCAATCTTGATGCCGTGAGGGACTATGTTGATTTCGATCAGGCAATTGAACAAATTATTTCCATAGCCAACAGAGGCGTTAAAGGGGATGTTTATAACGTTGGTAGCGGCGTTCCGGTTCGAATGAAAGATCTTTTGAATAAAGTGCTGATCGAAAACAATATTCCATTGGGCTGTGTTGAATCGGTGGCGCAATATCAGAAGCGGAGTGGGGATGTGCCTGTTATTTATGCAGATATTAAGAAAGTTTCTGCACTTCGTGATCAGGCCACTTAACTAATGCTCGGTATCATTGATGGATTCCGGTTCAGAGCTTCAAAGTGGCATATTCGGAGCTTGAGATCGTGTCTCCTTTGAAGGGCGTTGAAAAAAATCGCAAGAGTACAGTTCTATTGATTAGCAATGAAGGAACAATGACCGGAGCTCCTCTGTTCCTTGAACGGCTTGCAAATGGCCTCGCGAAATCAACAAAGTTCCATGTTGTCGTATTCTTCTCATCTGGCGGGCCTATAGCCTCCCGAATGCAGACGGATGGGGTCGAAACTTATATTTCTGTAAAGCGACCGTCTTCGCGTTGGAAGCTGATTTCCCTCTTTCATAGAGTTGTCCATTACTTAAAGTTCATTAAGACATTATGGCTGGTACGGCCAAATGTTGTTTACTCAAACACTATTGTTAATTGTGGAGAGACCGTTCTAAGTAGAGTTTTTGGATTTCCAACAGTGCTTCATATGCATGAGGGGATGAATTTCGCATCAAAACTAAGAAATAAACTGTTAGTACATGGTGCATCGCGCGCTGCTGGGCAGCCTGGAACGGTTTTTCGGCATCCTGATCGAGCACTACGCCGGGGCGTTTCCGCTGTGGCTGGCGCCGGTGCAGGCGGTGCTGATTCCGGTGACGGACAAGCAGACCGCGGCGGCCGAAGAGGTCGCCGCGAAACTGCGGGCGAAGGATTTCCGCGTGCAGGTGGACGGGCGGCCCGAGAAGATGGGCGCGAAGATCCGCGATGCGCAGATGCAGAAGATCCCGTACATGCTGGTCATGGGCGGGCGGGAGATCGAAAACGGAACCGTTTCCGTCCGCAGCCGGGTGGCTGGGGACGAGGGAGCCATGCCGCTGGAGGCGTTCATCGACAAACTGGATGCCGAACGGCGGGTAGAAACGAAGGTACTGCCGGAACCGTTGTTGCCCAGCGCCCAGAACTGCAAGTTGGTCGCGCCCGTTGCGAAGGTCGGGCTCAGCAGCCACTGGCCGGTGGCCTTGAACTTGTACGCCGGCGAGTTGGCGCCGTAGAAGCCGGCGCCCGTGTAATCCAAATCGGAGGCGCCGCTGGTGGTCCAGCCGCTGGGCACCGAGGTGTCCGTCAGGGTGGCGAAATCTTCGGTCAGCACGTCAGCCCCGCCGCTGCCTGCGGAGAACGAATCAGAGGTCGCGACATCCAGCAGATAACTGGCCGCGCCGGTGACGGCGTTCCAGTTGGCGGTGAAGCGGTCGTTGCCGATGCCCGTGACGGCCGCGAGCGTCGGGGCCGGCAGGGTGGCCGTCACCGACAGGGTGGCCGTTGCCGAGCCGCCGTTGGCGTTGGTGCCCGTGAAGTGGAAGGAATTAGGGGTATCTTCATTTCTTATCGTTCAACGTCCACGCTCTCCCTCACCTTGACCGTCCGCGGCAAGGTGTAGGTGAGTAGCGTGTTGTTGGGCCATCTTGCCTCATTGCTGTGCCCGGAGTCCAT
>Ga0255345_1006098_pt1 | contig 11963 bp, 11 predicted proteins | sample wastewater_treat_6_FD_192415 | JGI IMG/M metagenome (GOLD analysis project Ga0255345, IMG submission 192415) | Wastewater microbial communities from Lulu Island WWTP, Vancouver, Canada - plant20 | ecosystem: Engineered > WWTP > Wastewater > Unclassified | place: Canada: Vancouver, British... | reverse complement strand
GCTGACGTTCACCATGATACATGCTATGAGGTGCAATAATGGCTGATGATAAACCTACCAAGAGCCAACTATCTTATCTCAAATCGCTTGGGGTAAGGCAAAAGCCAAAAACAAAGGATGAAGCTTCTTCCCTTATCGATGCGGCGCTGCAGACTGCACCGCCTGAAAAATATCAGCTTGAATATTTACAACAGCTACATCACACAGAGCCCGTTTCCTCATTTGCGCAGGCTCGAAAATTCATACGCAAATACGAAAATCCAGTCCATGACCAACTGGGCGATATATATCCACTCTACGCCTACAGAGTAATTCCATATAGCATTGTCAGAAAAATCGTTGTGACCTTGCGTAATTCCCATCTATGGGATCGCATTGCTTCGGCACAAATAATCAAAACAACTGAATATGAAGAAGTGTTAGCGCCAGCCCTTGGTTCCGATGTTTTTAAGATTCTGAATACAAAGGGAGAAGCTACCGCTGGGCGCCTCGAAGAGAAGGCAAGCAATTCACAACAATATATAGAAGGTTATCTTTCAGCCCACGGATGGAGCATTCAAGAGCAGGAACTGCGCGAAATTGCCTTTGACGCAATAGTAAACGGACTAGCCGGCAAAATGTCATCCGCACTCCAGTCTACTGATGATGAGGATGAAATGTATAAAAAGGACAACAAGCTCAATCAATCGCTCAAAGCGCTGCTTAAAGAACATCACATCAACATTGGTACGGGCTGCCTACTTTTAGTGCTATTCAGTTCGGGAATAGCAACGGCAACCGCAATAGCTCTGAGAATTATAACATGAAGATGGGTGAACAAGGCGCTGCTGGGTACGCGCCACAAGTGGCGCGTCCCCAGAGCGCTGACGTTCTGCTTCGCAACACGATGAAAAATGAATGGCGCTACAGCGACGACGACCGCTATACGATGAAATCGAACGCCTACAGCACGTTTTCCACGCTATGGAAAATATTTCCGGGAGTTTTCCACGGTATGGAAAACGTTTATGGCGCAACGGGGGAGCGGCGGGGGTCGTCGGGCGGCGGGGTGAGCAGGCGCGGGCCTCGGCGGTACAGGCGAAGGGCCAGGATGATGGCGCGTATTTCGCCGATGAATTTGACCGGGATGTGCCAGGGATGGGCAAGATGGTATTTGGTGCGCACTTCGCGGAAAGGGCGGCGGGCAATTTGCCAGATTCGATCCCAGCCGCAGCCTTGTCGCAAAAAATAATAGTAGGCGCCGACGCTGTGGTATGGGGAGGGGCTGGAGAGGTGGCTTCCGGTGGCACGGGTGCCTCCGCGGCTGACACGCAAGTGCTGTATGGAGGCGCGGGGCTCAAACCAGATTCGCCCGCCGGCGGCGATGAGGCGTTTGGCAAATTCTGTTTCGAAGCGGAAGGAGACGGGTGGGATGAAGTTTTCATCGAAGCCGCCCAGTTCCAGAAATCTCGCGCGCAGGACGGAGCAATTGCCGGCCATTATGTTGGTGAGCCATCGCGGCTGGTCGCTGGCGAAGTTAACATCCAAATCCTGCGTCAGGTGCATGGGTCGGCGCGGGCGCGTTGGACGGTGCGGTGTCGGCTGTATGATTTGCCCCACGACGGCCCAGGCTTCGGGGTGTGCGGCGTGTGCGCGGCAGTGATTGGCGACAAGGTCCGGGCTTGGAATGATGTCGTCGTCGAGGAATAACACGAGGTCGCCTTTCGCCTCGCGCACGCCGAGATTCATCGCCACGGGAATGGATGGCGCGGGCAGGCGGATGTGGCGGATGTGTCCTTCGGCTTCCTGCCGTTTCAGCTCCTGTTCCACCTGCGGCGGGTGGGTTGGGGTTTGGTCCATCACCAGGATTTCGCCGGGCGGGTGCTCGAGTTGCGAAAGGGCCGTCAGCGTTTGCAGCAGGACTTCTTCGCGCCGGTAGGTGGGGATGACCACGGAAATGGATGGGGCGAGATTTGACATGCGGATTCCTGTTTTAATCTCCTTGGACGGGAAATGAAGAGCGCCAAGTCGCTCCCAGCCAGCGCAGGAGGGCCGGAAGCGACCACGGCCGCTGCCGCAACGCCCGGGCCAGATAGGCGCGGGCCAGAGGCGGCTCGCGGTGTCGCAGACAGCAGCCGACGAAATACAACCCCGCAAATTCATCGCGTGGCCGCGCAGGACGGCGGCGGTGGCGGAGCCGGGAGGACAGCACCTCGGCTTCAGCCAGCCAAGGGGCTTCCGACTCACCGCGGAGGCGTGCGTTGTGGCACGCGCCGATCAAACGGCGATAGGCCTCCTGTTGCTTATGGTGGCGACCGCTGATGGAGTCCGGAGAATATCTGAAAGAGTACAGTGTTTCCGGTACAACACCAACGCCGCCGCGTTCCGCCAGCCGCATGACGAGGTCCAGGTCCTGAGCAAAGTAAAAATGCGGGCGATAGCCGCCGGCCTGCTGATAGGCGGCCGTGCGCATGAGAATGGCGCCATGCGGGCAGAGTGTTTTCCATTGCTCAACGATTTTTTTGCGGGCGGCGGTTTCGTCTGGGGGCAGTGCAACCGTGTATAGCGTCACACCTTCGGCAATTTGGCAGCGTGCGGCGCACACCACCAGGTCCGGGGCATCGGGCTGTTGCGCGCGGGCCAGTTGCGCCTTCAGGCGGCCCGGCAGCGATACGTCGTCGGCATCCTGGCGCGCAATCCACGGCGCGGAAGCCAAGGCGCAACCGTCCATCAACGCACGCGTGAGACCTTCGTTTTTCTTATGCACGACCTTCAGGCGGGCATCCTTCTGCGCCGCTTCGTCCAGTACGGTGGCGGAGCTATCGGTGGAACCGTCGTTCACGACAATGAATTCGAGTTCCACGCCCTCCTGCGACAGAATGCTTTCCAGCGCGGCCGGCAAAGCGTCCGCGTTGTTGTAAACGCTCATCACAACTGAAATGTCAGGCTGGGCAGTCATGTTTTTTGTTCACTTTCGGCAGGTCCCATCCAGGACTGACGCATGGTGTCATGACTGAAAGGCCGACGGGTTGCGCGTCGCAACCATTCGGATGCAACAGCCACCCTCCGCCAACCCAGAAGCTGACTCCAGCGGCGATAGCGTCGAAAGGATGTCATGCTTGGTGCCGCTTCCTCGGCCAGCGACAAGAGATCAGCGGCCACAGCGGATTCGCCTAGCTGGGCCGCTTGGCGGGCCTTGGCAAAAACCCAGCGCGCAAAATGCCGCATTTCCGGCGCGGACTCATCCACTCCGGCAGCCAAGGCGCAACGGAACAGGGTGTTGAAAAACCTGAGTTGATCGGTCGGCGTGAGCCAGTACTTTCCGGTTTGCCGCTGGCCGGAATGCTTGCGCATGTGACAGACCGGTTGGTTGACAAAGGCCAGTTTCACGTTCAAAGCGCCGGCCCGGGCGTCATATTCCCAGTCCTGAGAATAGCGTAAATCCGACCAAGAGCCTATCCGGTCGCAGATGGAACGACAGTAGAGTGGCGTGTGCGTATTCCACCAGCGATCCACGAGCAAACTGGGAAAGAGGTGCGGGATTTCTCGGCCAGACCATTTATACGGGTCTTCTAGAATCCTTCCCTGTTCATCCACCAGCCGCGTGATGCCATACGCGATTTCGCAATCAGGCCGCGCACGCAACGCCGCAATTTGCAAACGGAATTTTTCCGGCAACAACAGATCGTCGCTATCGAGATATTGAATAAATTCTCCACGGGCGGCCAGCCGCCCCGCTTCGCGGGCCGCGCCGGCTCCGCGCGGCGGCAAATGCAACACGCGGATTTTTTCTGGGTGACACGCGGCCATTTCATCCGCGGCTCGTTCGGTTCCATCGGTGGAGCCATCATCGCACACAAGCACTTCCACGAGCGGGTGGGTCTGAAGAAGCACACTATCCGCAGCCTCCTGAAGCCATTGCGCACGATTGCGCACGGGGATGATAACGCTCACAAGATCCTGCACCACGGGTGTCGTCATTTCATGTCGCTCCCTCGTCCCGCCAAATAGCCAGCATAAAAGAACCAACGCTCCACCCAGAGAATCAGCCACAGGCTCAGCCAAGAGGCCGACATGGAACCGGGCAATTGCCTGTGTATGTCCCCGACGCGGCGCACGCCCGGACGCCACGGAAAGGGCGGATGAATCCCCCCTAATTGCGCCTGTCCCTTAGCCGTCAGGAAGGCACGTTTCAAATAGCTCCAAGTGGTGATATTGCACAGATGCACCACCACGGCGCGCGCGGCGAACGGAACGGGACACTTATCCGGATTGGCGCGCACAGCAAACTCGCTGTCGCCCCCGGATTGCCCGGGCAAAAACAAACCATATGTCTCAAAAGCGGTGCGGGCGACCAGCATGTTGCCACCGGAGAGGTGTCCGGTTTCTGTCACCATTTGCTGCCGGTGTTCCGCCGGCCGCGTCAAGGCCAACAAGGCGCTGCCCAACGTGGAGCGAATCACTTTATTTTCGATGCGCCCGCCGGCCAGCCAGAAATTGGCGTCTTGCGCGGCTTTCACCAGTTCCTGAATCCATTCCGGCGTCGGCACGGTATCGGCGTCCAAAAATAGCAGATATTCACCGTTCGCCGCCGCAATGCCCCGATTGCGGGCGAGATAAGCAGAGCGCCGCGGTTCGATGAGGGGCTCAAAACCGGCCGCGCGGGCGACGGCAACACTGCCATCGCGCGAGCCGTTATCCACCACGATGATCTGGGTTTTATCGCGTGGATAGGTTTGTTGTGTTAACGCCGCGAGCACCCTGGACAATGTGGTGGCATCATTTCGGCAGGGAATGATGACCGATACGGGAGGTTGTCGACCACTCACGCTCATCGGTTGGCCTCGCGCCACGACAACCAATCCCGCCATCGGCGGCGCACACCCAGCCAACCGGGAATGATGGCCCCCGGCAAATCCACCGTCCGCCAAACGGGCGGCCAGGCGATAACCGCACGCAACAAATACCAGCGCCGTTTCCAGTGCGACCAGCCGGTGGTATAGCGCAGGGTATGCAACAATCGCCCGCAACGCGCGGCGCGCCGCCAGCGCCAGGGGCCTTGTTGAATGTCGGGGTTGGTTTGAGTCATGCGGCGATAACTTTCCAGAATCCGTTGGCTTTGAGCATCCCGCTGCCCCGCGTGCATTCGCCGACCTGCCCAAAACGCATCCACTTTCAGAGCCGGTCGCCGCAAAATCATGCGCAGCCAGCATTCCGTATCGGCATTAAAATAATCCGGTGACCACCCGCCCACCTCTTCAAAGGCTACGCGGCGGAAAAAAGCCGCAGGCTGCAACACCAGTGTTATGGCCGACAAATAGTTCTCAATGGAAAAAGGGCCGGACACCCAACGGGACTGCTCGCGGCCGGCCGCATCCGTTTTGATGGTGTCCGCATAAATCAGCGCCATCTCTGGATGTTTTGCGAAAAGCTCAACCACCTCCGAAAAAACGCCAGGCAGATAGAAGTCGTCCGAGCTTTGAATGCCGCAAATGTCACCGCGCGCACGCGCTAGCCCTTTATTGACGGCATCCACGACACCATCATCAGGCTCGGATGTCCAGCGCAGTTCGGGAACGTTTCCGAACGACTTCAGCACGTCAACGGTTCCGTCCGTGGACGCGCCGTCCATCACGACAATCTCAATGGGCCGGTAATCCTGCTCCAGGCAGGATTCGATGGTTTGCCGAATATATGCGCCCTGATTAAAGCTCGGCACGATGATGGAAATCAGCGGTCGCGGCGGCAAGGGCTGGAACGGCGCGGGCTTGTTCATGCGGGGGAAATCCGTTGACAATCCGCCAGCCACGCCTTCACCAAGGGCCACTCGTCCGGCGGGAATATGTTTTCAGCCACCAGCGCCTGATAGCAAAGCAATAAGTTGTCGGCCACGGCCGCCGCGCCGGGAGCCAGTGTCAATTTTTCCAGAATGCTGGCAATGCGCGCGTTTTGCAGATAGCCGGGCACCTCGTCTTCAAAATCGCGCAAATAATTGTGCGGATTGCGGTCCTGATGAACTTCGGGCGCATGAAAAACCACGCCAACACCCAACGCCCACAGACAGCGCTGGGCAATCAGGCTTTTCCAGATGTCGCACATGCGGAAGGAACAATGGCTGGGCACATAAAGCAGCGGAAACGCACGCGGCCACCACCACGTGCTTTGCGTATTAAACGGGCACCACTGCCCCTCGGTCAGCACAACCGGCGGCCGCGTTTCAAAATCGAAGGGGCGGTCCTGCGTCAAGCGCCAGACGGCATCCACGTCCGGCGAGCCGTTGGCGAGACCCTGCTGAACGGGCGCATCCACGGAAGCGCCCAATGTCCGCGCGGCAGGCGGCGCATCCCCCAGCCTCTCCAACGGGAAGCCGCGCGGCCAAATTTGCGGGTCCTCGGTGAATTGCCGATACACATTCACCCAGCCTGTACCATCCACGCCGCGCGCATCCGCGACCTGCTCACGGCGCAATGTCCAGGACGCCAGCGGCGCATTGTCGTCGTCGGTTTCGTAGATGCACGTCGCGCCGGATCGAATGGCATGCAAATAGCCGATATTTTTTCGGGCGTAATGACCAATCGGCAGATGCGCGGCCAATTCAAAGCCGCTGGCTTCCTGATCGACCAGACTTAAAAAATCGCAGTTGGGCAGCGAGAACTCCGGCGGCCCTTTTTTGTCGCCAGCCACCACCAAGCGGCCCTGAAATTCGCCCAAGCGCCGATGCAGCTCGCGGACGGCAACCGTCGGCGGTTGAATGGTCGTGATAACGGCATAGCATGAAGACAGCTGTGGCATGTCAGTTTTCCTCCCGAACGGCAATCCGGCATTCTCCGCGCACGGCAATCAGGCCTTCGCGAGCCTCACCGCGATATCCGTGGCCGTACCAATCGGCTTCGATGACATCACAGGTCAATGCGCCATCCACGCGATCAATCAGGCGCACACCCGGCTCGAACACCAGCAAGTCCAACGAATAGGCCCCAGCCATGAGGGGAAGTTCCGGAATTTCCAGACGAACGATTTCTTTTGCGCCGCGGCGGGCTGAGCCGAAGCCGCCGGCCATCGCGGTGTTAAAATGAATAATCTTTTGGTCAAACACGGAGCGCACGGTCACCCCAACCACGGCGGACGGAAACTGATTGAGTTGCTCCACACGAACATCCACCCGCAGTGTTTCACCCATGCGCACAGCCGTGACAGCCTCCCCGTGCTCATTTACCATCCGGGCGGCGCGAATAATCACCGGCGAATGGGCCAAAAGCGGCTTGCGTTCGTGTAACGCCACAAAACCCGCGGCATCCTGCGCATGGGTATCGGCTGTGGATTGAATGTAGGTCTGAATCACCTCATCCGTCGGCCCGATGGCCACCTGACGCCCCTGCCGCAGCAAAAGCGCCCGATGACATAGCGAGCTGACCGCGGCCATATTGTGGCTGACAAACAACACGGTCCGCCCGCCGCCGGCGACTTCCTTCATGGCGCCCAGGCATTTGTGCTGGAACTCGATATCTCCGACAGCCAGAACTTCGTCAATCAGCAGGATTTCGGGACGCAAATGCGCCGCCACGGCAAACGCCAGACGCACCTGCATGCCGGAGCTATAGCGCTTGACGGGGGTATCCATAAACGCTTCCAGCCCGGAAAATTCCACAATGCGTTCGTATTCTTCGCGAATCTCGCGCTGGAGCATGCCGAGAATGGTGCCGTTGAGAAACACGTTTTCCCGCCCTGTCAATTCAGGGTGGAATCCGGTCCCCACCTCCAACAGCGATGCAATCCGCCCGCGCAAAATCGCACGGCCCGACGTGGGGTCCGTAATGCCCGCCAGCAACTTCAGCAAAGTGCTTTTACCCGCGCCATTCGCGCCGATGATGCCGAACACTTCCCCCTCGGCAACGGTGAAGTTAAGCTCATCCAATGCACGCAATATCGTTGGAGCGCTACGCTGGACGGCGCGTCCCCGCAAGCGGGCGGCCGCGTCGGCCAGCCAGTCGCGGTGTGTCTCGCCCAGACGATATTCCTTGCTGAGCGCATGGGCTTCAATCGCAGGTTTATTTCGCGCGCTCATAGCACATCTGCCAAGGTGCGTTCTACGCGCCGGAAATAAATCATGCCGGACGCCAGAAAAACAAAGGCCAGACCAAACCCAGCGAAAATCACGCCCCACCCGTCCACCGGCTTGCCGAGCAACGACCAGCGAAAGCCCTCCACGACGCCCGTCATGGGATTCAGTTGCAGCATCCAGCGAAAGCGTTCCGGCAGCAGATTGACCGCGTAAACCACCGGCGTAATAAACATGCCCAACTGCAGCAGATACGGCACCAAATGCAGAACATCCCGATAACGAGCGGCCGCCGCGCTCAACCAAAGCGACACCCCTCCCGCGAATACCACCGCCGGAATTAAAAACAAGGGGAACAGCAAAATCGTCCAACTGAAGACCATGTCCGCCCGATACCACCCCATCATGCCGAAGAGCACCAGCATCGCCAACAGCAAATCAATCAGGCTGGTGAACAGATAGGAAAACGGCAATATCATGCGCGGGAAATACACCTTGTGAATCATGTTGCTGCCGCTCAACAAGCTGCCGGATGCGCTCGTGATCGTGGTCGTGAAATACGTCCACGGCAACAAACCCGCGTAGAGAAAAATGGGATAGGGATAACCATCGGAAGGCAAATTCGCCAAACGGCCGAACACCACGCTGAACACCACCATTTGAATCACCGGCTTGATGATGGCCCAAGCGATGCCCAGCAGGCTTTGCTTGTAGCGCACGGTCAAATTGCGCCAAGCCAGCGTCGCCAGCAAATCGCGATAGGCCCACAATTCACCCAGCGCCAAATCCAGCCAGCCGCGCCGAGGACGCCGGACGATTTCTCTTTTTTGCGGTGCACTCATTCGGTCACGGCGGCAATCATGGGCTCTTGATGCAGTAAAAGGCCAGTTTGTTTTTCAACCCGCTCGCGGACCAACCCCGCTAACGCCAAAACGTCGGCGGCCGTTGCCTGCCCGGATTCATTGATAATGACCAGCGGATTACGCGAATAAAGGCGCGCGCCAGCCCGCTGCAATCCAGCCGCGCCAGTCAGTCGAATCAATTGCCCCGCGCTCACTTTGATGTGATCATCGGCAACAGCAAATGACGTCGCCCTCAGTTGCGCGGCCGCCTCCGCCCCCAACTGGTCTTGCGCCTGTCGACACGCCTCTTCAAACTGCGCGCGCGACACCACCGGATTCTTGAAAAAGCTGCCCGCATTCCCGATGTGGGCGGGGTCCGGCAAGCGCCCATCCCCGCGAATAGCCAAAATCCCCCGACGCATGTCCGCCGCGGAAAGGGTTTCCACCGCCTGCTGCTCCACCCACTCGCGCACACTGCGATGCGAACAGCACGGCGCGCCCTCTTTTCGCAAACGAAATGTGACGGCCGTAATGACAAAGCGCCCTTTGTGCGTCGTGTTGAAAATACTTTGGCGATATTGAAACAAGCATTCCTCCTTCGCCAAGGCAACAGGCTCCAGACTGCCCCGCTCCAACGCATCCACGGCAATCAGCGTGTCTGCCGCTTCCTGCCCGTACGCGCCGATATTTTGAATGGGCGCCGCGCCGACCGTGCCGGGAATCCCGGCCAGATTTTCGAAGCCCCAATATCCAGCTTCCGCGCAACGAGCCACCAACCCATCCCACGTTTCTCCGGCGGCCGCCCGAACAGTCACCGTCGCCTCATCTTCCGCGACAACTTCAAAACCGGCCAATTCCATTTTGAGAACCAGCCCCGGAAAGCCCTCATCCGGAACCACCAAATTGCTGCCGCCGCCCAAAATCAAAACCGGCAACTTCAGCTCCCGCGCCGACAGCAAAGCCTGACGCACGTCATCCACACTGCGCGCCGCCATGAAATAGCGCGCGGGGCCGCCCACCCGCATCGTGGTCAGCGGCTTCAGCGCAACCTGTTCTTGCCAGACAACCGGAATGGATGGGTGAGCTTTTGTCATCGCTGCAGACATTTCCGCCATGGCGTCATTGAATACACAAAAATGGTCCTCGGTTCAAAACAAAAGGCGAACGTTACCGCCGGAGCGAAAAGCTTCGCCGCCAATCCCATATTTTTGAAATGCATGTTGACACTCGCCCGCCCCCTCCCTAGCGTGATGTTGCAAGACATGGGCGGAATACCGGAAGGACTCCGGCACATGCCGAGATGAGATGCGTACAGACCTAAAACCGAAATTGTGTCGAGCGTGCGGCCATTACGCGCATCCCGAAGCGCGGCGTTGCTCGCGCTGTGGCGCCGTATTGCCCCGCTCGATGAGCTGGTTCTCGCGCCTGTCGCTAGTGGTTATTATATTGATTATCGTCGGCGCGATGGTGCATGCCTGTTGCCAGCGCGCCCCTTCAACCGCCCGTTGGCGCTTGCCGTTCTGCGGCGAAAAAGAGACCCCTGAGCCAGCGCCGCCCGCAACGAATATCTTGCCCAGCGTGAAATCGCTGATGTTGAAATAAGGCAATCCCCCATAAACCGCATGTCGCCTCAAACCCGGCCTGAACCGCTCATTGGCGCCCGCCGGAAAACGGCGCGAGGCATCGCGGCAGAATCCCCTGCAAATAGGCCAGCAAGACGCCATAGTTGACCATCGGCACCCCTGCCGTTTGCGTTTGCGCCTGCCGCCATTGCATTTCGCGCCGGTTCAACATGCACCCGCCGCAATGCACCACCAGCGCGTAATCCTTCAAATCCGGCGGATAAGCCATTCCCGCCGTGTGGGTGAACGCCAGCTTTTTGCCCGTATGTTTCAGCAACGCGCGCGGAATCTGCACGGAGCCGATGTCATCCTCCTGACGGTGATGCGTGCATCCCTCCGCCACCAGCACGCGGTCGCCATCGCGCAGACGCGCCACAGCCTCCGTGCCGCGCGCCAGCGCCGCCAAATCGCCCTTGTAACGCGCAAATAAAATGGAAAAGGACGTCAGCGGCACATCCGGCGGCACTACCGCGGACACCTCGCGGAACGCCTGCGAATCCGTAATCACCAAACGCGGCGGCCGCCCCAGACGCTCCAACGTGACGCGCAACTCGCCCGGCTGCGTCACCACCGCCACGGCCCGCGCATCCAGAATATCCCGAATCGTCTGCTGTTGCGGCAGAATCAGGCGGCCCTTCGGCGCGGCGGCATCCAGCGGCGTCACGAGCACAACCAACTCCCCCGGCTGCAGCAAATCGCCCACAATCCGCCGCGCGTCCGCCGCATCCTCCGGCGCAACATGCGCCAGCGCCAGCCTGAGCTCCTCCACACCCGCGCCCGTCCGCGCGGAAACTGCGTGAACGGGCGCCCCGGCTTGCGCCGCCAGCGCTTCGCGGCCGGCATCCGCCAGCGGCAACTCATCCGTTTTATTCACCACCACCAGCAACGGAATCCGTTGCGCCCGCGCCGCTGCCGCCAGTTGCTGTTCGCACTCGCCCCAGCCGAACTCCGCAGTGGTCATCAGCACGGCAATATCCGTCTGCTTCAGCACCGCCTGAGTCCGCTGCACCCGTTGCGCGCCGAGTTCGCCCGCGTCGTCCAGCCCCGGCGTATCCGTCAGCACCACCGGCCCCAGCGGCAGCAATTCCATGGTCTTCGCCACCGGGTCGGTCGTCGTGCCTTTCACCGGCGACACAATCGCCACATCCTGGCCGGTCAGCGCGTTAATCAAGCTCGACTTGCCGACATTGCGCCGCCCGAAAATAGCAATATGCACCCGCTCCCCGCGCGGCGTGGCATTCAAGCGATTGTCCGGATTTGAGTCCATTTCTGCAGCATACCACACCACCGCCCCCGCCCGCTACTGCCACCGCCCGCTACTGCCACTTCCCCCGTGCGCCCCGCTTTGCTACCATGCGCGCCATGAATCCGCCCGCTGAATGTTTCCACACCATGGAAAACTTTTTCGCGCCTCTTCCACGCCATGGAACCGGCGGCGGTTGCCAGACCGCGAAAGGAGCG
>Ga0255345_1006078_pt1 | contig 11989 bp, 9 predicted proteins | sample wastewater_treat_6_FD_192415 | JGI IMG/M metagenome (GOLD analysis project Ga0255345, IMG submission 192415) | Wastewater microbial communities from Lulu Island WWTP, Vancouver, Canada - plant20 | ecosystem: Engineered > WWTP > Wastewater > Unclassified | place: Canada: Vancouver, British... | reverse complement strand
TCATCGTTAAAATGACCGAGAAACTGGGATATCAACTGCGTAGTGAAGATAAACTAACGGCATGCGTTACCGTAAAAATTAGGTACTCCAATTTTGATACGCATACCATGCAAGCCAGAATACCTTATTCTTCAAGTGATCATACCCTCATTCAACGCGCGAAAGAATTATTCGACAAATTGTATGAGCGAAGAATGTTGATTCGATTGCTCGGCGTGAGGTTTAGTCATTTGGTGGGTGGAGGACAACAAATTAATCTCTTCGAGGATTCCGAAGAAATGATTAACCTCTATCAAGCAATGGATAAAATGCGTCAACGCTTCGGCGATCAAGCAGTACAACGCGCTATCGGTACTGGTTTTAAAATGCGTCAGTTTAATCCGTTTAACGGGAAGACTTCGTAAGGTTTGTCAAATGCTCTTTGCTAGTAGAAATCTTTCTTTAAATTTGCCTCTATGAACCCACTCGTTGATCAATATTTATTAGATGGTTGTGGTCGCTGTAAGCTAGGCGGTACCCCACAGTGTAAAGTGCATAACTGGACCGCTCCATTAATTGAAATGCGCCGCATTGTTCTCGCCGGAGGATTTACCGAAGAACGTAAATGGGGAATGCCAACATATACTTGGAAAGGAAAAAATGTTGTTATGGTAACAGCATTCAAAGATAACTGCGTGATTAGTTTTTTTAAAGGGGCTCTTCTTTCTGATCCTAAAAGTTTATTGGTAATGCCGGGTGAAAATTCACAATCAGTTCGCTTTTTACGCTTTAACGATGTTAAACAGGTGCTTAAACAAGAACGCGATATCAAGAAGTTCTTGAAAGAGGTAATTCAGCTAGAAGAATCCGGCAAAAAGGTGGTTTCAAAAAAGGCCGATGAAATGGAGGTCCCTGTTGAATTAACAAATGCTTTTAAGAAATCGGCAGCATTCAAAAAAGCGTTTTATGCTCTTACTCCCGGACGACAACGCGGATACCTCCTGCATTTTTCTGCAGCAAAGCAGTCGGATACACGTGCCGGAAGAATTGAAAAAGCTACTGAGAAAATATTGGCCGGAAAAGGGATGCAAGACTAAATGCAATAATCAATATCTATCCCGACATAGAACGTATAATGAAAAAACATATATTCACTTCTACCATAATCTGTTTTTTTCATTTTCAATTAATCGCACAATATTCTTTTATGTCTTTTAACTTGCGTTACGATAACGCCGGAGATAAGGAAATGCTTTCGTAAACAGATGGGATGTTATATTGGAACCGAAGGTCACATTTGCATTACTTAAAATCCTTCTAAAAAGGGATACTTTGTATGGGTTTAACCCTAGTGTTTACATGTTTGTAAAGTAACATAGGAGATGCATCAAAACTGATTTAGAAAAGGCAAGGGAATTAAATTATTACAAAAGGAGATAAAACAACTAAGTATTCATGAACAGATGTTGAATATTAATACCTTTGCTAAATGAAAAAGTGGGGGATAGCGATTTTGTTATTAGCAATTGTAGGCTGTAATAACCAATCAAAGCATTTGCCATATCTGGGAACTCCAGTTCAAATTGATAATGAGACCAACTACCCTGTAATTCCGCCATTTTCTTTTGTAAATCAAGATAGTTTACCCATCACGGAACAATATTTTGCAGACAAGATTTATATAGCAGACTTTATCTTTTTATCTTGTCCAACAATTTGCCCCAAAATGAATTCTGAGATGAATATTGTTTATAATGAATTCAAAAATAATCCGGAGGTGCTTTTTCTTTCGCACACAGTAGATCCGGAAAACGATAATTGTGAAAGACTAAAAAACTATACAAAAGGATTGAATATTGATACGAAAAAGTGGAATTTCGTTACTGGAAATAAAGATAGTATTTTCTATATCGCTGAAAAGGGATATTATTCAATTGCATATTCGGATAGTACAGCACCCGGGGGATTAGTACATAGCGGAGGTTTGTTGTTGATTGATAAGTCGAGACATATAAGAGGCGTGTATGACGGAACAAATGCTGAAGCAACCAATCAGTTGATAAAAGACATTAAACTTCTTTTAGAGGAATAAAATAAACCTTAGCTTTGCCGAAGATGAAAAAACTTCTTTCCATATTCCTTTTGTTTGCATTGAGCATTCAATGCGCAGGGAATCTATGGACTATAGGCATATTTTATCTTCAGCAAGATTTTATCTCTAATAACATTTGTGTAAATCGTTTTGATAAAATACCGGTCTGTAAAGGGCAATGTTACTTAAATAAGCAGTTAAGTGAAAATGAAAAGCAACAAGAGAAGCCGTCTTGTTCATATCAAAGTGAATTGCAATTATACTACCAAGAACCAACAAAACAGTTGACGAATTTAGATGTAATTATTATATCGAAGATCTGTCATGAACTTTTTCAAGATTACGGGAAGCCCGATTTTTATGGGTCATTAGACCACCCTCCCGAAAGCTTAGGCTAAAAATTTCCCCATCCCTCTTTATTTAATTTCATTCTAAACTATGCAAACAACAAATGTTGCTGTTTGCAATATTGGTTTGTTTGATGAAAAAATTAGGCACTTTTGGGCTGGAAATTTAAATGATTTCGTTATTCAATATCCTATTATAAAGCAACCGCATAAAGTAGATTTTTATATTCTAATTTTTGTGGAATCTGCCGAGGGAGAAATAATAATTGATCAATTTAAAGTTCACCCTAAAAAGTCTAGTGTTTTTGTTGTTAAACCAAATTGCATAACCGGCATTAAATTAAGTGCGAACGCGAAAGGTAAAATATTCTGCTTTGCCGAAGATTTTATTCTTAACCAAGAAAAGAGTGCAATTGCTAACCAATTCACCTTTTTAGATCGCGATAGCAAACCATTCATTCAACTTAGTCAAGAGTCTTATTCTAAAATAGGAACTATTATTAACTTAATTGTTGACGAATATATTTCTGTTCACAAAGAATCGGCAAATGTACTTAGATCGTATTTGTATATAGTTTTAACTGGAATTGAAAGAAACAGTCTTCTAATAGATAAAACTATTTTAACAAGCTCAAAGCACTTACTTATTAAGGAATTCGAGTTTCAAATTGACCAGCATTATGAAACGAAGAAACTTCCAACTGAATACGCAATTTTATTAGAGGTAAGTCCCAATTATCTTAATAAAACATGCAAGGAGATTGTTGGTTGTACCGCGGGCTATTTAATTAGAAAGAGGGTTCAAATGGAGGCGCAAAGATTGCTTCAGTTTACTGATAGTTCGGTAAAAGATATAGCATCAAAACTGGGATTTGAATCCACGTCGTACTTTATAACGTTCTTTAAAAAATCTACCAACTTAACACCTGAAAAATTTAGGCGTAACTTATTCGTTTAATTTATGAAAAAGAAAATTCTATTCGCATTGCTCTTGATTTCTGAAATATTGACAGCACAATCAATCGATTGGACAATGAAAGCGAATCCAATCCTAAATCCAATCAATGGCGTAACATTCCGCTCTGATGGACAAAAGATTATTAGCGGAACCGATTGTCATCCTGCATCAATTCGCGTATTTGATATGAATACCGGCTCACTCGATTGGGACTATTCTGTAGGAAGTACCTATATGTGCATTATGGGTGTAACCTTTAGTTCTAATTCGAATTATATCGCCGCTATTGAAGAATTTGGAAACATCTTCGTGTTTGATAACTCGGGCGCATCTCCTGTTATTCTTGATACGATTAATACAGGAACTTCTTATGGTTTTGCAACTGCAATATCTCCAGCTAACGATAAAGTTGCAGTAGGATGTTCAAATGGAAAAATGAAAATTTATAATATTCCTTCGGGAACATTATCGAATGATATTAGTGCTCATGCAAGCTGGGTTACTACGGTTGCATATTCTCCAGACGGCAACTTTATAATAACCGGAGGAAGTGACAATAAAATAAAAATATGGAGTGCTGCCGGAACATTGCTTCATACTTGCATTAGCCATACAGAATATGTTTCAGGGGTGAAAGTTACTCCTAATAACCAATATGTTATTTCTGCTAGTCGAGATAATAAAATTAAAGTTTGGGATATTAACACCGGCGCTTTGGTAAGAACTATAATAGGCCATACCGCTGATGTAAATGCAATTGATATTTCACCCGATGGAAGTAAGATAGTTTCCGCGTCATCAGATAGTACTTGCAAGATTTGGGAATTAAACACCGGCACATTAATGTCGACGTTTGGAGTTCAAGATAGTGGTGAAGTAAGAGCTGTTGCATGGTCTCCAAACGGAAATAAAATTGTTACGGGAAACATTCTTAGTGATGTTACATTGTGGGATGTTTCAACAATTCTAGGAGTTGATAACGATATTTCTTCGAATGTTGAATTAGTCACAATATTCCCCAACCCAACAGCTAATTCTGTTTACATTAAACTCCCCAATAATGAAATCCCAGAATATACTATAGTGTTTAATAGTGACGGAAAAGCCGCCTATTCACAAAAAAGCAATGGTACTTCTTTACCCGTTGAATCGTTTGTACCGGGAGAATATTTTATTCGGGTCAAAACAAATAAAAACAACATAAAATCATTCAAATTTATTAAACAATAAAAAAATGAAAACTGTAAAAATCTTGCTGTTGAGCATTGTATCAATGCTGTTATTATCAAATGTTGCCAAAGCGCAATCAAAGTTTGATTTGTGGCCGGAATTAAAAACCTTCCATGGTGTAATGTCTCCAACCTTTCATCCTAGTGAAGAGGGAAATCTATCCCCAATTAAAGAACGAATTGGAGAAATGGTTACAAAGGCTGAAGCATTAGCACAATCAAAAATCCCATCCCAATTTGAAAATGATGCAATAAAGGAAGCAGTTAATAAATTGGCGGTAGATAGTAAAAAACTTCAAACCCTAATTACAGAGAAAGCGAATGATGAGCAAATCAAAACAGCTTTAAGTAATTTGCATGATACTTTCCATGTTATTGTTGAGAAGTGCAATAAGGGTGACGAAAAACATTCTGATCATTAATTTTGAAATAGAATGTTTCAAAGAATGCATTAATAGAAAAATTTTCGGGTGAGAAATGCTTTTCGTTTCTCACCCATTGGCTGAATAATATTTAAATAAACCTCAATTTCATGTTAAACTTCAATCAAATTTTAGCATTGTGTTTCTTCCTTTATAATCTGAAAATATTACGAAGTATTTATGTAAGCACAAGTCGAATTAGAGATATTCAGAATCCTGGTAGCAACAATTAAAAAATTTACTATGCGAAGTATTAAAAACCTATTAACACTACTGATTCTTTTAGGTTGTGATTTGTCATTCTCGCAATCGCTTCCGTTTAGTGTTTATGTTGAGCCTATGAGTATTCCGGGCATGGTTGGAGTTCAGTCGTTTTGTTATGGTACCAATAATGGTAAATGGCTGATTGTTGGTGGACGAACCGATGGTTTGCATAAGTCAATGGGAATGGGAATGATGGGTCCACCGTTTCCGGCTTCATCTAATAATAATCAAGTTATTGTTGTTGATCCTCTTGCAGGACAAATGTGGACTACTTCTACTTCTACATTACCTGTTGATTTAAAAGAACAACTCGGTTCAACCAATATGGAGTATTTTCAAGATGGGAATTTTTTATACGTTCTTGGGGGATATGGTTATAAATCGTCTTTATCAAGCCATAAAACTTTTGATAAAATTACCGCGATAGATGTTCCAGGGCTAATAGATGCAGTAATAAATGGAAATACAATTTCTTCTTATTTTAGACAATATACAGATTCAAATTTTCAAGTCACAGGTGGGCAACTTGAAAAAATAAATGACACTTATTATCTAGTAGGAGGACAAAATTTTGATGGTACTTATAATTCAATGGGTATGGGTTCTTTCACTCAAACCTACTCGAATCAAATAAGAAAATTCACACTTACTGATGATGGCACTAATTTAGTTGTAAATCACTTGCAGTCGATAACAGATAACACAAATCTTCACAGAAGAGATTTTAATATGCTTCCTCAAATTTTACCATCCGGAGAAGAAGGGTTGACCGTTTTTTCTGGTGTGTTCCAAACGGTAGCGGATTTACCTTATTTAAATTGCGTGATAATTGATAGTATTAATTATTCTGCAAATAATAGCTTTGCTCAATACTTTAATCAGTATCAATGCGCAAATATTTCGATGCATTCGGACTCAATGAATGAAATGTACAATTTGTTCTTTGGTGGTATGTCACAGTACTATGAAAATGCAGGTCAATTAATACAAGATGATAATGTTCCCTTTGTTAAAACTATTGCTTGCGTAAAAAGATCTCCAACCGGTATTATGAATGAATACAAACTTCCAATCGAATTGCCTTCATTTCTTGGTGCAGGTTCCGAATTCATTCCAGACAACAATCTTTCTTTCTATCGAAATGGCGTGTTGAAATATGATTCGCTTCCTAATGATACTATCCTTGCAGGTTATATTTATGGAGGAATTACTAGTCCTTCTCCGAACGTTTTTAATACTGGTATGATGGGGTCGAATGGTACCTCATCTGCTAATTCTATCTTTAGAGTTTACATCGTTAAAAATGCTGTTACGAGTGATTTGATTAATATTAGCTCGAATCCTTTTTTATTACAAGTATTTCCTAATCCTTCAAGTGGAAAAGTCAATATTATTTTCTATACAGATACCGATAAGGAAGTTGAGGTGTCATTAAGAAACCAATCAGGTGAATTAGTTTGGTCTGAAAGAATGAATAGTCTTTCTGGCGGAGCACATAAGTTTAGTTGTTCGCCTAATAAAAATTTAATTCCTGGATCTTATTTTATTTCAATTGATTCGGGGTCAAAACACGTTACTCGGAAAATTGTAATTATAAAGTAAATAATAAAAGACAAAAATTATTGTCTTAAAGCATAGTCAGATTGGTCTTTTCTTAGATGCTTGTTTCGGTTGGTTAAGAGCCGAAACAGCATCTTTTTATTTTAGAGCCATTGAATTTTTCATCATTGACGAATGAAATCTGCAATAGATTAAATTTTTATTGTAAGTTTGATTCATTAACCCCTCCCACACATGAAGAAGTTTGTCTTATTGTTGCTACTAATATGTAAGTCAACATATAGCTCAAATGCACAGTCTACTTTTATGTCCTTTAACCTGCGTTACGATAATGCCGGAGATAAGGAGAATTCATGGGTAAATAGAAGAGACGAATTGTCGTCGATGATCTTAAACTATCACCCCGATGTACTAGGAATTCAAGAGGGCTTATATAGTCAAGTTACATTTCTTGATTCTTCTTTAACTGATTATTATTACGCCGGCGTTGGTCGCGATGATGGCGATAAGAAAGGGGAATTTTCCGCCGTGTTTTTTAATACGAAGAAGTTTTCTTTGCTCGCTACTAAAACGTATTGGCTTTCTCCTACTCCCGAAAAAGTTTCGGTAGGATGGGATGCTGCAATGGAACGTATCGTAACTTTGGCTACACTGATTAGCTTGAATCACTCCGATACTATTTATGTTTTTAATACGCACATGGACCATATTGGAAAAGTTGCGCGCGAGAAGTCGGCAGAGTTGATTTGGAGTATTATCAACACGAATAATCTTGCAAAAAATAAATTGATTGTAATGGGCGATTTTAATTCTACTCCCGATGAATCCGCAGCTCAATTGTTTCTCTCTAAAATGGATTGTGGGTTTAGTAGCAAGAATGTAAAGACTTCCGGGCCTTCAGGTACTTTTAATGCTTTTAATGTGACCGATTCCGTTACAAAACGTATCGATTATATTTTTACGAAAAACATGATTGTAACCGACTATCAACATATCAACGAAAGAAGAAAAAATAATTTGTGGCTCTCTGATCATTTGCCTGTTTATTGCAAAGTGCATTTTTAAATTATTTCGTTTAATTCTCTCCTTTTCGTTTCATAACTTTGCGAACCCAAAACAAAAAGATATGAATAAAACTTTACTTTCAATTGTTCTTCTCTTCTTCTCTTTGTCTTCCTTCGGACAAGGATTTCCTACCACCGCTGTAAATTATAGCTTGCCCACCGGTGGCTATATTTCTAGCTCTCATAATTATGGCTATTTTAATTTGGCGGAAACTGGATCTTACGACAGTAATAGCAATGGCTGGTCAATTATGGACATGAATAATGATCAAAAGCCTGACCTGGTTGTTACAAGTAAAGGTACAGGTACTTATCGCGATTGCTTTGGTCTTCCATCATCGCAATATTGGAAAGTCTATTTAAATAATGGAACTTCCTATTCCACTACACCTATCAACTGGACACTACCAACTGGAGGATATTATGATGGCAGTCACTTGTATGGATATTTTTCAATATCGACCATGGGCAGCTATCACAATAGTTCAAATGGTTGGAATTTGATGGATATGAATAATGATCATCTTCCCGATTTAGTAGTTGTTTGCCAAGGAAATGGAACGTATAGAAATTGCTTCGGATTGCCTTCTTCTCAATATTGGAAAGTATATTTAAATACCGGAAGCGGCTTTTCTACAACAGCTACTAATTATACTCTTCCAAATGGTGGTTATTTAAGCAGTGGACATCTCTACGGTTGGTTTTCAATGTATGAACAGGGTACGTATGATAGTGGAAGTAATGGCTGGTCGGTGAATGATTATAATGCTGATGGCTATCCGGATTTAGTAGTCGTTTGTCAAGGAACGGGAACATATAGAGATTGTTTCGGATTGCCTTCTTCTCAATATTGGAAAGTATATGCCGGTTCCGCTACAGGCTTTTCAACTACAGCAGTGAACTGGAGTTTACCTACAGGTGGATATAATGACGGATCCCACTTGTATGGATACTTCGGTACCGATGAAATAGGAGGCTATTATCAAAATTGTAATGGCTGGTCAGTTATTGATTTTAATAACGACAACAAACCTGATTTAGTGGTTACGTCGGAAGGAACCGGCACCTTTAAAGACTGCTTCGGATTGCCTAATAATCAATATTGGAAAGTATATTTGAATAATGGTGCAGGATTTAATACTACTCCAATAAATTGGACTTTGCCTTCCGGTGGATATACGTCAAGTGGACATAATTATGGATACTTTGCTACAAGTGGTGACCCTTACTACGGAAATTTGAGTAATGGATGGTCGCTTAGCGATTTGAATAACGATCATTTAATTGATCTGGTTGTCACAACAATTGGAGATGGAACATACGCTAATTGTTTTGGCGTTGGATCAAGTCCGTATTGGAAAGTCTATTATAACACAGGAAATGGCTTTAATACAAACGCTGTAAATTGGACATTACCTGCAGGCGGATATCTTAGCTCTGGTCATCTATATGGTTACAATATGTTAGCAAATACTGGTTCGTATGATGTAAATAGTAATGGCTGGTCAGTTATCGATATAAATGGTGATAATAAAAGTGATCTTGTTTTGTTTTCTCAAGGAACAGGTACTTACAGAGATTGCTTCGGTGTACCTAATAATCAATATTGGAAAGTTTTCCTGAATTCCTTTTCTCCTACTGCTTTGAACGAATCTTCTGTTCAATTTAATGGAATTTCTTTAGCGCCAAATCCTGCTTACTCTACTCTTAATATTACAGCTGATTATTCAATCATCAATCAAAAATATTCAGTGTTTTCTTCTACCGGCGTTAGAGTATTAGAGGGTGTTTTCTCAAATAATGAGGAGGCACTATATATTTCTTCTCTTTCTTCCGGCATCTATTTATTGCAAGTAGGAACAGTTTCTTCAAACACGATTAAATTCATTAAAGAATAAATTATTTTTTAGTTTCTCTAAAGGCTCCTACTTCAATAGGAGCCTTTTGTTTTTTAAATGATGTTGATCTTTCGTTCCTCGTCATTGCTAACCCTCAAGTGAATGATGATCGCTATGAAGTCGAACATCATTAAAAACAAAACCCCGAAATCAATTAGAATTCGGGGTTTTATTTTTGTAGTTTAATTTTATTTAATGTCAAATCGATCTAATTCCATTACTTTACTCCACGCTTTCGCAAAGTCGATCACAAATTTTTCTCGATTGTCATTCTGAGCATATACTTCTGCAATGGCTCTTAATTGTGAATTTGATCCGAATACTAAATCCACTCGCGATGCAGTCCATTTTTTGCTTCCCGTTTTTCGATCATGAGCTTCATAGCTTTCTTTCATTTCACTCGTCGGCACCCACTGGTTATTCATGTCGAGCAAATTCAAGAAGAAGTCGTTTGTTAATTGCCCAACTCGTTGTGTTAGTACTCCATGTTGTGAACCATTCGCATTAGATCCTAATACTCGCAACCCTCCAATTAATACCGTCATCTCAGGAGCACTTAGTTTTAATAATTGTGCTTTGTCAACTAAAAGTTCTTCTGCCGATACAGTGTAAATTTTCTTTTGATAGTTTCTAAATCCATCCGCTTGCGGTTCTAATACACCAAAACTTTCTACGTCTGTTTGTTCTTGCGTTGCATCTACTCTTCCAGGTGTGAATGATACTTTTATTGTATGTCCTGCGTCTTTTGCTGCTTTTTCAATTGCTGCATTTCCAGCTAATACAATTAAATCAGCAATCGATACTTTTCTCTCTTTGTTGGCATCGTTAAATTCTTTTTGAATAGCTTCAAGAGTACTCAATACTTTTGATAATTGTGGAGGATTATTTACCTCCCAGAATTTTTGTGGCGCTAAGCGGATACGCGCACCGTTAGCTCCTCCGCGTTTATCAGAACCTCTAAATGTTGATGCCGATGCCCAAGCAGTTTCTACTAAATGCGAAATGGATACTCCCGATGCAAGTACTTTTTCTTTTAGTAATGCAATGTCTTTGTCGTTTATTATTTCACCACTTCTCTGCGGTAACGGATCTTGCCATATTAATTCTTCCTGCGGAACTTCTGGCCCTAAGTACAAAGCCTTCGGACCCATATCTCTGTGCGTTAATTTAAACCACGCTCTCGCAAATGCATCTGCAAATGCTTGCGGATCTTGATGGAACTTTCTTGAAACTTTTTCAAAAGCAGGATCAAATCGCAATGATAAATCTGCGGTCGTCATCATCGGAGCATGTTTTTTATTTGGATCGTGTGCATCAGGAATCATATGTTCTGGCTTGCAATTCTTCGCTGTCCATTGATGTGCTCCTGCAGGACTTTTTGTTAATTCCCACTCGTATCCGAACAACATATCGAAGTATCCATTGTCCCATTTTGTCGGATTAGGTTTCCATGCTCCTTCAATTCCACTTGTTGTTGTGTGAACGCCTTTTCCACTTCCTAATGCATTTATCCAACCCAATCCTTGTGCTTCTATCGACGCTGCTTCAGGCTCCGGACCAACTAACTTCGGATCTCCGGCACCGTGAGCCTTACCAAAAGTATGACCGCCTGCAACAAGAGCTACTGTTTCTTCGTCGTTCATTGCCATGCGCGCAAAAGTTTCTCTTACATCACGTCCCGATGCTACAGGATCAGGATTTCCGTTCGGCCCTTCAGGATTTACATATATCAATCCCATCTGCACTGCTGCTAACGGATTTTCTAAATCACGTTCTCCACTGTAACGCTTATCTCCCAACCATTCTTTTTCTGCTCCCCAATAAATATCTTCTTCCGGTTGCCAAATATCAGCACGGCCGCCGGCAAAACCGAAGGTCTTAAATCCCATCGATTCTAATGCAACATTTCCGGCAAGTATCATAAGATCGGCCCACGATATTTTGTTACCGTATTTTTGTTTGATAGGCCACAACAATCTTCGTGCTTTATCGAGATTGCCATTGTCGGGCCAACTGTTTAACGGAGCAAAACGTTGATTGCCTGTTCCGCCGCCTCCACGTCCGTCAGAGGTGCGATAGGTTCCCGCACTATGCCATGCCATACGGATAAATAATCCTCCGTAATGTCCCCAGTCTGCAGGCCACCAGTCTTGCGAATTGGTCATGAGGTTCGTTA
>Ga0255345_1006071_pt1 | contig 11999 bp, 13 predicted proteins | sample wastewater_treat_6_FD_192415 | JGI IMG/M metagenome (GOLD analysis project Ga0255345, IMG submission 192415) | Wastewater microbial communities from Lulu Island WWTP, Vancouver, Canada - plant20 | ecosystem: Engineered > WWTP > Wastewater > Unclassified | place: Canada: Vancouver, British... | reverse complement strand
ACACCAAGCCAGTTTTGCCATCCTGAAAACTGGCAAAATCACGACACCTTATGCTAAACTATTCAAGAACCTGAACAATGCGAACCTTCCTCCTTCTTCCTAAACACGGGAATATGAAACAGATACCGCACGGATTCATCTTTATTAATTGCCAGTCGGAATTCCACCTTCCTGTACCATATCCACGAGCTTCATCCGCCCAGTTGCATCACAGCCGCCGTGATCAGAAACTGCGCCAAATGATAAGAAACGATGATCCAAAACCGGTTTTTCGGCAGTTGTCTGTCAAGCTTACCCAGGCAGATCATCCCATCCGAGATGAAGAAAAGGATACCGCCAATGCCAGCCATCACCGCTGCCAAATCCGACCATGCCGGTCTGGCAAGGCACATCAGGGCGCTTAGGCTCATAGCGAGCACCAAGGCGCCATAAGCCTTGAAAAACGGGAGCATCGTTTTGCTAACACTGGAAGATTGCGCGAAGCGATCGACCACGAGGTGGATCAATACCACTCCGCCAAGATATGCAACCGCAGCCACGATCATGGCGGGCAGCTCTGCCCGGGAGAGATTGAAGCCCCAGATGTACATCACTTGCGTGATTGAAAACGCGCCAACCCCCGCCAAAAACCAGCGGGTGCCCTTGGGAATCAGAAAGATATCGCCGATCAAGGAAAAAATCAGCCCGATCAAAAATGGCAGCCTCGCTGAAGTGATCGGCACGCGAAAGACCAGGTAGAGAATCAACCCGAGCAGCACGATGGGTTTGGTGACGTAATAGAGGATCATTTGCGTATTCCAGGCAGCGATCCAATTCACCAGACTGACCAGTCCAATGCCTGCCACAGGGATTATTACGAGAAAGTTTGCCATGTCATCCTCCCGCGATGCCGATTTGCTTCAAGAAATCCGGGTCGTTCTTCCAATTCTTTTTCACCTTGACGATCAGATCGAGAAATACTTTCTGTCCTGTGCTTTGTTCCAGTTTTTCGCGCGCTTTTGTTCCAATTTCGCGGATCATCTGCCCTTTGTTGCCGATAACGATCGCCTTCTGGTTGTCGCGTTCCACGAATATCTCAGCTTCGATGAAGAGCGTTCCATTCTCGCGTTCTTTATAGGACTGCACCTGGGTTGCTATTGCGTAGGGGATTTCATCGGTAAGCAGTTCCATGCAGACCGCTCGGATCATCTCAGCCGCGATGTCCCGCTCAAAATCGCCGGTAACTTGTTCTTCGGGATAATACTGCGGTCCTTGGGGAAGCATTTCCACAATTTCCTGCAGCATCGCCTTGACCCCCGACCCATCCCCGGCAGAAATTTGCAGCGCGCGCGCTTCCGGCAGTTTTTCACGGTATAAACCGGACAGTTGCCCAAAAGCAGCCTTGTTCAGACGGTCAGTTTTATTGAATGCTATCAGGATCGGCGGCGGGGTTTTTAGTGTCTGGATGGCGCTGAGCAGACGTTCATCCATTTCATCGGCTGGATTGCTGGCATCGACCAGCAGCAGCAAAAGGTCCGAGTCCTTCAGCGCGAAGTCAACCTCCGCGTTGATGGACCTGGCGAGTTTGTCCCGGGCATTTGTGAGCCCCGGAGTATCGACGAAAATAATCTGGTATGTTTCCGTTGTCAGAATGCCCAATTGGCGCCGGCGGGTGGTCTGCGGTTTAGCAGACACACCAGCGATTGGCTGCCCCAAAAGGCGGTTGAGAAGCGTGCTCTTGCCAACGTTAGGCTTACCGATAAGCGCCACAAAACCTGAGCGAAAGTCCGTTTTTTGGTTTTCTTCCATCATTAACTCCTTGGCGGGTTTACTTTCCCCGCGATAATCTGATGCCCTTCATGCCGAAGCAACCAGGTTTTCATCTCCAACCCGCCCAATGCTGAAAAGCCGTGCAGCCGGCAGTCAGACCCGATCACTCTGTGGCAGGGAACAACGATCAGCCAGGGATTGCTGCCCACAGCCGAACCAACCGCGCGCGCCGCCCCGGGCTTGCCCGCTCTTTCCGCGAGCCCGCCATAAGTCGCCAGTTCTCCGTAAGGGATACCCGCGACCATTTGCAGAATCTCCTTGCGGAAGCCTTCAACCTGCGTCCAAGCCAAAGGCAGCGAGAACGCGCTCAGAGCGCCGTCAAAGTAAGCCTGCAGTTGGCGCACAGCCTCCCGCAGCAATGGGGAGCCAGGCTCTGAAACTCTCTCCGGCTGGGGTGTGAACGTGACGGAGGTCAATGCATCCGCCAACGCTTCCACCCGCATCCAACCAGCGGGAGTTTTGAGATTGCATGTTTCATGTAGAGTCATATCATCCTGGTCCCGAAATCGTAGGGTAATCGTAGGTCAATCGTCAAGCAATTGAACCATGTTTATTGTAATATAGACTTTGAAAGGGCGACTTCTCTTCTTCTTCTCCTCCTTTAGCACTAATGCCGTGGTCGGCGTCCACGGCATTAGTTACTTTAACAGAGCTTTATCATATTTCGGGCGGAATTGGACTACAATCAAGGGGAACAACTTCTGAAGGAGAAACAAATATGGAAAACAGAGAGGTCTATTCGCTGGTCATTGCCGGCGTCCCGCGCGATTTGAGACTGTTTGAGGTTAAACCAGGGCTGCGCATCGCCATTCTCAACATCCTCGGAGATGTAGAGCTGGTGGATGCCTGCGCGCAGGCGCTTGCCGAGAAACTGGCGGACATCCCTTACGATGTCATCCTCACCGCCGAAGCCAAGAGCATCCCGATTGCCCATGAGCTCGCGAAAGTCACCCGCAAACCTTATGTGGTACTGCGCAAGGAATACAAACCCTACATGGGAGAGGCACTGAAAGCGGAAACGCTTTCCATTACGACCGGCAAACCGCAGCACCTCTTTCTGGATGAGAAGGACATTGAGCTCCTTAAAGGCAAGCGAATTGTGCTCTTGGATGACGTGATCAGCACCGGCTCCACCCTGCAGGGCATACACCTGATCGCTGATAAAGCCGGCGGAAAGGTAAGCGCTGAGGCAGCGATTCTGACCGAAGGAGACCGGGCAGAATGGCGTCAGGTGATCGCCTTGGGGCACCTGCCGATCTTTTACGATTAGAACATGACCCTGATTCAGATCGGGCTTGAACGCAATGTGGAGGGTCGCACGCTCGCTTGGGCGCTCGACTATCCCGGCGTTTTTACTTACGGTGCGGATGATGCCGAAGCGATTTTGCGCATGCCGCGCGAGATGCTGCGCTTCGAATCCTGGCTCAACTTACGAACAGATTATCCTTGGGTGCGCCTAGAAGGGTTGGACGTGCACATCGATGAAATCTTCGAGGTCTTTCCGGTTGATGATGAAGGTGAGATCTACGAAGTAAACGCCTTCTTCCGTTCCGACCTCCTTCCGCTCAGCGCGGAAGAGATTCAGAAAGCCCTGCAGATTTATGACTGGCAGCGTGAGGAGCTGCTTGCGGGTGTGGAAACACTCCCAAAAGACCTCCTCAGCCGCCAATTCGAAGGGCAGCGCTGGACGATCGAGGGGATCCTGGAGCATATCGCGCGCGTGGAGCGGTGGTACTTCTCGCGCCTTGGTTTTGAGATATCGCTCCCTGATGACTGCTCTGACCCTTTGCGGCTGCTCACGCTCAGCGCGGAAGGCGTTAGGCGCAGCCTGCCGGAAACAGAGGGATGGGACCAGGTATTTGAGCATCAGCAGGAAAAATGGAGCGCGCGAAAACTCACACGGCGCTTGCTCTGGCACCAGCGCGACCACATCGATCATATTCGCGAACTTGCCCAAGGTCAACTCTGCTGAAAACACCCGCCTTAAACTAAAACAGCCGCCTCACCTGCGGCTGTTTTAGTTTCGATCAAAATGGTGTCTAATCACAATCCGATCCTGTTCGTGCAATTTGAAAGGAGAGAAACAATGTTTGCACGATCGACAATATGCTAACAGGCGTTAGTTAAATGCTCGTGAAATGGTTGTTATTAAATTGTTAAGGCGTATTTGCTTAAAGTCCAATTATTAACGATTTTCTTGAATCTTACTTGCCTAGTGTTTTTTCACTCACCCTAACCGGAAGGGCGCGATTCAAATACCTGGTTTGCTGCAAACAAAAAAATCTGTCCGAGAGGAAAGGGCTGTGGATTTTGATCTCTAAACTTTTCGAGCTGATTTGTTTACTGTTCCAGAGGATTGTTTTCTGTTTATCCGCTTCTTTCTGAAAAGGAATGTCCTGTTTTTTACCTTTAAGCGCCTGTGACACAAACGATCAATTACGCGCGCATCCCGCACCTTTTATGCTATGATTAGAGCGGTTGGTATGATGAAATTTTGGAAAAAGACTCTCCCCTTCATACTGCTCAACGTGCTCGTCTCAGCAGCCACGCTGCTGGCGGTGCTTTACTTCTGGCAGCAGAAAAACCCGCTTCCCAAAACCGAGTTTACCTCACCAATTATTACCCCCATGCATGTCGGACAGACTCCATCTCCTTCCTCCCCAACAGCGCAAGTCGTTGAAGACCTGCTTCACATTGAGGGCGTCTTCGGAGCGGGCGATATCCAGGTGGAGTACATTCTCCTGCGCAACCCGGGCGAGAGCCCAGTGGAACTTTCCGGTTGGCGGATCATCTCCGACGGTGGAAGAAATTACCGCTTTCCCAACCTGACACTCTACCCCAAAGGCGCGGTCAATATCTATACCGGTCCGGGCACAGATACTGTTACGGAACTGCATTGGAACTCCGATGCTGCCCTCTGGGCAAGCGGCGACCACCTGACCCTGTTCGACAGCCAGGGGAACGAACACACCCAATTCACGGTACCTTAAAGGAAACAAACCATGGCTCAGGCACTCTACCGCACCTGGCGACCAGCCCTCTGGGACGAGGTCGTCGGTCAGGACCACATCGTTCAGACCCTCAAAAACGCGATCGCGACAGACCGCGTCGGGCATGCTTACCTCTTTGCCGGTCCCAAGGGCACCGGCAAGACTACCAGCGCGCGCCTGCTCGCAAAGGGAGTCAACTGCCTTGAGGAGGCGATCGAAAAGCGCCCCTGCAATCACTGCGCGAACTGCCTCGCCGTCAACGAAGGGCGTTTCATGGACCTGATCGAGATCGACGCAGCCTCCAACACCAGCGTCGACGACGTCCGTGAACTGCGCGATAAAATCAACTTCGCCCCCTCCCAGGGGCGTTTCAAGGTCTACATCATTGATGAAGTTCATATGCTTTCTACCTCAGCCTTCAACGCCCTGTTGAAAACTCTCGAGGAACCCCCATCGCACGTGATTTTCATCCTCTGCACCACTGAAATCCACAAAATCCCAGCCACGGTGCTCTCCCGCTGTCAGCGGCATGAATTCCGCCGCATTCCAGTGCCAACCATCGTACAGAAGCTCAAAGAACTCTGCAGCCAGGAAAAAATCAAAATTGAAGATGACGCCCTGACCCTCATCGCCCGCCAGGCTACCGGCTCCATGCGCGACGCGATTTCACTGGTGGATCAACTTTCTTCCATCTCCAAGAAAATCACCCTTCCAATCGCGCAGGACGTGTTGGGGACTGCCACAAATCAATCTGTGATCGATCTGGTGGAAGCCAGCCTGGAAGGCTCGAGCGGTGAAGGGCTCGGGATCATCCACCAGGCGCTGGACAGCGGCGCGGATCCTCGCCAATACGCGCGCCAGGTGGTGGATTACCTGCGGGATTTGATGGTTATCAAGATGGAAGCCGGCAGCCAGCTTGAACTCACCCCTGAAGTGCGCTCAGCCATGGAAGAACATGCCTCCCGCTTCAGCCTCAACCGTTTGGTGAGCATGATTCAGGCATTTACCAGCGCCGCAGTGGAGCTCAAAGCCAATTGGCACCCGGGTCTCGGGCTCGAGCTTGCCTATGCTGAAGCCCTTGCTCCCGAACTCCCTGCGCCGCTCCCCGCCGCCGCGCAACCGAGCCCCCAGCGCACACAGCCTGAACCATCCTCGCGGGTAAAAGAAAACCCTAAAGAGGCAGACGACCCAAAACCCGCGCCAACAGAACGCCCCTCTCCGATTGGCGCACCATTATCGCTGGAACTGCTTCAGCAGCATTGGGATTCGCTCAAACGCGCGGTCAAAGCCCGCAACACCGTCACGAGCGCGCTTTTGAATTCCTCCCGTTTGATTGATGTGGACGGCAACACCGTCATCATTAATTTCAGCAGCGACCTCCTGCGGGACAAAATGGACGAGGAACAAAACAAACGCATGGTCTGCTCGGAAATGTCCAAATATTTCGGGCAGGATGTGCGGCTCATCTGTACCACCGGTAAACAGGACATTGTCCTGCATACCAGCGGCAATGGCGGGATTCAACAGGTGGAAGAAACTTTGAAAAAATTAGGCGGAAAACTCCGCGAAATACCCCCCGATTACTCAGTAAAGGATGAATAATGGCAAAAGGATACAACGCACGCCCCAGCGCGTCTGGCGGCAACATGATGTCTCAATTGGCTAAACTGCAGGAGCAGATGGCACAGGCACAGGACGAAATCGCCAACGAAACCGTCACCGAAACTTCCGGCGGCGGCGCGGTTGCCGTGACCATGACTGGCGATCAGCAGTGCAAAGCCATCAAAATTGACCCCGACCTCCTGACGGATGGCGACGCGGAAATGCTCGAGGACATGCTCCTGACGGCTGTCAACAAAGCGCTCGAAAGCTCCCGCAGGATTTCGGAAGAGAAAATGGCGCCCTTCACCAACATGCTCTCCGGTTTTGGCATGGGTCGTTAGCAGGCATGCGCACGATTCCTGCCCCGGTTCAAAACCTGATTGATGCTTTCGCGCGTTTGCCCGGCATTGGACCCAAAACCGCGTCCCGGCTGACTTTTTTCCTGCTCAAAGCCCCGGCGGAAACCTCGCTGGACCTGGCGCAAGCCCTGGAAGCCATGCAGACGGAAACCTCCCACTGCAGTGAGTGTTTCAACATCACGCTGGCAGGCGAGGAAAAATGTGACATCTGCGCCTCCAGCACGCGCGACCCAGAGGTGATCTGCGTGGTGGAAGAACCGCTGGACGTGTTGGCAATCGAACGCACTGGCGCTTTCCAGGGGAAATATCACGTCCTGCAGGGGGTGCTCTCACCCATTGAAGGCATCGGACCCGACCAGATAAAAATCTTTCCCCTTTTGGAACGTCTTAAGCCCGGGCAGGTCCGCGAGGTCATCATCGCCACCAATCCTTCAATGGAAGGCGACGCGACAGCTCTCTACCTGCAGCAGCGCATCAGCCAGATGGGGATTAAAGTCACCCGCCTGGCGCGCGGTCTGCCCGTTGGCGGGGATATCGAATACGCGGACCAGAGCACCCTTCAGCGCGCGCTCTCTTACCGTCAGGAGATGGAATAAACCTGCCAAGGCAGGCTGCCCGCGCAAAAGGGAATCGCATCCTGCCAACCTTCTCCTAAGGCAAAAATTGGACGGAAAGCCTGTTGGAAATAGGTTGTTGACAAGCCCTTTAGGTCTTCAAACTCCTCAACCATTATCGCCTCGTCTGTTGTAAAATTAGGGGACTAATCCAGCGAGGTGTTTTATGTTTGAACAAGAATTTGAGGCAGTTGTCGCTATGGCACGCAAAAAAACAGATCTGCTGAACAGCAGACCCTGGGCTTACCTGTTGGCATCCATCCTGGCAGGCATTTTTATCGGCTTTGGGGTTATCCTCAGCAATACTGCCGCCACCCTCACCGCTGAATTCGGGCTCAGCCGTCTGACATCTGGGCTGACCTTTGCGGGCGGGCTCAGCCTGGTCGTATTCGCCGGCGCGGAGCTCTTCACGGGCAATCATTTTGTCATCACCAGCGGGATACTTTCCAAGCGGGTAGGGCTCGCGGAAGGAGTAAAATTGCTGGTGGTCTGCCTGATCGGCAACTGGATCGGCTCAGTGGTGCTGGCAGTGTTTTTCGCAGCCACAGGGCTCGCCGAAGGCGCTGTTGCCGAGACGATTGCCGCTTCCGCCCAAACCAAAATTGCCCTGCCGGTTGTGCCTCTCATCACTCGCGCGGTTCTCTGCAACATTTTGGTCTGCCTGGCAGTTTGGTGCACCTATCGGCTAAAGTCAGAAACCGCCAAGCTGATCATGATCTTTTGGTGCCTGTTTATCTTCGTCACCGCGGGTTTTGAGCACAGCATCGCGAATATGACCCTGATGACATCCGCGCTGCTCGGACCCTTCCGTGATGGGATTAGCCTGGCAGGCACATTCTATAATATCCTGCTAAGCGGACTTGGCAACCTCCTTGGCGGCATCTGGGGAGTCGCTATGCCCTACTATTTGCTCTCCCGCGGAAAGGAATAGACCGTCAGGATCGAATCAAGTGCTACAGAAAAGAGCGCTTCCGGCGCGTTTGTGTTATCATCCACGCCGGTAAAGCAGCATGAACACTCAAAAATTCATTTTTCTTGATATTGACGGCACCCTTCTCGACTACACGCAAAACCTTCCTCCATCCTCCTTGGAGGCGATTCGCCTCGCCCAGGCACGCGGGCACAAACTCTTGATCGCGACCGGACGCAGCAGACCCGCCATTTATCCATGGCTGCGAGAGCTTGATTTTGACGGAATAATCTCCGGAGATGGAGCATTTGCCGAGTTTGGAGGGAAGATTGTCCTCGAAAACCCCATCCCCGAGGCGCAGATCAGCCGCCTCCATCAGTACCTTGAGGATCAGAAAATCGGTCTCTGTGAGGAATGCAACAGCGGGCTATACGGCAATCGTTACCTGCTGAGCAGCACCAGTCAGACCTTCGGCATCACATTAGAAGAAGCCCAAAAAGACCTCCTCAGCATCTATCCGGGTTTGACGCTCGACCACCAGCATTATCATCTCGACGTGAACAAGGTCAGTTTTGTCCCGCCGGCAGAGCCGCGCAACTCTGCCTTGGAGGAGATTTTTGGAGATTTTTTCCGCATCACCACATGGACGCTGCTCGACAGGGCATACCAATTTGGCGATTTCACCCAGAAGAACCAGAGCAAAGCCTCAGCCGTCGCCGCGCTGATCAAATCGCTTGGTATCGACAGGGAAGACACCATCGCCCTCGGCGACGCGGGGAATGACTTGGAACTCCTCCAATATTGTCATATCGGCATCGCGATGGGCAACGCGACTGACAGCCTGAAGGCGATCGCCGACCACATCACCAGCGATGTGACCGATCATGGTGTTTACAACGCGTTCAAGCATTACGGCCTGATTTAATTCATTACCTATCTCAGCGTCTCAGATTCAGGTAAAATTCATTCAGGAAGTAACGCCTTCGGCTTTTTTTGTAATGATAGCGACTTTGCGAAACCGAAAAAATCCGCCAAACTCAGGCGCCGCGCATCTCAAGCCGGTCTTCTTTAGCCTGTTACTGGTCAGCATACTGCTTGTCCGGCTTAGTTTGCCTGCCTTCGGACAGCAAGCCTCCCAGCAGATAGTGATAGAAGGTCTGGACACACGCGAGTTCCCGAATCTGTCGATAGACTTTTCGATCCCGGGAGGATTGGATCAGCAGAGCTCACTGACCGCCAACCAGGTGAGCGTAGTCGAGAACGATCAAACCATCGCTGTCGAAGCGCTTACCAGCGAATACGTCGGCGTTCATTTCGTCCTGGTGATCAACCCCGAGCGCAGCCTTGTACTCACCTACCCCAGCGGTTACAGCAATTACGACCGCATGCTGGCTGCCGTGGGTGAGCTTAACTCGGACGTAACACCTGTCACTGGCGATGTATACAGCCTCTTCATCAATCCGGATATTCACTACGATCAGCTCGAAAACTATACTGAGTGGAAAAAAGCCCTCGAAGGCTACAAAGAGAACCAAAAACAAAAGATTGGCTCACTGCAGAGCCTCGAGATCGCTGTGGCTCAGCTCACCAGCCAGCCTGTGAACAAGGAAACCGTACTGGTCTACATGACCCCCTACATCGACCCGGTTGAAATCCCCAAGCTGACCGCCTTGATCCAGCAGGCTGGCAAAAGCGGTATCCGCGTGCATATTTGGATGACCGCAGCGACAATTGTGATCGGCTCCGCTTATGAGATTGACCTGCAGGCAGTTTGTGAGACCTGGGGCGGCAGCCTCACCATCCTGGACGGCATCCAGATGCCACCCAACCCGCGGGACTACATGAAGAGTATTGGCTACCGCTACACCGCCATATGGCAGTCGCAAATTCGCTCCGGCACCACCCAGCAGATCAGCTTGCGGCTCACCCCCAGTAGTGGACCCGTGCTGATTTCCGAGGCAAGCAGCGTGGATTTGGAAGTTCTGCCGACCCGGCTTAGCTTCAATAATCTGCCCGAGGAATTGACGATAAACATCCGGAAGGATGAGGTGATCGAACCAGCCGAACTGCCCATCCAGGCGCTGATCGAATTCCCGGACGGCTTCCCGCGCAACCTCCTGAGCACAAGCCTGTTCGTCAACGGCAGCCTCGTCCAAAAGCGGGAACAAGCGCCCTTTGGGGACTTCGTGCTCGACCTCAGCCCATATCACGGTCAGGATACGATCAGACTTCAACTGAACGCCAAAGACGCGCTCGGGTTCGAGACGCGCAGCGAGATAAAAACTCTCTCCCTCATTTGGGGGGATTCCGAGGCAAACCGCCAGAAAACCTTTCTGAGCAGTCCCTGGCTTTGGACCGGGCTGAGCGTTGTGGCGCTCGGGCTGCTGGGGGTGATCCTCCTGCCCCCCTATTTAAAGAACAAGACAAAAAAAGCGGGAAACGCGCAACCTGCAAAACCTGAGCCGGAGAGCTCCATGCCGCTGAAAACTTTCGGCAGCCTCATCAAGCTCGACCGTGACAACACCCCTTGCGCCGAGAAGCCGCTGCTGCTCACCAACGAGATATCCCTCATCGGAAAAGACCCGCAAATGGCTAATTTGGTGCTCAGCGATGAAGCGCTTGAACCGGTGCATGCCGAAATCCACGTCTTTCCTGATGGAAGGACGCGTCTGACGGATTTCAACACTACCGCTGGCACTTATGTCAATTTTAAGGCGGTGGATACCAAGGGTGTCCAGATCCACCACGGCGACATTTTGCACTTCGGGCGGCTAGCCTTCCGCTTCAACAGCCCCAACCGCATCACCAGCCCGAAAAATTGATCTGAACATTCCATTGGATTATCTGTATTGAAGGGTCTGATTTCATCTGTGTATCCGGTACAATTAGGGAAGAAAATGGAGCCACACCCAAATGGTTATCAGAAAATGACAGATAGCTTTGCCCCCCTGCGCGTCCTCTTGAACATGCTCGCTCCCGGCAGCCGCCCGGATGAGCTATACGCGTTTGCCGCTCCGCTCAATCCGGAAAGCTGGGGGCAGCTCTTCGCGGAAGCAAGGAAGCATGGTGTGGAATCTTATCTTTACAAGCAGCTTTCCAGCCTGGCAGACAAGCATCGGTTAGAAATCCCTGAGCGCGAAAAGCTTCACCGCGCATACATCGTTAATGCCGCAAAAAACATGATTACCCTGCATGAGGCTGAAATTATTTTCAACGCGTTCAAAAACGCGGGTATCCAAACGGCGGGTTTGAAAGGCATCTACCTCCTGGAACAAGTTTATGCGGACCTTGGCACGCGCGCGATGAATGACATCGACCTGCTGGTCCATAAACAAGACCTGTCTGAATGCTTGGAAATCATGCGCGGGCTCGGCTATCAAACCTCCACTTACTTCGACTTGGCAGACGCAAATATCGACACGAAACACGTCCCCCCGATGGAAAAGGACAACTCCACGATGGTGGAACTGCATTGGACTCTTCTCGAGGAAGACGAACCTTTCACACTAGAACCTGAAGGCATCTGGGCTCGCACGATGCCAGCAAATATCGCCAATGTGGACGCACATGCTCTCGGAATCGAAGACCTGATTCTGCATCTCAGCCTGCATCTGACCTACCAGCACTTTCTCAAGCTTGGTTTACGGGGATTGTTAGATATCGCCCTTGTTATTCACAAGTTCCAGGGGAGTATCGATTGGCAAAAAATGGTATC
>Ga0255345_1006058_pt1 | contig 12016 bp, 7 predicted proteins | sample wastewater_treat_6_FD_192415 | JGI IMG/M metagenome (GOLD analysis project Ga0255345, IMG submission 192415) | Wastewater microbial communities from Lulu Island WWTP, Vancouver, Canada - plant20 | ecosystem: Engineered > WWTP > Wastewater > Unclassified | place: Canada: Vancouver, British... | reverse complement strand
AAAGGGTTTTGTTTTGAGAGACAGGAAGTAGCGGGTCAGGATTTCTTTCGGGAAGAAAAAGCTTGAGGTTTCGAAATAATCAAAAACATCTTTGCCTGAACGGATAAGTTTTATCATTCTTGTTTTTTCGTTATAGTTGAATTCCATTTCAACACCCTCATTTTGACCATTCTTTGATTTTTTGCTCTGTTATTGAACGCCAGTTTTCTTGAAGCTTACGGCCTCTTTCGGTAAGATTTGCTTCCATTGTATCAAGCACCTCATCAATCGGTACTCCCTGTTTGTGCCTTTTTTCCAGTTTTCGATATGCCTTTTCAAAATCTTCTTTAGTGGGAATATACAAACCGGCTTCTATTTTATTATTTCTATTATTTTTGCTGGTTGAATCAAGTTGGTCGAGTTTGTCTGGTATTTGAATGCTTGCAAGAAGCTCATAATTTTTGCCACTTTTTCTTTGTATAAAAAATCTAAAATAAGCTTTCTCGGTACTTGTAACACTTTCCTTTTTTTCTTCGCGCCATTTTGCTAACTCTATGTCTCTTTCCAAATCCTTACGCGTAAACTTTTCGATTAAACTACGTATTGTCGCACCACCATCCGGGATTTGTATGTTAGGTGTTCGTTCATTAAAGTTCTGGTTATTTTGTGTGCAGATAAAGCCCCTAAAATAGGCTTTTTCTGAATCTGGAAGTTTCTTTTTTCTTCGCCATGCTGCCACATCAATCTTTTTATCCAGCTCTGCATCTGTTAATTTTTCAATCAAGTCACGGATTGTCATTCAGTCCCCCCTTGTTTTTCATCATTAGCTTTTGCCCAAAGAGCAATGTTTTTTTCTGAAATAATCCGCCAATCTTTATGCAGTTTATGGCCTGTTCTTAAGAGATCCTTTTCCATAATTTCAAATATCCTATCAATTGGTATTCCTGATGTCTCCCACAAAAACTGGCTGCATTTTCTACAGGCGTTTTCGAAGTCCGCACGCACTGGTAAATAATCTTCCTCGTTTTCATCTAAAGACATTTTGTTAAAAACGTTCGATTTATCTATAGTATTTAATTTATTCAACTGTATTATAATTTTTCTTAAATAATCTAAAAAAATGGCCATATTGGACTCTGTGACTGAAGGGCCGAGATTATCTATTGCATTGTGGTAGTTAGAACTTAATTCGTCGGCCACATTTGCAGCTTTGTGGTCATTCACTGTTTTAACCATTTTGTTTTTATTGTTTTTATTTGGCCAATATTCAATCAATTTTTTAGCAGACTTTTTATCTTTTATCATAAGACCCGTCTTACCAGCGTCACGGTAAACATACAGAGAATATTCATGAACAAGATTGATCAATTCCTGAACAAACTTCCTTACAACTGCATTACTATAATCATTGGGATTCCATGATGGTGCCATATTGTTTTAGTTAATCTCCTTCGTTAAATCAGTCGTTTATAGACCATTTTTTTATATTTCTTTCAGTAACGGTCCGCCAATCTTCTGCTAATTTATAACCCGCTGCTACGAGATTTTCTCCTATGCAATCTAATACAAAATTTATATGAAATTCCTCTTTGCCCGCGTTGAGTCTGGAAGAGCATTTCTCCAATGCATCCTTCAAATCCTCTTTTGTAGGGTAATAAAGGTTTGAACTATTCTGAAAGCCATCGGCTATTGTTTTTTTATCCACATATGTCGAACTTGTCCCCAAAAGCTTATCAAGGAATCCTGCAAATTGTTCATCTGTCATCTTTAAATAATCTTTGTATGCAATATAATCCGGAGTATGGCCACCATAAACTTCACACCAACCGCTCTTTACATTCATTATTGCAAGCCTTACAACAAAAACGGCGTCTCTCGGTATTGTTGCTGGATCTTTGTCTTCAATCATTTTGTCAAAGTAGCCTTTAGCTTTAGACAATTTTTCTTCTGCGTTGAGAGATTTCCAATAATCAGGGGGCATATACACAAAGGGACAGTCATCAATCTTTCTTCCCATAATCTCATTCCCTTTGGTACACAATCTCCCCTCAACTATAATGTTTTTCTTTAGGTTTTTGCCGGTTTCATCAAAGTATGAGTATGTGGGTTCTTCAGTCCCGTAGATGTACGGATACTTAATAAAGCTTCTTCTGGCTGACTGGTGTCCCTTTAGATCTGTTATGAATTTCATTGAAACTCCCTAAATATTTGGATAAAAGTTAATAATCTAACTATCGATTCTTCTTGCAACATCAAGCAATATCCTAATGGATTAAAAATATTATCTTTTCGGTAACTTAATTTCCCTTATTTCGTCCTCGAACTGAACTTTAACTTTTGCAGGTAGAGGAATATTATGCTTATCGGATAATTGATCCATCTGGAGTTTGCTATGGGCAAGCCATAATGCCATCGATTCCATAGCTTCTCGTGTCAGAGCTTTAATGACAAGATTTTCTCTTAGTCTGTAATTTTTTAAATAATACGTAAAAGCTGTCGGTCTTTCGTAATAACCATCGCTGCCTATCTTATAACGAACTTCTTTGCCTGATCGAATCATGGCATCCCCCTTTTTTGTGTTTGTTATATTAAACGTAATTTGTTGTATGCTAAATTTTTATCATAAAAGAAACTTAAAATGTTCATTTTTTATTTTTTGTCTGTAACACCTTATTATTTAAAGAATTGTTGTTAGAGAACACTGATTATTTTAAGATAAATATTAAACATCTTTGTTGATAAATGCAGTAAATTCTCTGAGAGACATAATAATCACACCCAAATTAGTAGCTTGTTTTGCAAGCTCTTTATCGTCAGTTACAAGGCAGCATGGTAACTTTATATTTTCATGGATGTGAGAAAATGTTAGGTCTCCGATTATGCGATCGTCAGCACTGTGTTTGCCAGAGTTGCCTGAATATATTACCCTTATATTCTCTGTGTGTTGTATTTCTTCCGGATTTTTGCTGTCAAAGTACACTTTTATAGTTAATTCAGGAGATCTCTTAGCAACCCTCTCTATCAGAGTCAGCAACCTTTCTCTGGCCTTTGCCATCGGTTTCCCTTTTTCATAACAAGGATAAAAAATATCTTTCAATGCGTGAGTAATGTTGTAGCCATCCAGCAACAAGAGAAAAGATATTCTTTCTCTGATTGCCCTTTTAAGATGCCAAACGGGGTTTGATGTTTCCCTGAAAATGGTAAGATCTTTTGGTGTATAACGGCTATAAAATATATCCATTTTTTTATGACAACACCAATACAATGCGCCCATTTCTTTACCGGTCAGTATTCGATAATTATCCAATGCACCGAGATCATTATAAATGTAATTTAAAATATCGGGCGAAACCGTTTCATCTATACGATTCATTAACAGATGAAAGAGTGGGCTGTAACCGTCATCAATTGCAAGGCTCTTACGTATTTCACCTGCTCTTGCAGTAAGCTTGTGCAACATTTTTTCAAACTGCGAGCCATTTGCAAGATTTTCATAACGTAAAAGGTAATGGGACTGGATCAAATCAATCAATCTATTTAGGTTGAGTCTTGATATGGTAGGTTTATCGAGCCTGTAAGTAACATTTGAAATATTGTCTCTGAGGAGCATTTCAGCTTTGAGTATTAATTCGTCCCGATAAAAAGAATTATCTATTGCCATTGATTCTTTCTTTAAAACGTAGAGTTCAGCTTTAAGACGCGCATTTTCTTCTTGGAGGGTTATCAAGTTTTTCTCAAGGTTTTTTATCTTTTCGCCAGATTCAATCTCCTTGATTTTTTTTGTTTCTAATTCGTTGGTTAATATAACGTTCTTTCCCTTGAACTTGTTCATTTTCTCTTCGTAGCGCTTTATTGAATCTCTTAGCAATCTCAACTCGACCAACGAATGCATGTCTTTTCCGGTACTTTGGCCTACATCTTTTTGATTAAAATCCCCGGGAATGTTGTCCTGAATAAAAAACGAAATATTTTGGAAAAATGGCCGATATGTGTACTTGATCGTTTCGACCGCATTTTGCAAAGCGGGCAACTCTTTTTTCTCCCAATCTGCATTTCCCATGTAATCAACAGCGATTTGCTGAATCTCATCTCTCTCATCTAAAAGCAGATTGGCAAGAAACCTCGCCTTCCCGTATACGGAGAGAAAACTGTCCAGATTGTATTTTATGGCTTTCTTAGACAGGACAATGGTAAAATTTTGGTAAAGATCAGCGTCTCTCAAGAATTTTAAAAACCATGCATCCTTTTTCTTCTGAACGTTTTTAACCATGGCCTGAAGCCTATTCTTGAATAGTTCAATATTTTTCTCTATAGGCTTAAAACCTCCCTGGCGGAGTTTTTCCTGTTTTTTTGCAAGCTCAAGAATTATATCTGCGGGGGCTTTATTAATAATTTCCTTGAATGCTTCTATAATAGGTTCAGGTAAGTCGATATCTTTTAACATTGTATTGCAACTCACATTTTACGAACAAATACAGAAATCTTTACTGGTATTACGCTCGTCTAATCAACAGAGTGATTTATAAATTAAAATCATAGCCTTGTTTTAATAATTATGTATGTTTTTATCCTGGTTCATCATCGGCCTCTGGGATGTCAGCCATTCTTGGTTGGTCCATATCAGGTACTTGTGAAGGGTGTAGTTGCTCAGGCCACGTACCCAGAGGGTATGAAAGACCAGCAGCTACCGCCAACCTTTTTTGATATTTTGAATTTCTATTGCCTTCAAGGGTATTAAATGTAAGGATATCACTTCTAACTCTTGGCGAAAATTCATTATATCTTGAAAGTATTTTTTCTCCAAAAATAGTCTCGTAACTGCCACCGCCAGTCAAGAATAAGGTAAAATTACGCCAAATGTTCGACGCTCTTTCTTTATTCCGTGCTTCTTTGAATGTGTGAGTAAAGCCTCGCCGAATACCTTCAGAGTGTATAAACTTGACATAGTCCACAATACAATTCGGGATCACAAATTGTTCTAAGTTACCGTTTTCCGTCTTAAATTCCACAGTTGTGCCGATAAGAGCATTAGCCTCTCTTTTGCTTCTTATAAAAAATAGGATATTTTCATTCTCAGAAAAATCTTTAATGCTTTTCAGGTTACCATATTCCATAATTGCACGGACTATTTTTTCGTCGATCGCATTTGTCGCTTTCTTCAAAACATCTGCTGCATAGAAAGACAGCCGAGGCACACCAGTTTCACGCATACTTATGTCGGTAAGCCTAAAAAACGATACATCTGTTGTCCATGCGCCTATGTCCACGATAGAATAAAGACCAGGCTGTGATTCAGTTGAATTTACATATGAAACGATTGCCGCACTTGACTCTGGTGCAGCCTGAACCAAACTGTCTTGAAAAGAAGGCACCCCCATCTCATTTATCTCTTCAAGCCAACTCAAAGCTACTTGAAGATCCATCCCCTGTTTTACGCCTTCTGATATTCTCCATGCAGCATAAAAAATTCCTCTATACTTTTGATATAGCTGATCATCTTGTCCCCAATCCAAATGTTTTATGGGCACTCCAACATTATAAATAAAAGAAAATTGATTTCCTCTGAGGATCTTTGATGCTTCACCTCTCGATTCTTTCATTACCCACCCAATATATAATGATGCAAGTTTCACGGGTGACAAAGTTCCATCCAGATAAGGGCATGTGGCTGAAGAAACACAATCAATCGAAGAATCAAAAAGATTGCATGCAATGCAGGCTTTTACGTGCTCAATTCGACGAGCACCATTTGAAGCCTTAGCAAAAGCTTCTTGTCCAAAATAAATCTTATTATCTTTAATCGCGATCAGACTTGGACACAAAGGAGACGCCAATTGACCATATGTATCTTTTTCAAGTATAACTGGGTAAATAGGTACATCATCCCCACCCAATTCCTTCCGCAAACAAACTTTTGTAAAACTGGTTCCAAAATCAAGCCCGACAGTCACCCTTTCTCTTCCACCTGAAGGCGGCTTGGGTAAAGGTGGTCTCCTTTTCATGGTGTTAGATTGCAGCAAGCCATCATCTTTATCCGTGGCCATTTTACTTATATTTTGAGAACACGACGAAGGCTCTTTGGGAATCTCTTTTTTAACGATTTTCACAGCGTCTTTTTTGTCAGATGATCCCTTTGAAAGAAGTTCTTCCATAAAAACTTCTAAGTTCATTATTGGCTTCTTTTCCGGTACCTTAGTCTTTACTTCCTTCAAGGTTTTTTTCTTGTCGAAGGAATCGTGCATTAATTCTTTGCCTATTTCTTTCAATCGGTCTTTCCAGTCAGTTCCCATTGATTACCTCCGCAATGCCGGCGCCTTTTAGGTCAAAGCCTGAGTTAATGGTTCGTGCCGCCTCAATTTCCTGTTTTTTCTTTTCAAAGTTTAGGGTCAGGTTTCTAATGCCAGTTTCAAGGCCTTTTATGTATGTTTCTTTCCTTCTATTTATGCGTGCTTTTTCAAGAAGACTCTGCCGCCTACTGACGTTCCTTCGATAAGACTCTTCAAGGCTGGCCAATTGATTGGATACTAATGCGCTATTTGCCTTGCGGAGTTGCATTAATTTTTTTTCAAGTCTTTCTACAAACGTTTTATCTGCCATTTCAATAATCTCTTCAAGCGGCAAATCAAAACCGCCTCGTTCCCCCGGTGCAATCATTTGTGCTTTTGTCACCATTTCAACCAAAAACCTGTCGCATTCATCCTCATGTAACGCCCTCAAGGGATTGAGCGATATTGCGATAAAGAATAGATCTTTAACTGGCCTTGCTCCTCCTATATCGGTAAGATACAAAAACCACCCATAAGTTCCTTTTCTGAGATCGGCTGAAGGAATCCGTACATGGCTTACGGGATGAAGTTGCTCTTCATATTGACTGTAATAATCTGTAATAGCTACAATAAGAGGGTGATAGAAAGTAAGAAATTCCATCTGATTGTTCTCTGTGGCTATTTTTGAGCTTGTTGTAATCGTAATCTGACCGTAAGCTGAACGTACAAGGAATAACCTCAATGCAAGATCATTCATTTTATTTCGATCCCTGACAAATTCCCTCAGTTCATTATTTACATCAAGTGTGAAAATTTCTTCACCGGTTTGCCGAAGCTGACAGCTTCTGAAATGCTGCTTTAAAAAGTCTCCAAGGTATAGGATAAGCTCATCGCCTCCAATGTAACGGCGGTATTCCTTGGCTTGATTAATCTGGTCGATAAAAAATTCATCGTGTCCGATAAGTGCCGATGCTTGCTCCTCAAAATGCTCCAGCTCTATTTGTCGATTTAAGATTACGTTGGCAGCCCTTTCGATCCTATCTTCCTGCTCCTCCGGTGTAAGCCGTCTTGAGAATAAGTCTCGAACGAGTTCTTGTACTTGCTCACCCAATATGGTCTCGAGATCGCCGATGCTTCGCTCAAATACCTTGATGCGGTCATACAATCTGGTTAATATACGGTCCTCAATTGTCCCTTTCATTGACAGATTAAAAATAAGTATTTTGTCAGAGGGCTGCCCTATTCTGTCAAGCCGTCCTATCCTTTGCTCAACAACCATTGGATTCCAGGGGAGATCATAATTGATAAGAATGTGACAAAATTGTAGATCTATGCCTTCCCCTCCTACCTCTGTAGTTAAGAGCAATCTGATATTGGGGTCGGTTCGAAAACGATTGATTCTTTGACCTCTTATATCTGCGGCTGGATTGAATAGATCCGAGGGCACATCACCGCTAATCAATTCAGATAATATGCCTCTTATGGTCAGTTGTTCCTGTAGGTAAGAAAGCGTTTTCTTAAAGTAGGAGAAAACCACTATTTTACGGTTTGGTTCCTCACGGTCCAATTCTATAATAAGATCCAGAAATTTCGCTAATTTGGTATCCTTCTTTAGTAGTGCTTCTTTCCAATGTGCGATATCAATGCTTTTCTCATTTTCAAAAGATATTTTATTTTCTTCGGCGGTTTCCATCTCCTGATCTTCAATCCTGATATCAGAGATCTCTTGTTCAGATAAAAGCTCTTCTATTTTGCCCCAGTAATGATCAACCATGGCAGACATACAGCTTGCCACTTGTCTTTGGCGGGTTACCGCCACTAATTTTCCTATGTTGCCTTGGTCGGCTGTGGAATATGCAAAATAGCATTGAAGTGTAACAAGGTTATAAAAGTTAATTTCTTCCTCAGTCGGCTCAACAAGAACAACTTTCGCTTGTCTAACTGGCCGTGCTTCCTGTACCTCTACCTTTCGTGTACGACTTACAGTGTGGGCCATAAGGCTGAGAGAATTAATATCTTGCTGAAGTTCTATAAGGTCTCTGCGAGTTAACTCAGTGGACACGGAGAGTCTGTCGACAATATCTTTATAAATAGGGTTTTCAGTAAAACGACGGCTTAACGGAGTATCTTCGACTTTTCTTAATGATTCCAGGCATAGTTTCGTATCGACGGGGGTTGATCGCAAAGTTCTCAGCGAGATAAGAATTGGTTCGTTTGCTTTCAAGCGAGCCGTGAACAATTCATAACTATCATATTCTTCCGGATCGAGTAGGCGCAATATATTAAATAGATCTCTGTCTCCCGTTTGAACAGGAGTCGCCGTCAAAAGCAGAGCAGCATCAGAGTTTTCGATGACATTTGCGGCAGCACGGTTCGAAAGAGTGTCGGAATTGCGAAGCCTACCAGCTTCGTCAAAAATTACAAGATTCAGGTGAGGAGAAACAGCTTCCCATCGCTCTATAATCGATTTGGATCGAAGTGTTTGAAGCGAGAGAATGCCCTTCATTGAGGCTTCATCTCCATACTCTTCGAAATCTGTCAAAAACTGTTCAATATTTGCCCGAGAGATTATATTGAAATCTTCTTGAAATCTGTTTCGCAATTCATCTCGCCATTTAATGACCAGATGTGACGGCGGTACTATTAACACTCTTCTTAATTGACCTCTCTTCTTCAGCTCCGTAAGGATAAGTCCTGCTTCTATTGTCTTTCCTAAACCTACTTCATCGGCTATGAGGAGTCTGTGGCCACGCGAATCGAGGAACTTTAAAAGTGGTTTGAACTGGTAAGTCAGAAAGTCTGTTTTTGTGGATCCCATGGAATAAATCTGGGATCTAACAGAGGTTGCAAGTCGCAGGTGCGTATAAAGTTTAGTAAAAGCGTCCCTGGAAGCAAATTTTTGAGCACGAAAAATACTTGCTACATCAGTCGTTAACTGGTCCTGTTCAAGGTCGCTTTCAGGATGACGTGACACCTTCCCTGGCCCAAAAAAGATGGGATACCAAAACTGTCCAGAGATGCAAGATGGCATAGCAGTTATTACTCCGCTACGATCGGGTCGACTTTTAAGTCTTACTGCATCGCCTTTAGAAAATAAAGCTTGGCAATCATTGCTCATATCATAGACCCCTTTAGCAGCTCCCAGCTTGACGCACTTTGGTTATATATCGCCTCGCCAACAGGAACTAAATTTGCCGGGCATCTGTTGCTCTATATGGAATGCCCAATCTTTCCGAAAACCAACCACTTTTTTTGTAAACACTTTGCGGTTCTTATCCAGTTACAAAATTTTAGTTTGACCGTTTATTTTTCCCTCTAACTGTTTAAAGGTTGTAACCGTTTTCTTGTGGCTGTTGAAAACAGGCTGTTTTATTAACAAGTATTTCCACTCGCTCCCTGTTTGTCTTGAGACAGCGCTGCACCAGCGTTCAATAGCCTTGTTTTTGTTTTCCAGGTCAGGGTATTCGCGGCCCTTGGTTTCAATGATCCAGAATACCTTCTTTTTTCCATCCGATTGCACGGCAACGAAGTCAGGGAAGTAGTAACGTATTGCACCCGTGCCAGACAGATAGTCTATCCGGAAGATATCAGCCAAGGCCGCAAAGGCGTCTATATCGCCCGCTCTATCAAGAAATTCGGCAAATTCGGCCTCAAAAGGATTGTAGGTGGCAACAAAATTGAAGACTGTTTTGTTACAGCGTATGTGTCCCCGTCTCCAGGTAAATCTGGGTGTTTCAGATAATTTAATGCTTTTCCCTTTCACCTTAATCTGTTTCTTTTCAACGGTTGCTTTTCCGATTTCCTTGGACAGCAGATCAATAATCGCTTCCTGTATCGAAAGATCTCTCAATACCTTTCGCAAATCTTCTTTTTCTATGTCATCAATTTTCACATCGAAGCATTTGTTGAGAATGTACTCCTCACAAATCGGATAAACGAACTGGAAACAGTCTGTCAGGCCTGCCTTTTTCATCACTTGCGTAACAATATATGCAGTCAGATCCCTGCCGAGTTCCAGAAATTCAGATTGTACTTCTGTCTGATGGATTTCAACACCAAGATTCATTACTTCCATTTTCAGCAGTGTTTTCCTATCTTCATTCAGTTTGTCTGTCGAAAATAAAGAAGGAAAACCTTTTCCGTCAATTCCCTTCAGATTTTTGTATGCCCTTGTGTATGAAAAATCCGTCGATGGTATCTCAATATCGTATTGCAGCCTTTTCTTCTCAGGGGCAATGGTCACCGGAAGTGGTGGAGGTGTCGTTGTTGTGTTAATCCCGACGCCCTCCAATTCGAGTTGTTTTACAATCTTTTCAAAGTTTTCGTTGCCTATCACTTCAAGTGTTTGCGTTCGGTCGGGACTGATATCCCGCATTAAACGAAGCCCCCTTCCGATTGCCTGCTCGGGGAGTATGGCCGAGTCAAATGCCCGTAATCCCAGAACTATCGTTACGTTCTGGACGTCCCAGCCCTCACGGAGCATGAGCACGCTGACTATCACCTTGATCTTGTTTTTCGGATTGTCCACGTCACGGGCCTCCTCCCGCAAACTCTCCAAATCGCTTTTTCGAACATCCCCGGAACTATCGGTATGAATCACCATGATTTCATCTTTGGCTATTCCATAAGAAGAACCAAGCTTGGCTATTGATTCGGCAATCTTGTCGGCAAAAACGTTTTTTTCAGCCATGATGAATAAGATCGGCTTTTTTTGAACGTCCTTGTATGCATCAAAATGCTCCTTCCATCTGGAAAGCGAAGCCGATATCCAGTCGCCGTATTTTTGAACGACGTTGTCTTTTGTTACCTTATCCGGTTCTTTCTTGTTTACGGAATGGACTATCAAAGGCACCTTTACAATCCTGTCTTCCACTGCCTGCGCAAGTGGGTAATCGCATATGATCCAAGGATAATAGGTATTTTCTGGGGTCTTGGGGGTTGCTGAAAAATCGAGCCACATCTTCAACCCGCCGGGGATGTTCTTGTGTATTGAAAGCAGGCTTTCATTCCATTTCAATTCATCATCGTGGACGTGATGGGCTTCGTCGTTCATCACCAGCAGGTTGTCCAGTTCCTTAATTCGTTCTAAAAGCGTCTGGGGCGATTTGCCCGGATCGGCCTGCGGTTTTCTGCCGAGGATGGCTTCTATGATGGTGTTGGGATTGAATTCTTTGATGCGGCTCTCGTATAACTGATGGATATTGTTAAGGATAAAATTGTTTTCAGCGGCCAGCGGACTTTCATCGCCGCGCAGTTTTATGTTGAGCTTCCAATTTGCTTTCCATGCCGCAGGGACAAAGGGAAATTCTTCAAAAACCTTTCCATTGGCGAAATCCTTTGCCAAGCGCTCATATACAATGACATTGGGCGCAACCACCAGAAAGTTGTTGGCATAACGCCTGTCTTTTTCCCTTTGGCGGTTAAAGTAGCTCCACACCACCACAAAAGCCATGATAAAGGTTTTGCCCGAACCGGTTGCCATTTTGACGGCATAGCGCAGCAGGTCTTTCTCGGGCAGTTCCTGTTCCCCTTCTTGATTAAGCTCGGGGAAAAATCTTTTTACTTTTCGTTTGCCGGTGAGATCTTCACTGAATTCAACCATTCCAGAAAATAAATTTGCTGTATATTTTTCATGGTAGTCATCAATCAGCGGAACAACATCGGTAAATCGCCTGATTTCGTAGAGATAGATAATAGTTTCTATGGCTTCTCTCTGGCAGAAATAGAAATGGAAGGGTTCATTTCCGAAAACAGGCGGGTGAGACTGCTCA
>Ga0255345_1006056_pt1 | contig 12017 bp, 13 predicted proteins | sample wastewater_treat_6_FD_192415 | JGI IMG/M metagenome (GOLD analysis project Ga0255345, IMG submission 192415) | Wastewater microbial communities from Lulu Island WWTP, Vancouver, Canada - plant20 | ecosystem: Engineered > WWTP > Wastewater > Unclassified | place: Canada: Vancouver, British... | reverse complement strand
GGTTGTTGCCCTTATCAAGATGGGGGTAGTGTACATCCCTGCGCCCACCATGCTGACTCCCAAGGATCTTGAATACAGGATTAATGTATCAGAAGCAAAAATGGTCATCACTGACGTGGAAAATGCTCACAAAGTTGATGAAATTGCCGACGTCTGCCCGACGCTTCAGACAAAGATGGTGGTGGATGGTACACGCGATGGCTGGCTTTCATACCCGCGTGAACTGATCTATCCTGCGCCGGTCTCATCAAGGATAATCAACCTGAAAGGGATGAGAAAGACCAGGTCATCCGATCCGATGGTCATCTTTTTCTCATCCGGGACGACAGGTGAGCCAAAGATGGTCATGCATTCCCATGCTTATCCGCTTGGTCATATCGTAACCGCCCGGTTCTGGCATGACGTGAGAAATAATGACCTGCACTTTACCGTTTCTGACACCGGCTGGGCCAAATCTGCATGGGGGAAACTATTTGGCCAGTGGGTGGAAGGTGCCGCGGTTTTTGTCTACGATTACCGAAACAAGTTTAATGCAACAGAACTTCTTCCGATCATCGAGAAATATGGTATAACCACCTTTTGTGCACCACCAACCATTTACCGTATGCTGATAATGGCTGACCTGCGAAAATATGATTTCTCAGAGCTTCGGCATTGCGTGAGTGCCGGAGAGCTCATAAACCCGGAGGTAATCAAAGCCTGGAAAGATGCTACCGGCCTTGAGATATACGAGGGATATGGGCAGACCGAGACTGTCCTTTGCATCGGAACTTTCCCCAGCATTGAACCAAGGTATGGCTCTATGGGAAAACCGACACCTGGCTGGTATATCGAGCTTCACGACGAGGATGGAAAGCAGGTAAAGCCAGGGGAGGAAGGTTCCATTGCAATCAGGATAGATCCACGCCCTGTCGGTTTCTTCATGGAGTACTGGGGTAATGAAGAGGCGAATGCGAACTCGACCAGGGGTGAATTTTACTACACCGGGGATCGTGCTATAAAAGATGAGGACGGGTATTTCTGGTTTGTTGGCCGGGACGATGATGTAATAAAGGCATCAGGATATCGGATCGGACCATTTGAAGTTGAAAGTGCTATCCTTGAACACCAGGCTGTTCAGGAGGCTGCGGTAGTAGGTTCGCCTGACATCATCAGGGGCTTTGTTGTAAAAGCGTTTATCGTCCTGAAGTCTGGGTATGAGCCGTCTGACAAAATGGCAAGGGATATCCAGGAGTATGTCAAGTCTGTTACTGCACCGTACAAGTACCCAAGAAAGATAGAATTTGTTAATGAACTTCCAAAGACCATATCAGGGAAGATTAAACGAAAAGATCTCAGGGAGGCTGAGATGAAACGGTACGAGGAAGAGAAAAAGAACGGGAACCATGACCATCCGTGAGGTATATAATTTAACCACCTGACATATTTTTATTCTTTTTTCTCATAATCATTGAAGGATGATCTACAGGTTTTTGTTTACTTTTCTCATCCTCGCCGGGCTTTTGGTTCCTGCAGGGGTGCTGGCAGCTGATGATGGATGGTCTCATGGAAGTCTTTTCTCTGCACCAAACTGGCTGCTTGAACAGTTTGATGATGATTCCAGGGAAATGAGCCAGATGGATTATTTCGGGACAAAATTGCAGGAACCAACACCAAAGCCACCGACTGCAATGGATTTTATAAAGGAGGGATGGGCCTACCTTGAGGGAGGAAATAACAAAGATGCCCTGAAATCCTTTGAAAAGGCACTGGCGATAAACGAGGCATCAACTGAAGCATGGTATGGGCGAGGAATTGCCCTTGAGAATCAGAAAAGATACCTCTCCGCTATCGATGCATATTCAAAGGCAGTCTCGTTCTCCAAGAAACCTATAACCAGCTGGGGCCCTAATGCCGGGAAAGGTAGATCCTGTCTTGCCCTGAACCAGCTTGAGAATGCAAAAGAGGCTTTAACACTTGCCATCAGCCAGTACGAACAGTCAGGGGAGGAACTGCCTGATGAGCTGGCATCGATGTACAGAGATCTTGCAAAGGTTCTTGAGATGATGGACGATTATGATGGTGCACAAGAGGCACTTGAAAAAGCAGGATGAACTTTCAAGTTAAATCTTTTTTATGAGAATGTATTTATTGCCCGTATGAGATCAATTGTGTATGATATCTAAAGGCCTGACTTCTGTAATGGTCCTGTCGTTATTTGTGCTCTCCTGTTTCATATCCTGCACCACCGCCGCACCGGCTTTTAACTCTGGTAGTGGTGGAGGGTTTGTTCCTTCGGGCATGACCGGCGGTGACGATGGTTGGTCCCATGGCAGTCTTTTCTCTGCACCAAACTGGTTACTGGCACAGATAGATCAAAACCTGATGAGCACAGTCCTGGATTATGGATATACTCCAATCCCGACAGAAGTGCCAAGAAGTTTTGAAGATCATGTGGCAGAAGGTTTTGCAGCCCTTGACGGGGGCAACTACCGTGCAGCATATAATGCCTTTAAAAAAGCCATTGAGCTTAAGCCCTCGTCGTCAGACGCCTGGTACGGAACCGGATTGTCCCTTGAGAGCCAGAAACGGTACCTTTCAGCTTTGGATGCATATTCCCATGCAATCTCCTATGCCAAAGGCCCGGGGGCAAGCTGGGCATCTAATGCAGGAAAGGGGAGGATTTTATATCACCTAAACCGGTTAAATGAGGCAAAAGTGGCACTTGAGACGGCAATAGTGCAGTATGGGAAAGCAGGGGTATCTCACCCGGATGAGCTTGAGGAGATGAACCGGCTGCTCTCATTGATAACCGGGCAAAGCATCCAGGTAAATGCAGTCCCCCCATCGGCCTACCTACCCCCTTCAGCATTTAATGGATAACTCCTGCCCATTTTTTACCATAAGCGACCAATCACCATTATGAAAAAAATTGTTGTAATAGTCCTTGTCTCTCTCCTGATCTGTTCATGTCTCTCTTCCTCACTGGCAGTCCAGGCAGATGACACGGCCCGTGATATTGAGATAAAGCTTGAACGAGGCATGTGTTATGGAACATGTCCTGTATATTCGGTCTCCCTCTCTGGTAATGGAACAGTTTCATGGGTGGGTGAGATGTTTGTGGAGGTTACAGGGAACCAGACCGGGTATGTTGATCCTGCCTTGGTCGGTGATTTGTATGATCTCTTGACTGAAGGCGGAATACTGGATTTTGAAGATTCATATAATCATCGAAACATTACCGACATGCCATCAGCCACACTAACCGTCAGGAATGGTTCTTTCGTGAAAAGTGTCTATCATTACCATGGCGACTTTACCGCTCCGGAAGGCCTGGTGCAGATGGAAAGAGCTGTTGATAATGTGGCAAATTCAAGCAGGTGGATTGGAAAATATACTTCAGTTGAAGAAATAGTCGGAGAACTGATATAGTTCACCGTCTTTAATCGTTTTTTTGGGGTGCAACCTTACAAAACTAAACTTCTTTTATATGAATTGAACCGGGACCAGTAACAGGGTCTAATATTCGCAATCGAATCTTTCCTCAATTGCAAGCAGCCCGGGGCTCATGGGGACTGAAGGTTCTTTTAAAAATACCTTGCCGGTTTCATTTACATTCTCCTTTGCCTGGCTTACTACATCATCCACCAGGACATCAAGCTTGTCAGATCGCTTTTCAGCTCCTTGTTCGGCGGTAAACGGCACTACAACGGTAAAGAAGATGAGCAGGGCAAATACGACGATTATAATGATGACTCCAATTATCACCGGAGTTAATGGGTTTCTTCTTGATGAAGGAGGCATCTGTGCCCGTGTGATTGCATCAGGACGGTTCATGAAATAACATGTTCCATGATCCTTTAAATAAGCGCCTGAAAGGTCTTAAGAAATAAATACTCAAGTACATACAATGCAGCGTGTTGTATCAAGCACGACAAAAAAGGAAGGCATCTGGCGGTGTAATCCATGTCGGTGGTATTACTATCCTGATAAAGGGGATCCTACCCAGAATATTCCACCCGGTACATTGTTTGAAGATCTCCCTTCGACCTGGCGATGCCCGATCTGTAAAGAGCCGAGATCAATGTTTACCCTGATACGGTAATTTCTCTATTTTTCAGATGTTGCCTGCCATGGCCATCTGCCTTCCATCTCAACAACAAGGGCCCAGCTTAGAAATGTCCTGACGATGACTAATAGTCCAAGACCCGCAACACGTTCAAGTGTCAGGTCAAGTGCAACGGTCCTGATGACATCCGCCGCAATCAGCAGCTCAAGGCCAAGTAAAAGACATTGTCCAAGGTATTGCCTGAACCCGGAGAATTTTTGAATGTCGTCTTTATCATGTGGATCCTTTACGAGAAAGTACCTGGCCGAACCGCGGACTACCGAACCGAAGATCAGGAGAACGGCAAACATCTCAATTATTCGTGAGATAATATCAATAAATAGCAGGATGAACTCATCAGACCCGTTCAGGATCCCGGATATCATATCATCAGATTTATCATCCATCAGATTAACCATTGATCCTGTTACTAATGACAATCTCTGTCCTTTATGTAGACGATGATACCGATTATCACCAGATCGTCTCGAGATTCTTTGAAAGGGAGGAGGATCTTTCAGTCAGACTCTGCTCTATGGCTGAGGACGGGCTGAAAGCCCTGGAGCTTGAGCCATTCGATGTCGTGGTTTCAGACTACCAGATGCCTGTCATGGATGGGATCTCTCTCCTGAAAGAAGTAAGAAACAGGTATGACAGGCTGCCATTCATCCTTTTTACCGGAAGAGGCAGGGAAGAAGTAGTTATCCAGGCGATAAATAACGGGGCCGACTATTACCTGCAAAAAGGTGGGGATCCAGCTGCACAGTTCACCGATCTATTCCACAAAATCCGTTCACTGCATCAGAAGAACATCAATGAAAGCCTGGCAAGGGAGAATGAGCGCCGGTTTAATACAACCCTTGACAGGATTCACATGGTGGCTTTCCACCTTGATGAAGAAGGGATAGTGCAGTATTGTAATGATTTTCTGCTCTCCCTGACCGGCTGGAAAAGGGAAGAATTTCTCCATCAGAATTTTTTTGAACTGGCAGTCCCTCCTGATCTCAGGGAGATGAAAAAACGACTTTACAAAGAGGCTATCAAAAATGAGACCATCTCCCAGCACGAGGAGATGAAAATCCTTCTTCGTTCAGGAGAGATCCGCGACCTTGACATCATCAATACCGATCTTCGTGATGAAAAAGGGCGGTTTTTCGGGTATATGTGCATCGGTGAAGATGTCACTGAAAAGAAGAAGGCCAGGGAAAAGATTGCTGAAATGTCAAGAAAATTCAGGCTGCTGCAATCGATCACAAGGCATGATGTCATCAATATTGTCACGTCCATCAGGGGGTACATGGATATCCTGGATGAGTTCGAAGATCCCGGGGAAAAAGAGAGAGTTCAAAATACTATCCTGGATCTTCTTGATCGCATCGAAAATTTAATTCAGTTTTTAAGAGAATATGAACAGGTTGGCGCCCAGCCTCCTGTATGGCAGAATATTGCCAGCCTGGCAAGGAATATCTATACATCAGGTGTACCGGTCAGGTGCCTTGTTCCTGATAACCTTTCAGTATATGCAGATCCCATGCTTGGTCATGTATTTTCAAATCTTTATCACAACTCTCTCATCCATGGTGGCAAAGTGACAGAGATCTCCTGTCACATGGAACAGGACGATAAAGGAATAAACATCATCTGGGAGGACAATGGAAAAGGTGTTCCAAATGAGGAAAAAGACAGGATATTTCTCTTAAGCCATGGGAGAAACTCAGGGTTCGGTCTTTATTTCATTTCAGAGGTGCTTGCCATGACCGGGATTACAATTACCGAGAATGGCGAACCTGGAAAGGGAGCACGCTTTGAGATAAACGTGCCACATGGAACTTTCAAGCAAGAAAAAGAATAGAAATAGTGGGTTTTTCACAGGTTCCCTCTTAAAAGGCGAACATGCAAGGCAGCACCGATGGAACTTTATCTCCATGCAACCAGTAATTTGTTATAATTTGTCCTGATTCACATGATTAGTGTAAATATCAATGCCCTTCCTGTTGTGCAGGATATGATGCGGAGTGAAGAGATCCTGGGTATCAAAGTTCATATCCTTGAGAACGGAGCCACAGTTATTGACTGTGGTGTCAATGAAAACGGATGTCATGAAGCAGGTCTTCAATTCCTGAAAGTTTGCGCAGGAGGGCTGATAGAGCCTGCAATCACCTTCCAGCCTGTTGCAGACAGGATTCTTCCTTTTGTTCACCTGACGGTCAAACACCCGATCATCGCCTGCCTGGGTTCCCAGAAAGCAGGGTGGGTTATTAAAAGAGACAATTTTTTCGCCATGGGATCTGGCCCGGCCAGGGCACTTGCTTTAAATCCGAAAGGAACTTACAAAGCAATCCATTACCAGGACAGCTCGGAAATTGCAATCATAGCCTTGGAAGCTGAGACACTTCCTGACTTAAGTACCTGTGAATACATCGCGGAAAAGTGCGGGGTAAAACCATCCAGCCTTTATGCCCTGGTTGCATCAACAAGAAGTATTGTTGGTTCTATCCAGATATCAGGAAGGGTTGTCACCATGGCCATGCACAAGCTTGAGGATATGGGTTATGATATCACCAACATCGTCAATGCTGCCGGGCGTTCCCCGATTGCTCCGTTAAAGAGAACATTTGAGCAGGCGATGGGAGTGACCAATGACTGCAATATCTATTATGGATCGGTCATCCTCTCCACCAGATTATATTCAGATGAGTTTGCAAAGATAACATCTGATAACTCAAAGATGTACGGGCGCCCCTTTTATGAACTGTTCAGAGATGCAAATTATGATTTTGTCAATATCGGAACATACCTTGGTTTCTCACCGGCAGAGCTTACGGTAAATGATCGCACTACTGGTAAAACCTATCATTTCGGCAAATTGAACGAGAAAATTCTCCTTGAGTCTTTCCATGCAACATATGATCAGGACTAAAATGGTCTTTTCTCTTCTTTGTATCTCTTTATAGCCATGTCCACGTAGGAAGTCATCTGCACGGCGCCTACGATACAGGCCTTGGCACATTTCCCACATCCGATGCAGGTATCAGGATTTGTTACCCATGCTTTTGGAACTTTCTGGTTTTCATCGTCCAGCAGCTCAACTGAACCGGTCGGACATACCGGAATACAGTCTCCACACCCTTCACAGGCAAAAGGCTCAAACCAGGGAAACTTTTTTGGTTTTTTCCTATTATTTTCTTCTTCCATTCCTGGGAAATGTTGAAAAAAGATGTTTTTAAATCTGTCTATTTGCCCGGGATATCTGTCCACCTGGCTTTCTCCCATGCATCAACTTCGGCAGGTGGCATAATGTCAAGCCGCTGGCCTGCTTCTGCTCCTGGTTTGGTGCAGTAAAGCTCGGTAAGGTCGACAACAAGGACGGCATCAGTTGCAACTCCTGTCGCCATTTTTTTTACATTATCGAATTCAGCACCGGATCTTAGGATCTTTCCCTTCCCCTTGAACTGGAATGCTGCACGGATACCTCCCTGTTTTGACACGCCAAATGCAACCCAGGGATTTTTCAGGAGGGCATCCTCAATAACTCCGATCTCACCTTTTTCCATAGCAAAAGAGACCTGGTCAGGATTAGTAACCCTGGCAAACCGTGATACCGTAACCCATGGAACTCCACCTGGCGTGGCGACACAAAGATGGCATCCCATCAGTTCAATCCATCCTTTCATCCGTTCAGTCAGAACAATTGCCATTATTTTCACCTCACTGGATCCGTTCCCCTGTTTTTCCTTTTTCAATTGAGTAAATCTCCTCTACATGGAGGACAACAACACCCCGCTGGGCCGGTTTTGGAAATACAATGTCTGGCGGGACCTCTTTTGGTGGTTCAAGTGCTGCCCAGTCTCCCCACTTGTCCAGGATCTCCTTTGCATTCGCACCGTACCAGTCAAAATCCAGTGGAAAACCATACTCGATGTCTATCGCTTTTCCTTTAAAGACCCAGTCTCTCCCGGCATCAAGCGGGTGACAGATTGCAATGCTGCATTCAGGGTTCTCCTTAAGGTTCATCTTGGTCTTGAGGAGGAACATATCTGAGATCAGGATCTTGTCATCACCATGGGTTGCAACAAACCTCATTGCTGCAATGTTCGGTTTTCCGTCAATGCTGCTCGTCGCCATGTAGATAAGGCTGCCTCCTTTTCCCGGGACACGCAAGGCGTCTTTCATCTCGTCGGTAAACTTAACCATTTGAATTATCTCCTTTTTATGAGTACTATGCATATCGACAAAAAAAATTATCGTTTTTGCATTTTACTTCACAGGGTATCCGAAGGCTGCGGTCCCTGCCTTGCCAAGGTCCTCGTTTAGAGCCAATTTCACAAGCTGTGTGATGTAATATGGTGTCAGTTTCATCTCTTTGCAGGTCATCCGCATCACCGAGATACAAGCAGGGCAGATAAAACAGTAACCTTCCGCACCAGCATCAATGGCGTCCTGGATATTCATGTGCTGAAATTTCATGGCCCTGTCATGCTGAGTGTGAAAGATACTGCAACAGCAGCAAAGACGGTTATCTCCCGTGTACTTTCTCTTCTCCTCTACACATGTAACACCGATAAGCTTTAAGATCTCCTCCAGCCAGTCTTTCCAGATCTCCCCTTCTTTTGGAGCGTACCTGGTTGTGCACCCTCCCTGGTAAGCAATCTTCATATCAAGCGGGGTGATCTTTTCTTTATGATCCCTAAGCCAGTTCCTGATATATTCAAGGATATGAACCGGCCTGAAAGGAACTTCAACCCGTTGCTGGATTGCAACCGTTGTCAGAACATTATAGCAGGCATCATGGGTGAATACGATCTCTGACACCCCAAACTCTTTTGCAGCATTGGTGAGATTTTCCACGAATGTTGGAAGGAACTCATATGGCCTTGACCCGCGTCCAAGATGCGTCTCGGTAAAACCACAACAGTAATCTCCTCCACCGATGAGAGTGGTGTCATCAAACATCATGCCAGTCAGAAATTCCTGCTGTGGAACAACCTCATAAATTCCACAAAGTGATATGAGCGCCCCGCCCGGCTTTCCAGGTCTTACGATCTTTGGTTTGATAAGCCAGTCTGATGCAGGTTTTGCATCTTTCGGAATACCAAGAACCTGGGTCTGTTCCTGTCTCCACAGGATGAGATCCCATGGATTTGCACCAAGCGGACAATATTCGTTGCAGGCAGCGCAGGTGATACATTCTTTTAGTATCGGTGCCATCTCACCTTTGATAAGTGATCTTATCTGCTCTTTGGCCTCTTTTTCATCGTACGAGACATAAGGGCACCTTGTCAGACATTCCCCCCTGCACCGGGAAAAATCACATTTGGATGCATCAAATCCCATATGATTGAATTGTTGTCCAGAAAGAAAAGTGCTGTTCTTTACCAAATGGTATGAAAACCTATCTATTGATATGGGATGGTGAGAAAAATGTTTTTTTGATTTGCATCAATCGCCGTTGAGACCAGTGTATCACTGGAAAAGGTTATGGCTGAGTCATCTGAGGTCAGGGACCGGTCAGTCAGGCTGAAGGAAGATCTTGCAGAATTCAAGCTCTGACAACTCTCTAAAAGGCAGGCGTTACAGCCATTTTTGAGTGGTGCGTGCTGCCTCTGCTCCCCAGTCTGTCTGGGAGTATAATCATTATCCCACCGATCACCACGCAGCCCTTTTTAATGACAATCAGGTTGATTCCGGCATCTGGAACGTTCCGTTGAAAAAAATTATGAGGTTTTTATCCAGTCTGCAATCCAGTCACCAACCCCACTGGTGCTGGCTGAGCCGCCCATATCCCTTGTTACCATTTTTTCATGGATAGAGGCTTCAATACCCTGCAGGACCCTGTCCGCCGCAGCCTTTTCACCCAGGTGTTCAAGGAGCATGGAACCGGCCCATATGGTTGCAAGTGGATTTGCAATGTTCTGACCCTTGTATTTTGGTGCAGATCCATGGATGGGTTCAAACATGCTGGTCCCGGTTGGGTTGATGTTCCCACCAGGGGCAAGGCCGAGTCCTCCCTGGATCATGGCACCAAGGTCGGTGATGATGTCTCCGAACATGTTCGGCGTCACGACAACGTCGAACCACTCAGGGTTTTTGACAAACCACATGGTGATGGCATCAACAAAGGTGAACTCGTGTGCAGTTCCCGGGTACTTCTCTGCAGTCTCGAGAAAAACATCCCGCCAGAGACCATACACGTCTGACAGGACATTTGCCTTGTCCACCGAGGTGACCTTCTTCTTTCTGTCCTGAGCCATGTCAAATGCATAGGATATGACCCTGCTTGCACCTTCGCGTGTGATGACTCCTATCTGGTAAGCCAGTTCATCTGAATCGGTCTCGACATCAAGTCCGAATTTTACCGAATAGATATCCCGTCTGACTTCAAGGGTCTTTTTCTCATGGCCCTTCAGCCGGGAACCTATGCCTACATAAAAATCCTCTGTATTCTCCCTGACAACAACAAAATCGATATCTTCAGGTCTTTTGTTTGCAAGAGGGGTCTCCACTCCGGCAAGCATCCGGATTGGCCGGAGGTTAATATACTGGTCAAAGTAAAACCGGAGATTGAGAAGGATACCTTTCTCCAGGATGCCTGGTTTTACCCTGTCATCACCGATGGCGCCAAAATAGATGGCCTTGTACTTCTCCAGGTCCTTAAGATCATCCTCAGTCAGCAGTTCTCCGGTCGAGAGGTACCTGTCCGCCCCGATATCAAAGCCTGTCCATTCGATATCAAACCCAAACTTTTCACCAGCAGCCTCCAGAACGACCTTTCCTGATTCGATGATCTCAGGCCCGATACCGTCTCCACCGATAACCGCTACTTTATGCACAAGTCTTCACTCCTGATCGTCTTTGCATAGGCAACAAGCCCTCCGGTGTCGATGATACGTCTGAGAAATTCAGGAACCGGTTCAGTGGGCAGTATCTTGCCCGATACATCAAGGTATCCCTTATCCAGGTGGGGTACGACCTTATCTGTTTCACTGATCTCCTGTGCACGGGGACATATGACCGGTAACAGACCGACGTTGATACTGTTCCGGTAAAAGATCCTTGCAAAGGACTCTGCAACCACCATCACAATCCCGGCTCCTGCCAGGGCCAGGGGTGCATGCTCCCGTGATGATCCGCATCCGAAGTTTCTGCCTGCAACTATGATATCCCCTTGTTTTGCCTGCATTGAGAACTCATCCCTGGTTCCTTCAAAGGCATGGGTTGCCAGCTCTGCTGGATCATTTATGGTCAGAAACCTGCCTGGAATGATGGCATCTGTATCTATATTATCGCCAAATCTCCATACCTGCATCATCGCACCTCCCGTGGATCGGTGATCTCTCCCCGGATGGCTGTTGCAGCAGCAGTTGCGGCCGATCCAAGGTATACTTTTCCTTCCACTGATCCCTGTCTTCCCCGGAAGTTCCGGTTGGAGGTTGAGAAGGAGACCTCTCCTGATGCGATAAGACCAAAGGAACCTCCCATACAGGGGCCACAGCATGGTGCCTCGACAAGTGCCCCGGCCCTGACAAACTGCTCGATTAGTCCGGCCTGCAGAGCCTTCAGGTACTCAGTCCTTGATGCAGGTATGACAAGAACCCTGACATCGTCTGAGAACTTCCTGTCCCCAAGGACTTCCCCGGCTTCCTGCAGGTCTTCAAACCGGCCATTTGTGCATGAACCGATGAAGACCTGGTCAACAACTGTTCCGGCGATCTCAGTAACATCAACTACCTGGTCAACATTGTGGGGAACGGCAACCTGTGGGACAAGGTCAGTGACATCATAATCATGCCATGATGCATACACGGCATCAGGATCGCTGGCCAGGTTCTCATCTCTCCATGCCCCCCTGCCTGACAAGTATTCCATTGTCACCTGGTCAGGAGGAACAATCCCTGCCTTTCCACCCATCTCGATTGCCATGTTGCAGCAG
>Ga0255345_1006040_pt1 | contig 12043 bp, 8 predicted proteins | sample wastewater_treat_6_FD_192415 | JGI IMG/M metagenome (GOLD analysis project Ga0255345, IMG submission 192415) | Wastewater microbial communities from Lulu Island WWTP, Vancouver, Canada - plant20 | ecosystem: Engineered > WWTP > Wastewater > Unclassified | place: Canada: Vancouver, British... | reverse complement strand
CTCTACGAAAATCTGATGGCGATCTTTATCGGCAAAGCGAACAACCTTATCTTCTATCGAAGGGCAGTAACGCGCCCCGACACCTGTGATCATACCTCCGTACAGCGCTGAACGATGCGCATTGTCCCGTATAACTTTGTGCGTGTGCTTGTTCGTATAGCCAAGATAACACGGCACCTGATCGCAGGTAAGCGTTTCATTCATAAAAGAAAACGGTACGATTTCTTTATCTCCATACTGTGGAATCATCTTTGAATAATCAAGACTCTTTGAAAGAACCCGCGCCGGCGTCCCTGTTTTGAACCTGCGCAAACCGATTCCTTTTTCAATCAACTTCTCCGGAAGTTCATCGGACGGCGACAATCCGTTCGGGCCGCTGTGATACGCCGCATCCCCTATAAAGATCATGCTCTTTAAAAACGTACCCGTCGCTATAATCACAGCGCGCGCCGCATAGTAAACACCGGTTTTTAAAAGGACACCGCGCACGCCGCTTTCTTCGTCCATGTCGATATCGACTACTTCCCCTTGTTTAAGAAAGAGGTTTTCCTGTGCTTCCAGGTTTCGTTTCATCTCTAAGTGATAAGCAATTTTATCAGCTTGTGCTCTCAGAGAGTGTACGGCAGGTCCCTTTGCCGTATTCAGCATTTTACTCTGGATAAACGTTTTATCGATAACAAGGCCCATCTGTCCGCCGAGCGCGTCGATTTCCCGGACGAGATGCCCTTTTCCAGTTCCTCCAATGGATGGATTACAAAAAAGATACGCGACCGCTTCCAGATTCATGGAGAGAACGAGCGTCTTTTTCCCCATCCTTGCCGCCGCCAGCGCAGCCTCACACCCGGCATGCCCCGCCCCGATGACGACGATATCGAACTGTCCCATGTTTTTAATATCCATCGCTTATTTTCCTAAACAAAACCGCGAAAAAATTTCTTCAATCACGTCTTCCCCGGCCGTCTGGCCGGTTATTTCTCCGAGGCTGTCATACGCTTCTCTCACATACGACTCCATGAAATCCATCGCATCTTCTCTTTTGGCAAGCTCGATTGATTCCTGCACACAGCTCAGCGCTTGCTCAACGCAGTTGATGTGCCTGATATTCGTCAGCAGCACGTCACTTTTCTTGCGAACTTTTCCACCTGTGATGGAATCGATAATTTTTTCCTCCAGCTCTTTTAAACCGATTCCTTCTGTCAGAGACGTCGATAGAATTTCAGCGTTTGGCAGCAGTCGCCTTACGTCCTGCTCCCTGGTTTCAACCGGAAGATCTGCTTTGTTCAATAAAACGATGCATCGTTTTTCATCTAACATCTGACAAAGCTCTTCATCCTCCTTCGAGAGCGGTTCGCTCGCGTCCACGAGGAATAAAATCATATCCGCCCGGTCCAGCGCGTTTTTACTGCGTTCGATTCCAAGCAGCTCGACGACATTATCTGAGCGTCTGATTCCGGCCGTATCCGTTAATTGAATAGGGATACCTGCAAGCGACACCCGCTCCTGTATCGTATCGCGCGTCGTTCCGGGGATGTCTGTAACGATTGCTCTGTTTTCCCGCACAAAGAAATTCAAAAGCGAAGATTTACCAACGTTTGGTTTTCCCGCAATCACGATAGAAAATCCCTCCCGTATGATTCTTCCTTCCTCCGCAAATTCAAGATATTTCAACAACTGATCTCTTATACCCGCTAAACGTTCTTGCAGATGTGTATAGGTAATGTCTTCGATATCTTCTTCCGGATAATCTAAATTGGCGCCTATAAAAACAAGCGCATCAAACAACAGATCGCGCACTTGGTCAATCTGCCTGGACAACAGGCCTTCCGCCTGTTCGAGCGCTGCTTGAAAACTCTTGTCCGACCTCGCCTGGATCAAGTCTATAATCGCTTCAGCCTGAGCGATATCGATCCGCCCGTTTAAAAACGCGCGCAGCGTAAATTCTCCGGGCTCAGCCGCTGTGGCCCCCTGTGACAAACACTCTGACAGGATGTTCCGAAGAGATATGATGCTCCCGTGACATTGTATTTCCACGACATCCTCCGCTGTATATGAATGCGGTCCCTTCATGTATACACACATCACTTCATCTAAAGCAGAACCGGATGCCGGATCGATTATTTTCCCGTAACGCATGCGACGCGGCTCAAAATCCGCTTCCCCTAAAGCGACATCGTTTGATGTCCGAAAAAGCTTCACTAAAATAGGAAGCGCCTGTTCTCCGGATATGCGTACAATACCGATGCCGCTTTCGCCGTATGCTGTGGCGATGGCTGCAATCGTATGCATTGAATACTGTTTGTGCATGACCAATCCCTGCCCTTTATTGAAAAAAGGCTGCGCTAAAGGCAGCCTTTTGACCTATTTATCCGGCTCGATGACCACCCTTCGGTAGGGTTCTTCTCCTTCGCTTCTCGTCGTAACCCCGGCTCTGTCCTGAAGCGCTGTGTGGATGACTTTTCGTTCGTAAGGATTCATCGGTTCTAAACGGACACTTCTGCCCTGCCTGCTCACTTTGTCTGCAAGGCGGTGTGCAAGCTTTTCAAGGGTCTGCTCCCTCTTTTTGCGGTATCCTTCCGCATCGATTACGACTCTCGTATAGCCTTCACGGCCTTTGTTAACAACAAGACTCGTCAGATATTGAATGGCATCCAGCGTCTGACCGCGTTTGCCTATTACGGTACCGGAATCTTTTCCGTCGATATCGATGTAGACCGATTCACCGTTAGCAAAGACTTTGATGTTGACATCCAGACCCATTTTTTCCATGACCTCTGTTAAAAACAGTCCCGCCGGATGATTATTCTGCTCCTGCAGGTTTGACGGTCTTTCGTCTAACCCCGTCGCCGCAACCGGTATGCGATCAACCTTTTTAACGATGTCTTTTTTTACAGCCTCTTTGCGACCCGGGCTGCGTTCCCGTTTTTCTTTCTGAAAGCGATACGGTGTACGCGGTTGGTTGTCAGGCTCATCGAGTCCGCATACCTCTATCAGTATCTCTTGCTTTCCTTCTTTTGTTATCTCTACTTTTCGTTCAGGCTTCGAAGCGCCCGGTACCTTTTGCTCCTGTTTCTTTTCTTTAGGTGCCTCTGCTTTTACTTCTTTTACTTCGGCAGTCTTTTCTTCAACTCTTACTTTCGCCAGTTTCGATCCGATTCCGAAAAACCCTCTCGATGGCTCTTCAAGAATCGTTATATTGACCTGATCTCTTGTCAGTTTCAGGTCTGATAGGGCAAGCTCGACAGCAATGTCTACGCTATCTCCCCACTTTTCCGAATATTTCATAATTGTCCTCCGAAGACAGCGATATTATTTTTTCTTTTTAAGCGCCTGTTCAACTTCAGCGCGCAACTGTTGCTTTTCCTTCTGCTTGTTGAGAAAGAATGTCTGAACGATCATCAAGCCGTTTCCAACAGCCCAGTACAGCGCTAAACCCGAAGGAAATGTTCTTCCCATCATAAAAATCATGATCGGGAAAAAGTATTTCATGCCGGACATCATATTGTTGGCATCGCTTGGAGTTGCACCCATGGACTGTGAATACGTAAAGAATGTGCTAAGCCCTGCCGCAATCGGCAAAATCCAGTTGTCCGGCTGGCTTAAGTCTTTTATCCATAAAAACGATTCGTGTACCGCCACGACCATTTCCGGTTGAGACATGTAGTCCAACGGATTTCTCAAAAGACTAAAAAGACCCATGATGATCGGCATCTGCACTAACAGAGGGAGACAACCGCTCATGGGGTTTACCTTTTCTTGCGCATACAGTTCCTGAAGCTTACGATTCATTGTTTCCTTATCGTTTGCGTAGCGGATTTGAATCTCTCTTTGCTTCGGCTGTATTTCAGCGATTGCAGCAGAACTTTTAATCTGTTTTGTATATAGCGGCAATAAACATATCCTTACAAAAAGCGTAAGTAAAATGATTGCAAAGCCGTAGTTGTTTACAAAACTGTAAATATACGCAAGCAGAGAACCGATTGGCTCGGCAAACAGCCCGATAAATTTATTCATTATTCCTCCGTTACAGTGTCCCGGGAAACAGATTAAGGCAGCGGATCATATCCGCCCGGGTTCCAGGGGTGACAGCGCAAAACCCTTTTCATGCACAACCAGCTTCCTTTTAAAGCCCCGTATTTTGTAACCGCTTCCATGCAATAAGCAGAACAAGTGGGTTCAAAACGACATGACTTTGGCAAAAAAGGAGAAATCATTCTCCGATATACTTTTATGATGAAAACAATCAACGTCTTCATGATATCACTTTATAATGCCGGCTTTTTTCATTGCGGTCTCCATCGATTTCTTTACATCCGCACATTTCATATCCAATATTGTATGCCGGGCGATAAAAATGAAGTCCCATCCTGTGGGAAGAAGATGCTCCATCTGGCGGTAACTTTCTTTCATGAGCCGCCGTGCGCGATTTCTCTGTACACTCTTTCCAACTTTTTTGCTCGCAAGAAATGCTTTTCTGTTGTAAGGCAACTGATTTTTTCTATAAAAAACCACGACGTATTTTCCAGCCGACGCCTTTTTTTTTCGGTACATGTCGGCAAAATCTTTATCTTTTCTGAGCACATCGGGTCTTCGCATTCAATCACTTCCTGGTTGCTCTCATCAGTAAAAAGACCACGAGCCGCGGTCCTTATGCCGAAAGAATCTTCCTTTTTCTCAATCTTCTTCTTTTCAGTACTCTTCTCCCGCTCTTCGTACTCATCCTTTTACGGAATCCATGTTCCTTGCTTCTCTGTCTTTTCTTTGGTTGATAAGTCCTCTTCATTCTCTCCCCTCCTTTCTGCTTTTTGCTTATAATGACTGCAATCGCAACCGTCATTATATTATTTACAATAATTTATGTCAACTTCTTTACTTGACCGCCGCTTATATTAAACAGGCTTCCTCCCGGCAAGCGACTGAGAAGACACTCATCTATGCCTGTTGCGGTTATAAAAACCTGTACATCTTTCATCGCATCGATTAAATAAGTCTGACGTTTCTCGTCCAGTTCAGATAAGACATCATCTAAAAGAAGTATCGGTTTTTTGCTCGTTTCTTTTTCGATCAGTTTTAATTCCGCAAGCCTCATTGCAAGTGCCGCTGTGCGCTGCTGTCCTTGCGATCCGAACTGACGGCTGTCTGCATCGTTGATATAAACAGCTAAATCGTCGCGGTGCGGGCCGGATACCGTATAGCCGCGCAGACAATCCTTTTCTCTGTTTTTTTTCAACAGTTTTGCAATATCTTCTTCGCTGAGCACAAGTTCCGGATCATTCTGCGATAAAAAATCTCCTTCATATAAAATCGTCAGCTCTTCTCTTCCTTCTGTGATCGTCCTGTGGATGTCCGCGCTTATTTTTTCGAGCTCCCGGACGAATGCCAGCCTTTCCATCACAATTCTTCTTCCGTATTCAGCAAGCGCGTCGTCGTAAGCGTTCATGAGTTCTGTGTCTGTGTTCCTGTTCCGAAGCAAGGCGTTTCTGTGCTTTAACACTCTGCGATACTGCCCAAGCGTGTTATAGTATATCGGTTTGTATTGGCATAGCTCTCTGTCTAAAAAACGTCTCCTGTGTTCCGGTCCTTCTTTTATCACCCGAAGATCCTCAGGTGAAAAGATAACGATATAAACTTCTTCCAGCAATTCTGCACTCCGGTCCAGTTTAATTCCCCGGACGCGAATGATTTTACCTTCTTTTCGATAAATAATTTCGATGTCTTTTTCTTGATCGAGTCCTTGCGGATCGCACACAACTGTGCTCACTTTCGCGTAGGGTTTATCAAAACCGATCATATCTGAATCTTTGTTCGTTCGAAAAGATTTTCCAAGCCCCATCACATAAAGACTTTCAATCAGATTCGTTTTCCCTTGCGCATTTTCTCCGACAAAGATATTCACGTTTTCGTCGAACGAAACGCGCTGCTCTTCGTAGTTTCTAAAGTAATTCAGACTGACTTCTTTAAAATACATTCCGTTAACTTGCCGCTATGCGCACCGGTAGAATTAAATACAAAAAAGAATTTCCTTCTATCGGCTTTATGAGACATGGACTTGTATTCGTACTCATCTCTAAAACAATTTCTTCGTTTTCCACCGTCTTTAACGCATCAGCAATATATTTCGTGTTAAAACCGATTACCAGTTCTTCACCTTCTATTTCGCAGAAAATCACTTCTTTTACGTTTCCTTCTTCGCTTCTGGAAGTCATTTCTATCTGACCGTTTGCAATCGTCATCTTAATGAGATTATTTTTTCCCTCCCTTGCTAAAAGCGATGCCCGTTCGATTGCGGATAATATTTCTTTTCGGTCGATTACACAACGCGTTTTAAACGTTTTCGGAATGATATCTTCGTATTTAATAAAATCTCCTTCCATCAACCGACTGATTACTCTTGTATCTTTTGTTCTTATTTCCATTTTTTTATCATCCAAAAGTAAGACAATTTCTTCTTCCTGGACGCTTTCTCCAAGCAGCTTTACAACTTCATTCAGTATTCTGGCAGGAACGACGATTGAACCTTCACCCGCTTCTTCTGTCTGCTCTGCTGCAACAGCCATGCGAAATCCGTCAAGCGCAACGGCGACAATCTCATTTTGTTTTAATTCAAGTAAACAACCTGTTAATATGCCTTTCTTTTCGTCTATGCTCGCTGAAAACGTTGTCTTTTTTATTAAATTTTTTAATGCATCTCGTTGAACAATAATGCGTTTTTCTTCCTTTATGCTTCCAATCGAAGGAAATTCCTCCGCAGGAAGAGCAACGATAGAAAAATCTGAAGAAAGGCACGAAATGGAAAGACTGTTTTGATCACCTGTCTCAATGCTTACCAATGCGCTTGGGAGCCTTTTGATGATATCTTCAAAAAGCCTGGCAGATACGACAGCAGACCCGTCTTCAACATCTCCTACATCAATGATTGTTTCTATACTTAAATCTAAATCAGACGCAGTCAATGTAAGGCGTCCGTCCTGAACGCGCAATAGAATTCCTTTCAGTATGGGAATGGTTGTTCTGACCGATACAGCCTTAGAAACAACATTGAGCGCTTTTGATAAAGCTGCTTGTGTACAGGTAAACTTCATGGCGATGCTCCTTTTTTATATAGATTTTCAGTAGTAGCAGTAGTAGGGCCTGTGGAAAAAGGGAAAACAGCGGACAACCCTTATTTTGCCGGGCGGGCAATGGTGTAAAACATGTTAAAAACGCGTATATAGTTTTCAAACCGGTTGGGTAAAACTATTCGGTCAATAAGCGCTCGATGTTGGAGACCGTCGTCCGCAGTTCCTCGCTCGTCCGCAATTCTTCAATAATTTTTTCATAACTGTGGCGAATGGTCGTATGATCCCTGTTGCCGAACTGTTCTCCAATCTTAGGAAGAGAATAGTTTGTCTTTTCCCTTATCAAATATATGGCGATCTGTCTCGGATATACGATGTTTCTGGAACGCTTTGCAGATTCGAGTTCTGAAACTTTTATGCCAAAAAAACCGGCGACTGTTTTTTTTATGAGAGAAGGAGAGATTTCTTTATTCTTAATAGTGAACACTTCTTTAAGAACGCTCTTTGCAAACTCTTTCGTTATTTTCTCGTTTGTAAGGCTTGCGTGCGCGATAACTCGCGTAAAAGCGCCCTCGAGTTCGCGTATATTCGTCTGAATATTCTGCGCAATGACATCCAATACCTCAGTAATATTTTCCGTAACGACGATGCCATCGATCTCAGCTTTCTTTGTGAGGATGGCCATGCGCGTTTCGTAGTCGGGCGACTGGATGTCTGCAACCATGCCCCACGTAAAACGGGAACGCAGCCGATCAGGAATATTGCCAAGCTCCTTGGGCGGACGGTCGCTTGAAAACACAATTTGTTTTCCCGTGTGATAAAGCGTGTCAAACGTATTGAAAACTTCTTCTTCTGTGCTCTCTCTCCCCTGAACAAACTGAACATCGTCAAACAATAAAATATCGACTGTCCGATATTTATTTCGAAATGCCTCGTTTTTCTTTTCGCTGATCGCTTTGATCAGCTCGTTCGTAAACATCTCGGATGAAACGTACAGCACTTTTCTTTTTGGATTTGCGGAGAGTATAAACTGCCCGATTGCATGCATTAAGTGCGTTTTTCCCAGACCGGCTTCTCCGTACAGAAAAAGCGGATTATATTCTTTCGAATAACCTTCTGCCACAGCCAGACAAACCGCATGTGCCAGCCGATTATTGCTTCCGACTACAAAGTTATTGAAATTGTACTTCGGATTTAAATAGAGTTCGTCAGTAAAAGAGGTAACGAAATCACTTTTTTCTTCTATGTCTTCCGGAAGCATGATGACAGGTTTTAAATCCATTTGAAACGCCTGTTTGATCGCTTCGGCAAGCACGCTTCTATAGCGTGTTTCGATGTAAGAAATAAGCATATCCCCGCCTGCATAGGTGGAGAGTATGAGTTTTCCTTCTTTTTCGTTTACCCGAACGGGCTTCAGGGGGGCAAACCATGTTTGCATTGAAACAGATGTTACATTTTCTGCTAAAAGTTTCAAAACGGTTTCCCAGTTTCTATTGAGTTCTGCCTTTGTCATATTACCTACCATTCGCCGTTCAAGTCCCAAGATGTATGGGTGACCTTCATTATAGCAAATAAAGTTTTCCACAGGAATAGCCAGCCTTAAAACCGTGATTTTTATTAATCCACAGGTTATACACAGCTTGTGTAAAAAGTCTTCCACAAAATACACAGACCATAGATGTTGTGGTATACACGAAAAGCAAGAGCATTGGAGGAAAAAAAATAATTGCGAAAAAACTAAATCCTACAAAATTATTAAGGCAGCGTAAGTGAGGATGTAATTCTGTCATGCTTTTGCGCTTGAAACCGCAAGGGTTATGTGTAATTTTATTATATCTTTAAAAGGCTTAAATAAAAGAAAAGAGCGATTATTTCGCTTTTTTAGTGCTTTGGGCTCAAACAACCACAACAGGTTGTGTTTTTGCGCATTTTTTGATATAATAAGCGCAGGTTTGACACAAGGGTCAGAAATACGCGACACCGCATAGGAGGAAGAGATGTCTTCAGAAAAATCGATGGATATGTCGATGGAGAATCAAACATATAATGCTGAACAAATACAAGTATTAGAAGGATTAGAAGCTGTTCGTAAACGTCCGAGCATGTATATAGGCACGACGGCGTCCAGAGGACTTCATCACTGCGTGTACGAAATCGTCGATAACAGTATCGACGAAGCGCTCGCGGGATTTTGCAAGAATATTTCCGTTACGATTCAGGCGGACAATTCGATAGAAGTGACGGACGACGGAAGAGGCATGCCGGTCGATATACATCCAAAGTTGAAAAAGCCTGCGCTCGAAGTCATCATGACAGTGCTCCATGCAGGGGGAAAGTTTGGAGAAGGCGGCGGATATAAAGTATCCGGCGGGCTTCACGGTGTAGGGGCATCTGTCGTCAATGCGCTGTCCACGTACATGGAAGTGGAAAGCTGCAGAGATGGAAATATTTACAGGCAGACGTACGCAAAAGGGAAAGCGACAAGCGAGCTTACAATCGTAGGCGAGTGCGGCAAGAGAACCGGATCCAGAACCGTGTTTCAGCCGGATCCCGAAATATTTGACGAAGTGGAATTCAGCTACGATACGCTGGAATACCGCCTCAGAGAAATGGCCTTTTTAAACAAAGGCATTCGAATTACTTTAAAAGATGAGAGGGAAGGGCGTAAAAAATCTAAAACCTTTCACTACGAAGGTGGAATTCGGGAGTTTGTAAAGCATCAGAACCAAAACAAAGAAGTCATTCATCCGGATATCATTTATTTTGAAGTGCAAAACCACGACCGGGAAGTGGAAGTGGCCATGCAGTACACAGATCGCTACAACGAAATGATTCTGTCGTATGCAAATAACATCAATACGACAGAAGGCGGCGCGCACATGGTGGGCTTTAAGTCTGCGCTCACGCGTGTGTTCAACGAATATGCCAAAAGAAATAAATTCATAAAGGAAAACGAAGAAGGTCTATCCGGTGAGGATATCCGGGAAGGGCTCACTGCCATTCTCTCCGTTAAACTGATGCAGCCGCAGTTCGAAGGTCAGACGAAGACGAAACTGGGCAATTCCGACATGCGCGGATTTGTAGAAACTGCTGCAAACGAGCATCTCATGGCGTTCTTGGAAGAGAATCCGCAGCAGGCGCGAATCATACTCGACAAATGTCTCAGAGCTGCGCGCGCAAGAGAAGCTGCGAGAAAGGCAAGAGAGCTGACGCGCAGAAAAGGTGTGCTCGACGACATGTCTCTGCCGGGAAAGTTAGCAGACTGCTCGGAAAAAGATCCGGTTCTTTCTGAAATATTTCTCGTGGAAGGAGACTCTGCCGGCGGCTCAGCGAAGCAGGGCAGGGACCGTCACCGTCAGGCGATATTGCCGCTTCGCGGAAAAATTCTTAACGTCGAAAAAGCGCGCTTGGACAGGATATTAAATTCCGAAGAGATTAAAAACATGATTACGGCGTTCGGGTGCAGCATCGGAGACGAGTTCAACATCGAAAAGCTGCGCTATCATAAAATCATCATTATGACGGACGCCGATGTGGACGGCGCGCACATCCGGACGCTGCTGCTCACGTTCTTCTACCGGTACATGACACCGCTCATAGAGGGCGGGTACGTCTACGTCGCGCAGCCTCCGCTGTACCAGACAAAAAAAGGGAAAGATGTACATTACACGTATTCCGACCGGGAACAGGAAAAGCTCATGGAAGAGCTTGCGGATAAACCCGGCGGAAAGCCGGTCATCCAACGATACAAAGGTCTTGGAGAAATGGACTTCCATCAGCTGTGGGAAACGACGATGGATTACAACAACCGGACACTGATACAGATTACGCTCGACGATGTCGCTGCTGCCGACGAAATCTTTACGACGCTCATGGGCGATAAAGTGCCACCCAGAAAAAAATTCATCGAAGAAAATGCACAATACGCGACATTGGATATCTAAACCGGGGAGGGAAAAATGCCGGATCTCATTCAGGATCGAAAACTGATACAGCAGGAAATTCACGACGAAATGAAGACGTCGTATATCGACTACGCGATGAGCGTCATCGTCGGCCGGGCGCTGCCGGATGTGCGCGACGGGCTTAAGCCCGTACACAGAAGAATTCTTTTCGGCATGAACGAGCTTGGAACGACACCGGATAAGCCGTACAAGAAATCGGCCCGTATCGTCGGTGAAGTCATGGGTAAATATCACCCGCACGGAGACAGCTCGATATACGATGCCATGGTGCGCATGGCACAGGATTTTTCTATCCGCTACATGCTCGTCGACGGGCACGGCAACTTTGGCTCTGTCGACGGAGACGGAGCAGCGGCCATGCGTTACACGGAAGCGCGCATGACGACATTTGCGCAGGAAATGTTGCGCGATATCGATAAAGACACGGTCGATTTTATGCCGAACTTCGACGAAGAAGAAAAAGAGCCTGTCGTTTTGCCTAGTCGCTTTCCAAACCTGCTCGTCAACGGGAGCAACGGCATTGCGGTAGGTATGGCGACATCGATTCCTCCGCACAACCTTGGGGAAGTGATCGATGGGGCAGTAAAGCTCATTGAGGATGAAAATGCAACGCTCGAAGATCTCATGAAAATCATCAAAGGACCGGATTTTCCAACCGGTGCGACCATCATGGGCAAAGGCGCTGCAAAAGAAGCGTATAAGACGGGCACGGGGCGGGTGAGAGTCCGCGCAAAGGCGGAAATCGAAGAAACGTCGAGAGGCCGCACGCAGATCATCGTGTCCGAAATACCGTACCAGGTCAATAAAGCAAGGCTGATAGAAAAGATAGCCGAACTCGTTAAAGATAAGCGCATCGAAGGTATTCAGGCCATCCGGGATGAGTCAAACAGAAACGGGATGCGCATCGTCATCGAGCTCAAGGCTTCTGCGAATCCACAAATAACGCTCAACCGCCTGTACAAGCATACGTCCATGGAGGAAAGCTACAGCATGATCATGCTGGCGCTGTGCAACGGGCAGCCG
>Ga0255345_1006039_pt1 | contig 12043 bp, 14 predicted proteins | sample wastewater_treat_6_FD_192415 | JGI IMG/M metagenome (GOLD analysis project Ga0255345, IMG submission 192415) | Wastewater microbial communities from Lulu Island WWTP, Vancouver, Canada - plant20 | ecosystem: Engineered > WWTP > Wastewater > Unclassified | place: Canada: Vancouver, British... | reverse complement strand
AACGATGCAGCTATGCCTAAGAACCAGTTTGAAGCGTTAAAGGGTAAGGCTGTTGAGTTGGGTAAGAAGTCGGCGTTGAATCTTCCAGAGGGTTTGGAGGTTGTGAGCAATGTTGAAAATAAAATTTCTCCGGAAAGGGTAGTTAAAATAACAAAGGCATTTCAACAAGACATACCCAATTTAAGAAAAGCGTTGATAGATAAAATTAATAATATAAAAAGCTTACACGGGAAACAATTATCACCAATAGAAAAATGGAATATACTAAAAAAACAGATAGATCCCCAATATATTCCAGACGGCATTGAACAACAAATAATAGTTAATACACAACCATCCGACGATGGCGAATTTACATGGTATAAAACTGATCCATATAAGTTCCCATCTAACGTTGTTGATAAATTATCTGAGTATGCTATAGTTAAAAGATACAACATAACACCAAAAGAAAAAGAACTGTGGTATGCTAAAATTAACAATGAACCAACTAGGCGTTCGCCCAAACACGCCCAACACATCACAAATCGAGGCGAGAACTATAAAGAGACTTTGATTGTTGCGCCCACAACAAAAAGAAGATTGACCGAAGAAGAATCTATAGAAAGAAGTAGATTGGGGTTGAAGGGCAAGTTGACACCAGAAGAAAAACAAAGATACCTTGAATTAAATGCTATTGAAATAGCACCCACAACAGATTTCAAATCCTCCCATTGGGACGAACCGAATGTCATCGCTCATGTTCTATCTTCGGAATATCAAACCCCCCAAGGTGAGAAGGTATCTAATATAAATGAAACTCAGAGTGATGCTGACAAAGAATTACGACGAGGTGGAAAAATACCAGAGTCAATGATACCCCATGTCAAAAACTGGCTAGACATATCCTTGACCCAAGCCCTTAAAGACGCAGTAGAGTCGGGTGCTAAATACTTGTCTTGGGACGATGGGCAGACTGTTAAGGATAGGTATGATTTGAGTAAGCAGGTGGATAAGATATATTGGGAAAGACAACCCGATGGAAATTATAAGCTAGACGCTTGGAGAAAAGATACTGGTAGCTATTTATTCCAAGATAGGGTTTTAACACCAGATGAACTATCTAGCTGGGTTGGAAAAGACTTGTCTCAAAAGATTATAGGGTCTTCCAAGCGATACCAGATGTTAGATAATCTTGAACTGAAAAGCGGCGGCGAATGGGCAGATCATTTATACAATCGAATGATTCCCAAGAAGGTCTTGGATTTAACGAAGAAGCTGGGCGGTAAGTTGGTGGAGATTGAGGTTAATGACGGCTCCAAAAAACAAGCCATCCTTCTAACACCTGAAATAATCCAAGCTGTTCAGGGTGGTTTACAACCGATGGCGGGGGGGATAGCGCGATACTATCGTGGTGGAGGTGATGGTTCTATGCCCAAAGGCGTTACCGCCCAAGAGGTTGTTGACTACGAAGTAAAAGAGTTGGGAAATAATATTAAGGTTGAAAATGGAGTTGATCTTAAACAATATCCATCTGAATCACTACAATGGTTATCCACAACCAAAAAAGGTGCTAAACAATTTGGTGACGTGCAAGAGAAGACTGGCAATTTTACTATACTAGCTAAAGACCCATACGGCGGAGTGTTGGTATCTACAAAACAACCAGACCTCCTCGAAGAAGCCCGCAAGTACAAGACGGCGGAGGAGTTTGTTAATAGTGTAACTAAAGGTGCAAAGAAATTATCTGTAAAAGACCGTCCTACAGTTTATGCCGATGACATAGTTGGAATAGCTGATGGTTTGAAACCCTATAAAACAGTTGGTGAGTTAAAGTTTTATGACGATGGCTCACAAATTATTGCCAAAAAAGGAAATAAAGAGGTGGGCTATATTGGCAGATTGTCTGATACTGAAACCGACTTAGCCGTCGCACAAGAGTTCCAGAAACAGGGGTTTGGCAAGAAACTAACGGCAGAGTTTTTTGACCGTTATCCTGAAATGGTTAGGCAAAGCGGCGGATTCACCCCTGCGGGAAAAGCCACTTATAAATCCCAACTCATCTCCATCTGGAACAAGGCGCACGGGGTTGGTGAACAATCACTCCTAGAAGAAGCCCGTAAGTATAAGACGGCTGAGGAGTTTGTTGAGGCACAAGGTAAGCCAGTTTATCATGGGACAAATAAAGAAATAAAAAGGTTCAAAATATCATCTAGCGGAGATTTAGGGGAGGGGGCTTATTTCACACCAGATAAATATGCGGCTCAAAGGTTTGCGTGGGGAAAGGCATATAATCAAGGTGGAAAACAAAAAATCTACGAAGTTTATTTATATTATAATAAACCTCTAAAGTTGGGAATTGGCATTGATGGAGAAAAAGCGTTAGAGTTTTATAGAAATAGAAATTATCAAGCAATAACAAAGTTAGCTAAAGAAAATGGATATGATGCCGTAATTAGAGAAGGCATTGGCGATATTGGTGATGAAATAGCTGTTTTTTCTCCAAAACAAATCAAAACCAAATCCCAACTCACCGACATCTGGAACAAGGCGCAGGAGAAGACCGCACCAAAGACACCAGAAGCAGACCTTGTCGCCGAAGCCCGAAAGTATAAGAGTGCAGAGGAGTTTGTTGATAAAACACCAAGTTATTATCACGTTACAGAAGCACCTAATATAGCAAAAATAGAAAGCGGTGGATTTAATTCCAATATAGGTAGTATGAGCCAGAAAACTGGGGTAACTCAAAAAGGTGTATTCCTTTACGATGACATTTCACCTACAAAGTCTTTTAGCAAAAATCTTAAAGACCCAAAGGTTATAGAAACTAAAATCGAAGGAAAAGTATATGACGCCAATACTCAATCAAAATATGGATGGGAAGATGATTTACAGACCCAAGAGATAGCAAAAGACCCTAAAGTGATTGAGCAATTGAGAAAGGATGGATATGTTGGAGTAACCAGCACAGAGCTTGGGACTAATGCCACATTTGTATTTGAACCTAGTGCAATCAAAACCAAATCCCAACTCACCGACATCTGGAATAAGGCGCATGGGGTTGGTGAACAATCACTCCTAGAAGAAGCCCGTAAGTATAAGACGGCGGAGGAGTTTGGAATAAAAAGAAGCCGTCCCAAAGAAGAAATTGTTTTTAATACACCTTTAACTGGAAGCAACGGAACACAATTATTATCTTATGAGTGGCAATGGAAACCAGAAGAAACTATAAATCTAAAGGGTGATAATGTTGTCCGTAGAATTTCAGATTGGGAAAATGCTATAAAAAATTTGGAAACTGGGCGAGATATTGTCCACAATTTTAAGATAAAAACTCCTAGCGGAGAAATTAAGTCGGTCAGTCTTGAAAGTGCCATCAAATTATTAGGTGGCGAAAACACTAAAAATGTTAAGAGTATTTCGTCAACATTGAAATCTATTGTAAAAAATAAATTACAACTACAAGGCTACCGAGCGCAATTAGAACTGGAAAACAAAATTAGTGATAGTGTTAATAAGTTAGATTTTCCAGAATATATAATTTCAAAGCGTAGTAGCGGAGAAGGGTATCAAGCCAAGATGGGTGATGCGGTAGTTTGGATGAACACACCAGACATAACACCAGAACGATTACAAGCACTTCAAGGGTCGTGGAAATCGAACAGAATTAAAGAAATGGGCGGCAATCCCCATTCTAGTTTGCCTCAAAAAATATACAATACTGAATTAGCAATAGATAAACTTCAAAAAAAGATAGACGCTCAATCCCAACTCACCGACATCTGGAAAAAGGCGCATGGGGTTGGTGGCGGTAAAGACTTCAAAGATTTAAAGTTGTTCCACGGCTCCAAAGGTAAGGTTTCTGAAGAAACTAAATCGTTTCAAAACGTTTGGGAAAATGACAATCAAAACAACCTATTAAAAGAGTTGGCTAAGGATGGCGTAAAAGAGGCTGGCTTTTTGGTGGGTAAATATAAACCGAACAATTGGGTGTTATCGGATAGACTGATAGCTAAGATAGCTAAATCTCGTGGATATGACGCCGTGATGTATAGTAATTCAGACCGTCCTCAATTGGGGTATGAAATACACGACGTAAATGAAGGTAAGTTTTACGCCGAAAAGAAAGAACTTGCCGAACTATATGCAAAACAAAAAAGAGATCTAAAGCATAAATCCGTAGGAGCCGCTGGTAAAAATCTCCCAACCGACAATATACCGCTTGAAGGTTTTCCTGAAAAGCTACAAGTTAAAAACGTTGATGGTGAGAGCGTTAATGTAACCACCACACCGAATGAAAAGATCAGCATCGACCTCGTTCAAAACCCAGACGGTACTGTTGAGTATGAACTGCACGACGGAAAGACTGTTACGATACCAAAGTCGGTAGCTGCTAAATTGGTAAATAAGTTTGGAAAACAAAAATCATTTAATGACAGAGATGTAGCTAAAAATACCCTAATAGAGGACATGAAGAACGGAGTTGCGAAGGGTATAAGAGAAAGAAGGTATGCTCTTAATACCGCTAACTATGAAACCAATAAATTTATACACGAACTAAATAAGAAAACAACAAAACCACAAAGAGAGATTATACCATTCATAATAGAAAAAACCGTCGTTCCGGAGGCTTTAGGAAGGCCCGAACTGGTTGAGGAATATAAAAAGTCGAAGACCAAGCTACTGCCAGTTGCAAAGGAAGTACAGGATCACTTAGACGAAATGTGGGAGAAAATAGTAGAAAACACAGATAAGTTAAGCGCTGAACAAATAGAAAACTATATCACCCATATATGGGATATACCTAAAGCTAAAAAACAAGAAGTCACAAACTGGTTTACAACTCGAAACAGATTTCTAAAAAAAAGGCTCATTCCAACCATCAAAGAAGGGATAGAGAAGTTTGGGCTGAAACCTAAGACTTTAGATGTTGGTGAAATAATTAAGATCCACGACGGTGTTGCTAATAGGGTTATAGAGAACAACAAGTTTGTCCATTTCTTAAAAGATCAAAAAATAGAAGGTCTTCCGCTTATAATGAGGATGGACAAAGCTCCCGACGAGTGGCCCATATTCAATCATCCCGCTTTAATGAAGCAGATATACATCCCCGCTGAAGGTGACAAGCCTGCGAAGATAATAAAGATACCATCAAAGGTACACCCCGATATTAAAGATCACTTGGAGGTTATATTCGGTAGCAACTTTCACCATCCGGTTATTCACGCTTACGAAGCTATTGCTGGTTTTCTTAAAAAGACGCAGCTTAGTATTTCATTGTTTCATCATATGGCTTTGTTTGAAACTGCGGTATCAACAATGGGTTTACCCAAAACAACCAAAATAGCGTTTAACCCCGTAAGGGTTTATAAGGCTCTGATGAGGGGGGAGCTTGACGCTTTTTCAAATGAACCTCTGGCTAGAGATAGCATCGGTCACGGTCTTCAAGTTGGAGCAACTGCCGATATACCCGTAGCCCAGATTCAAAAATACCTAAACGACTTCGCTAAAAAAACAAAATCAATTCCACTCGCGAGAGAAGCTACTAAATTATTAGCCACGTTTAACGAGAAATGGGATGCGGCTTTGTGGGACTATTATCACGATTCTTTAAAACTCTATGGTTATGAAACATTGGTGAATAAATTAGTAAGCCCCAAAAGGGGTGATATAGACAAACAAAAAGAAGAAATAGCTCAGTTTGTAAACGACACTTTCGGTGGACAGAATTGGGATGTCCTTTTAAAATCGCCAAAAACTTTACAGATTTTAAAATGGTTTTTATTGTCTCCTGACTGGACGTATTCTACATTAAGACAGGCACTTTCACCTACCGGGGCGGGTGCTATTTTTAAAGAATTAAGACCTTTAAGACGTAAGATGGGCAGAAACTTTTGGATTAAAGCTGCGTTATATTTTGGCGTGGGAATGAATCTATTAAATGTTCTTTTCAGAAAGAAAGACAAGGAAGAAAATCCAGAATATTACGAAGACATCCCCGACAAGTACAAAGGTAAAATAACCGAATGGCTAGGCGAAGATTTAAATGACATATTGGAAAACACAATGTTCGGAAATACTATGGGACACAAGACGCATCTTTTCCTTGGAAGATATGAGGATGGTTCCGAGCGTTATTTAAGATGGGGTAAGCAGTTTAGGGAACTCCCGGAAATGTTTGTAGATGCTTCAGGATTTAGTCCTATAACGGCTTCAATGCAAAAAATGGCTGGTAAAACTAATCCACTTCTCCAACTGGGGGTAAAGGCTTTTACAGGTTCATCCCCTAGTGGATTCACGGAACAAGATTTAAAAGATAAGATGGGATGGGAGCGAGTTTGGGGACTAGGAAAGGTTCTTTTAAAAACCCCGCTACCGTTTAGCTCAAGGAGTCTATACGACCCCGACAAGGAATTTCATCTTACCGATTTAGCTATGCCAAGTTCTAAAGGCATGACCCGTTCTGCCGCTATTAGATACTTTAGATCGGCCATAGAAGAAAAAAACGAACGAATGATGGCGGAAACTTATCAGGCGGCTTTAAGAAATAATTTGCCAGCCTATCATCTTTTTAATTCTGCGTTGTCTTCATTAAAAACTGAAGCAACACAATCGGTTTCAGAGGGTGTAAAAACATTAAAAGATGTAAAGGCGGCAATAAAAGCTACACAAAAACCTGACGACAAGGTTAGGCTTATAAGGAGAGCATATCGAATAGCCGAGGAGGTTGCTCTTCAAAAGGCGGGAATAAAACTTTTAGAAGTATCAATAGAGCAAATGAAAATTGGAGTTGACCCTATGGATTATATGAAGGGCGTTGACGACGCTGATGGGTCTTACGACGAAGACAATTAACATATACCGAGGAAACGATGAAACTAAAAAGCCTACAAGAGTTGAAAGACAAATACGGCGAAATGATAAAGGCGGCTTGTAAAAAACACAACCTTGAAGAGCACCTACTAGCCGGTCTGATATGGCAAGAGTCTAGAGGTGATTGGCAAGCTGTTAGTTCCGTTGGGGCGTTCGGTCTTACCCAGGTAATGCCTGCTACTGCAAAAGACAGGGGTTACAATTTATCAACCCCTGAAAAGCAGATATATGCTGGGGCTGATTATTTAGCATGGATAGACAAACACTTTTCTAAAGGCGACGTTGTTAAATTACTAGCGGCATATAACGCTGGGGTCGGAAGATTAAAAGACAACAAGTGGAAGCGTTTTAAAGAAACAAGGGACTATGTAAGTAAGGTTCAATTGCACGCTGAGAAATATAAACAACTTCTAACAGAGGAGGCAATATGTGGGGAAGAATTGTCAAATGGTTCGACGGTAGAAAAACGAAGCTATCGGGTTTGGCTACGGGGTTGGTTGCCCTGCTTATGCAGCAAGGCATCATCTCAAAGGAAATAGGCGAACTGCTTATGACCGTAGGTGGAACTTTGGTTGTATGGTTTTTGAGGTCGGGGGTTAAAAAGGCGGCGCAATGAGTGATTTAGTGAAGCTTATAACCTTAATACTATCCGCAATCTATAAGTATCTCAAAAGGAAGGTATATGAAATTAGGCAAAATACTCGTATTGATCTTGCTAATAAGCGCAGGGATAGCGTGCGCAAAGCAAAAGCCTAACTATTCTATTCCTGAGTTTGTTTCGGTTCCGGAACAACAGGACTATAAGTCTGATGTTTACTATAGGCTGTGGATAGAGGCTGAACAAGCTTTAGAAGAATGTGAAGCCGACGTTAGAAGTTGTGTAACTAGCTGTGACGATTATATCTTTTAAGTCTTTTATTAGCTTCATGGCGGGATTTAGAATCTAGCTCGTCCCAAAGTTTTTTAAGGATTCGGTACCCGCGCTTTTTATCTTCTTCGGTGGGGAGGTCGGTTACAATGTTAATCGATCTCCTCATTTTTTTAGCAGACTTTCCGTTCATATTTTTCCTTTGAAGTATTTATTAACGGTATCTTTAAACTCTTCAAACGACTTGCAGATCTCGGTGTAATAACCCCTGTCTTTTAAATTCTGCATAACTTCTAACTGTTCAGGGGAGGCTTTACCCTTAGGTGTTTTCATCTCTATCCAAAGACCATGATATTTTTTAGTTGGCTCAGGTATAAACAAATCTGGTGCGCCTTTTAAAAGACCTGTCTTTTTAAGAATAGCTACTATTGCAAATCTATTACCACCTAAAAGAGCACCGTTTGGGATGCTTAGAATCATCCGTTCCCGGTGTTGCAAGTTAAACCACGATATACACAGGCTTTGAAGTTCAGCTTCCGGTTGCATTTTCAACTTCCTGCAACCAGTCTTCCTTAATCATATTAATACCATTAAGGAGGTTGCCAACCCAACACTTGTTCTTGTTGAACCTATCTGAAAACTTCTTGATAGACCCGACATCGTTAACAACCCTTCTCAATCTAACAATGCGGTCTTCGTTTTCTTGTAGGTCATCAGCGGTACGTTTGATTCTTAATTTTGGCATCTCTGCTCCCCTCCACTATAACTAATATTATTTCTACTAGATACTCCAAAGCTTTATTAAGATCCGGAAAGACGTAGTTTTTATTAATTTCAAAAGCCGCCTGTTGGTGTTCGATAAAACATTTATTCCCGTGACTGCTTAAATACCTACCATCTTCTATCCTAGCTGAGAAGTGCTCATTTTGGTCGATGTACAACACATAACAAAGGCTTCCTGATCTCATCTATATCCCCACTTTATAGGAACCCAAGTTCCTTTACAAGTATATTTATCTTTAAAAAAGTCGTATGACAAATTCTCATATCCTGAACATTTTAAACCATATAACATCAGACCCCAGACGGAGCCTTGTTGTGGGTCTTGAGGCGTGCAGACTTCAAACCAATCTATGAATTTAACCAAGCGACAGTTATCCATCTAGCCTCCCTATCTGATAGCCTAAAAATATTCCAAAACAAACCGATACAAAGAAGATAGAAAATATCATCCTTCACACTCCACTGTTTTGATTGAAACCTTAGCCACCCCAGATTTATCTAAGTCTATCTCACAAGCTGCGGCATGGGATAGATCTATAATTCTGTTTTTAATAAACGGTCCCCTGTCATCTATTGTTACCACTACGCTTTTATCGTTAGAAAGATTTACCACCTCAACGCAGGTACCAAAGGGTAAGGTCTTGTGAGCCGCGGTTAGTTCTTTGCCTGTAAATATTGTCCCTGATGCTGTGGTTTTACCAACAAATCCAGGTCCGTACCACGAGGCAAAGCCTAGTATGGTTATAAGTAGTAGCTTCATTTAAAATGTTCCATTCTGTCTTTAATTATTTTTATCAGTTCTGGGTCCCTATAGTTAAACATGTCTGGGAGGTTGAGATTTATAATTTCTTTATCCGTCATTTCTTTTAGTCTTCTGAACTGCTCTTCCGTAGAACAGATAACCATGTCAGCCCAGGTTAAAAGCACGTCATCAACTGGGATTAAGGCAAAGCCTACATCCAAGCCAGCAGCTCTAGTATTATAATTGTACGGCTCTTGGGACAAAACGTAAGCCATAGTTGGCGATCTTAAAAGCCCCGCTGAACAGACACACAGGACCCTTTTATAACTACCCTGAAATGGGTTTTTAACGTTCCAGATTCTGTTGTTCATCTTTTGTCTATCTCCTCTAATATTCCAATGCCACGTACGGCCGCATAGAAACAGATACAACCAATAAGGACAATCCCCAATACTTTTATAAATATTATAAACCCAGCAATGTTAATAAGCAGTCCGAGTGCAAAAAATAAAAGAAATGCAAGGGGAAATAAATATAGACCGGCTATTATTTTTTTATTTAAACACGACCTGTTTTTTAATTTCATCTACCACCCATTTTCTTTTTCTTTTTCACAATTTGCCTAGAACACTTATTCATAGCTTCTAGGAAAAGCATCTGATAGTAGTAAGCCCTCATCTCTTCGGTTTCTTCGCTTTCATTTATATTAACAGCCCTCATAACTGCTGAAACCAGGTGATAAATTTCATGGGCTACAATAGAAAATCCCGTAGTACTTATAATGTCTTTTACCCAAACGATAAAAACGAGTTCTTCGGTGTCTGTTTTTTTAAGCGTTATCATAGAACCGCAAGCCCCACTTGTTTCAAACTCAGTTTTGAAAGTTTTGTATATCCAATTAAATAATTCTACTTTATCACAACCTATAACCAGGTGACATTCAAATGGATAGGGTCTTAAGTCTAACGTAGTTTTGATTTTCATTTAGACCCCATTGCAATTACGTGGGCTTCAGTCCCGTCTAAAACAACACCACATCCCATAACGGGTTTTGTCTGCATACTCTCAGCGTACTTAAAGGCATAGACATTGCTATCATGACCAGCCCCTACACACATACCGAAGATTCTTTTCTCCTCGGTCTGGACGTATTCAACTCCCAACTTTGTGTGATAATGACCTATAACCATAGATCTCATTCTTTTAATAGCGTAGTTGATGTGGGGGAAAGACCCTCCACCTACAAGATCCCCGTGACAATAAACCACACCGTCAATGATCCACTCTCTGTTCCAGAACCATCCCTTTGGAGCGTCGAGTAAATATCTCAAGTCTTTAAAGTACTCGCTTGGGATACCTATATTGGCACCCCTTCTTGTATGTCTTGATGTGTGATTGGAAAGACAGACTTTAGCTACAGGGAAAGCTTTATATAATTCCTTTAATTGCTTCTTAGCCCGTACGAGTTCTTCCCTTGCCCCCATGGCTTCCGGTTCGGGGTCATGAAAACTAATTCTATGATGATCTATCTCGTCACCAAGGTGAATAAAAGTACCGCATCCAAACCTATCCCTTGTATCTACTAAAAAATCTACGAAGCCCTTCTTCATGAATGGAGAATGGCTGCAAGAAGCAACCAAAACGTGCCTAGGGTTTAGTTTCATTCTTTCCCCTTATGTAGCGGATTTTTTTAATCATGCCTTTTGGGATGTGCATGACACAGGAATGGGGTTCTTTGTCGTCGCGGTCTAGGATTGAATTGAGGGCTATTATTAATTCGGATTTGCCGTCACAAATAACACGACCCACGGAATAGACGTGAACGAGTTCTTCACCTTGGACTTCGTGCCAACCGTCATCAGAGTAAGCATCGTGCCAGATGACCTCGACAATAGGAAACTTCGGAAACCTCATATCTCCCCCCGGAGAGGTTTACTGCGACTTCAAAAATTCATGGATTGTGCTTATGTGTGTAACACAAAGATCAAGTATTCTAGGCTTCCACCTTTTAGTTCTGGTGTTGTAGTAAAATAAGCCACCATCATATATCTGTGGTATTTCTATCATTGTAATATCTGGGTCTGTTTCATCCATAAACATATCGCATCTGGATTCTTTTTGGAACTTTAAACATGGATCACAAAGACATACCAACCAGCAATCTAGGTTTTTAACAGACGCTTCAGCCCCACAATACTCACAGGTTTTAGAACTCTTCTCTGTGTACCTGTCGATAATTTTACAAGCTTCTTCATTCGGGGTATCTAGGTAAACCCTAAGTTCCCCGAACTTCTCTTTTATGGAGATGATTTTACTGTCCCCCAGGACAGGTTTAAGTTCAGCAAGTAAATCACTTACCAACGGTAGCCACCCGGTGGTAATCCCGTCAATACCGTAGGGTGAGTCTATAAGGTCTTGATATTGTTTAAGAATTTCATCCCTGTTCATCTTGTTTCCTTTTAGCTATGTAGTCTTCTAGCATAAAGTGTTGGTGTTCGCAAGCATCAATAGCCGCATCAAGGCCTGGCATACATGATACTATAGCCCTATGCTTGTCGTGTTTTGAACCTGGCTCGATAATATCTATAATCCCCCATAGGGTCTTTACCAAAGACCCAACTGGGCAGTCGTCGTCTTCAAATATCCAAGTATCTTCACCACATTCAAGGATAAATCCGTTGTCAACCTGTTTGATTTTTATTTCTAGCATCATTCCCCCTGCAGAATGTTTTGGGTTTTAACCAAGTCATTAACACGCGCTTCTGTGCGGCATTATCCTTCCTTTAGCTTTTTATTCT
>Ga0255345_1006036_pt1 | contig 12049 bp, 9 predicted proteins | sample wastewater_treat_6_FD_192415 | JGI IMG/M metagenome (GOLD analysis project Ga0255345, IMG submission 192415) | Wastewater microbial communities from Lulu Island WWTP, Vancouver, Canada - plant20 | ecosystem: Engineered > WWTP > Wastewater > Unclassified | place: Canada: Vancouver, British... | reverse complement strand
TCGGGATGGCGAACCAATCTTCAGAGAACCCGAACCCGCCAAATGGCTGGAAGAATCAAAGTACTGGAAAAGGCAGGGTTTTCTGATCAAGCCCGGCACCAAAGAAGAATCGCGGGTTATAGGAAATCTGTTCGATTTTGAACTTATCGCGCCGGTTGAAGTACACCGGATGATCTGGCATGCCGGCATAAGCGAAAAGAGTTCCGAGGGGTTTGGGTGGTTGGAAGTTTGCGATTAATCTGATTGGTCAGACGACTTTGACGGGCAGGAATGGAATGAATAATGTAATAGAAATAAATATGAAAAATATGAGGCAAAAAATTAAAACAAGCGATTATGAATGGTTAACCAAGCCAACTGGCGACCCGATTATTATATATTAAACTATTTCTTCACAGGTAAAAACATTGAACATAAATCTATAAAATGACCTATCAACTAATTGAACAGTATTTCGATACGAATATTTTTCAAAGTATAACACAGTTATATTTTGATACAGTTCTACAGGATTTGCTCGTAAAATATCCAATTACAGAAGCGAAAGGTTTGTTTGTAATTGATGATGAAATCCGAAAAGATGATTATGACATGCCCTATCATATTCATGTTTTGAATGGCTTGATTCCTAGTCTATTCGTTTATGAAAAGTATCTAGAAAAGAAAGGATGGGTGAAAAATAGCGAAGTAGCAATATATATTAAAACATTTATTCTTGGCTTTACTTTTCATGATGCCAATAAGTTATTAAAAACTAAAACCTTACAAGAAGCATTAACAGAACTCGATGGAACTATCGGACAGAATGATTCAATAATGAATTTTTTTCCTGAATTTGAAAAATATAAAGGAGATGTTTATTTTTTATGTTTGTCAGACGAAGATAGAACAAGTGTACTTGCTAATCAATATAAAATTTCATTGAGCGAAATACATATCAAGGAAGTTTTGGTGATGTTATGCAAGTTTGCAGATAAAATTGCTTCCAATTCAAATTTTGATTCAGTAGAAGAATTCTACGATTCAATTTCAAAATCTCTTTCAAAAATTTCAGGTATTAATCAGTTGCCAATTTCTTATGTAGAAGTTAATCCCAACCCTTATATTTTACTCAGCCAAAATATTCTACAATCGGCAAGACAAGTGATGGCATTGTCGGGTAAAAAAGTTTTTCAAGCTTTACGAAATGGATTTGTTTATTTCGGAGAAGATTTGACGAAAGATGAAGTGATAAAAATTCAACAAAAAGTAGAACAGGTAAGTGAAGATATTGATCCTATTGGATTGACAAAAATTGACTCTCAAAAATGTAGTTTTGGCTTTATTGGATCTGTGGAATTTTCAAAGGATATTTTGGAAAACATTATTAAAGAAAAGGTTGATAACTTTTTTTTATTATCTCCAAATAGTGAGGATAAAATAAATGATTTTACCTCATTTGTTGAGTTGAACAATAAATTAATTGAGATATATGGATTGCCTATTAAAACGAGAATACAAAATAATAAACTATATCTAAATGTTGATAAAGAAAGTTGCGAAGAGTGGAATAGGTGTTTTTTAAAAATCTATTGTCTGAATAAAATTCAATGGTTAAATGCCAAACGGATTAAAAAATGGAAAAATGATTTCAATGAATGGTTAAACAAGAATGAAAATATCCCTTCAAAAATACGATTTGCACAAAGCAATGGGGTACAATTTATTTCAAATACGAGTGAATTAAAGGCTTATATTGAAAAAAAGACAAACAGCTCAAATGCCTTATTAAAAACCTATTTAGGTATCATCAAAACATATTCCGTAATAAAAGAGATGGATGAGGATGATATAGAAGAGTATATCAACCAGCTAGAAGAGGAAATTATTCATTCATTTGTTGGAGAGCAACAAGAAAACACGATTATCAAAGTTTTTTTCAATAAATACTTCAATTATAGAGGGAAAGATTTCATAAAGTTATTCGATGATTATAATCCAATTATTCCAGAAAAGAAGGAGATGTGTGCTTTCACAGGAGGAATTGGAGAAATTGGCTATACTGATAGTATCGCACATGGATTAAAAGCTACAGGATTTAACAATAGAACAATTACAACTCTAAGAAACATTAATAATCCTGTCAATTATGTATCTAAACTTTATGCTGAAGAGTGCAAGATAAGGGATAAATATTTTCGTCAACCCAATAAAAAAAATCCTTTTAATATCGTAGTATACTATGACTTTTTTGAAACGACTTTAGATGTAGACAGGAATATATTATCGGCCTGTGCCAAAGCAAAAAATATAGAAATACTTGAAGGAGTTCCTATTCAATTTAATAAATATGCAAAATTTCAATACAATCTATATAATCTAAGTTTTGATGAAATAGAACCAGGTATCGAAGCAAGTTTCTATTATGTCAGAAAGTGTCTTTTATTAATTAAAACATTAGGCATTCGTTCATATATTACAGGTATCATGTCACCATATCAACCCCATAAAGAAGTGTTCAGATATGAAAATGCCCCAAGATTTATTCAATTATTAAGTTGGGATGCAATTCGTCTAGTTAATTTAGATAATGTTTTAGATGAGATAAATCTTGTTTTATCATTTGGTGTTAGTAAAAAGGCAAATAAACAGAAACTTAAGTTAAACCTATTGAGATACGCAGAAAATAGGAATTATCTTTTTACAGCTTATTATTTATATGAAGGGGAATATAAAAATACAGTGTATTACAATTTAAAGAAGTTCATTAATAATAATCCTAATTTATTTACAAGTATGACAGTTACAGAAAACTTGGCCGAATTGGCTATTAAAATTACTACTATTGGGTATAATAGTAGTGGCTCCGAGGAAACTTGGCTTATTCGGACAGCATTAGATTTTCTCCGAAAAGAAGTAAAACAAGGCTTTGATAGAGAAAATGTGATCCAAAGAACAAGCGGAAATATTTATCAATCACTCCGATTGGATTATGTAAACATGGAAGCTATCAAAGACTTTGCAACTGCTGTTTATGATGAGCTTTATAAAAAAGAATGGGTAGGAACGCTTCCAAACAAAAATAGAGAAAAGGATTGGATTTACCAATTTGCTTTTGTTTACAAAGAAAAATGCATACAAAAGATAGACGAAAGTATTGCGAATAAAATTGTGGAAAAACTTAATGCAGAAGGTAAAAAAATTACAGAAGAAAATATCAAATTAGCTCTAAAAGGAGATCCAAAAGAGAAATATTCAGATAAATTCATTCGCATAATTCTAAATAAACAATAATCATGGAAATACTATTTGAAACCATTGAAAAACCGTATTTTATAGATGATTTGAAGAAAAATACGTTAGGAACAATTAAAATTGCCCTTCTTCGTGAAGTTACAGGCAATCTAATTATCAGAAGTAACTATCCAGATGAAACGATTACATTTAAGGCTGGTGAAAACAAAGACATTGTGGAAATTCCTGCAAGAAAACTTAAAAGTAGAGAAAAACTTTTAGGATTAAAGATTTGTAGAGAATTTAATGTCATTAATAGTGAATTTAGATACAATGTTATAAAGAATAGAAACCAATTAGGGAATCCGAATTCTATTTTATTTGGAGATAGTGTAACCGAGAGCAATGATGCGGTGGGTATTACGAGCAGAGCTATCTATGACTGGGCTTATTCTATTAGGGATGTTGATGAAATTACTGGAACTTTACAGCACAATGCTTTAAGTGAAGGTGGCACAATGTGGAACGAAGAAGAAGGGAAACTTAGGCAGTCTTTATTTCAGGTTCAATACATTAAACCTGGGACCCTATTTCCTCATTTTATAACAGTGGAAAATGTTATTCCTGAATTGTTTATCCATTTACTATCCTGCATTCTTTTTGAAAACCGTTACGGAGCGCAAAGTACGACCTTAAGTTCAAATATGAAGAATCACATTTTAGGATTTGGATTGTCAAAATTTGAACAACCAGTCAACAGTTATGGTATTTCTGCAAATTGGGATTCTTCAGTGCCCGTTACATTTGGTAATGTAAAAGAGTCGATAACAAAAGCAATGAAAACTTATTATGGAGAGAATAATTATAAAGATGCTCAAAATATAATTCTTTTAATTAAGGACCTATGGCAAAGAGAAGATAAAAAGGAACTACAAGCAATATATACGAAAGCAAAAACAGATTGTACTAAATTTTTGAAAGATATTAAGGTATGCAAATAAAGATAATAAAACTAACTCTTTTGAATCATTTGTTTTATTATACTGAGGTTTCAGGTGGCTCAACCTCAGCCTCCGCAACATCTTCATTTATAGGAGATTTAGCATTGACTTATGCATTTAATCGGTGTTTGAATGAAAATCAAACGATGTATAATTTTCGATTAAAACCAGAATATGGAGAGATTAAGAATTTTGGATTTTATTGTACTGTGGCAAAACCTATAGAGGCAAATGTCGGTAAAACGGAAAATTATATACGAAATACTCTTTTTAATGTTGATGGTTTTCTAGATGTGGATAGGGTTGAAAAATCAGGAAAATCCCCATTTAAAAATTTTAGGCAAGTGCAAGGTGTTAAATTGGGGACAGAATTTACAGCTCTGTTTATATCTAAAGAGAACATCGAGTTACCATCAACGATAAGAGTTGGAACCGGGAAAGAGACCTTAGTAAAAGTAGAAGAAATTGATTCTGCAATTAGCGATAATGATTATTGGTTGAATGCTTTTACATTAAAAGAAGTATTTAACAATCTACATATTGCTATTCAAGTTATATTGAGTGAAAAAAAAGCAAACTTCTCCTATATACTTGAAAATTACAATATAATAAAGCACTTCACAATAGATAATGTTCATGAGGTATTTAACTCTGTATTTTAAGATGAATGAATAAGTTCACAATAAAAATAAAGCCTCAATTCGTTGCCTTAACTACAGAAAAAGAAGTTTTTCCTAATGGCCAGACTTGTTTTTTACATGAGTTTCAGAAACGAATGAAATTAGATTTTGATGGGTTTCAAGATTTTACCATTGTGACAGCACCGACTGGAACTGGAAAAAGTTATGCTTTCCCCTTTCCGGTCATTAATGCGAAAAAAAGTCCTAAGCCTTTTGACGAAGGCCGAATAAGGGGTCTTATTGTTTTACCTACTAACGCCTTAATCGATGAATTATCTGAAAACTTTTCGAAAACATATCCTTTTTTAAATGTTAAGAAAATCACAGGACGGACGTTAGATGAGTTAGCTGTAAAAGGATTTGATCGATGGTCTAAAATAAATGAGCTTTGCAAGGGGAATACCGATTTAGTGATAACAAATCCTGATATTATTAATTATGCGATGCATGGAGGGTATCACCAAAATGCTTGGCAAAATACCGGTAGAAATAATTTTTATAATTTTTTGGAATATTTTGGTTATATCATTTTTGACGAATACCATTTATATGATGAAGCCCAAATTGCTAATTTGCTTACGTTAGTTTATTTGCGAGATATTTTTTTACAAGAAAATAATAAAATCAAATTTTTTTTCGTCTCGGCTACACCTGAAAAATCATTGAAAGATTTACTCATTAATAAGGGTTATCAAGTTGAGGAAATAATTGAAAACATTGTTGAAGAAGAAAATCATTCAAGGGCTATTCATGGATTAATCAATGTCGAGTTTTGTTCACCATTAAATCAAAAAGTTCCTATTAATGAATATAGATCTGAAATTAAAAACATTATTGATTCGGGGAAAAGAGTTTTAATAGTATTGGATAAGTTAAATGAAGTACAATTGCTTTCGGATGATTTAGCTGCTCAGTTTCCTGAAAGTGTCATTTATCAAAGTACAGGTTACACTCCTAAAACAGAAAATCAACAGCAAAAGATTAATGAAGCTAATATTATTGTAGCAACAAATAAAGCAGAAGTAGGTGTAAATTACAATGTTGAATATTGCATTATGCAACCTGGAAAATATTATCAAAATTTTGTCCAAAGATTTGGAAGAGTGGCAAGAGGTGATTTGGAAGGTAAGGTTGTTGTTAGTTTAGATAATGTTAAGTTTAACTCTTTAAAGTGGATTTTCAATGGATGTGATGAAGTTAATTACTATGATTTTTTGGAGAAAATTCGTTTTGTAATTCAATCAAAGAAATTTTATTCCGAAAAGGTCCCATATTACATGGGAGAATATATATGGTGTATTGAAAAAAATCTGAAGAAGCAGAAGGGTACATTTTATGTGGTTCAGTATTTCATAGAAAGATTAAATGAAGAAAATTTCTTCAAAAATGCAGAATCTTATAGTAGGTACAGATTATTTTATGAAATTGATAAGCTAATTTTTACATTGAATAAATCATTTAACGGACCAATATCAAAAGCTTGGAACGATTGGTGGAATAACTATTTAAATACTTTTCTTAGTTTTCGCGATAATTCTGTCGTTGTTCAAATTATAGATCAGCAATTAAATATTGAACTTTCATATTCATTGGAATGGATTCTTCAATATAAAGAGATTATAAATATTGAAGAAGTTGATTGCAATACATACACAATTAAACGATACACTGTAGGTAAACTCAAAGAAAGAGACAAAGACATTCAATATGTCGTAAATACCATTCCGAGTATTGGAGCAAAAGAAAATGAATTTTTATCTCCAAAAGAAATACTTGATTTGCCAAGGGTGTTTGAAAAACGGATTGGTGTTATCAGAGATAAAAATAGAAGAGGTGTGGATGAGATAAATAGAAAGCAAATAGAAATATTAGACAAAGTAAAATTGCTAAGTAAAACATTCGATAGGAAACGATTAAATATAATAAACATATACAATAATGATAATTTAATCTAAAAGTTAACCCATTCAGTAGTTTTGAACTAGTAAATTCAAATGAATTACATTTCGCTGAAGCAAAAAGTATTGTGGTCGCACGTTATTAAATATAAACACAATTAAATCAAGCAAAACAATATGGCGGCAAACGCTATATTTTTTATCATACTATGGCGACACCATATGATTAAAAAGTTATGAACATAACAAAAAGAAGAGTTAATAGATTATTTACTGGGACTCTATAAAAAATTAACCTTTTCAGGAATATTATTGAGAATAGAAATGCGAATTACAGGTACCCATTTCAACTATTATCTCATCTGTAAACGTAAACTGTGGTTGTTCGCGAACGGAATAACTATGGAAAACACTTCCGACCTGGTTTACGAGGGGAGACTGATCCATGATAACTCCTATCCCCGTCGTGGTGAAAAATTCAGGGAAATTGAAATTGACGGGATTAAAATAGACTATTATGATCCCAGAAATAAGGTGATTCATGAAATAAAAAAATCTGACAAGCATGAGGATGCTCATGAATGGCAACTGAAATACTACCTCTATGTCCTTGAACAAAACGGTTTGGAAGAGATTACCGGTGTTCTTGAATATCCAAAATTGCACAGGACTCAGGAGGTTTTCCTTACCACATCCGACAGGGAAGCTATAAGCGAAATGATAATTGAAATCGAAAGAATAATTCAGAATGAAAAATGCCCGAGAAAAATGCGAAAATCACGCTGCAAAAATTGTAGTTATTTCGATTTCTGCTGGAGCGGGGAGGATATGGTTTAATGTTATCCGTGTTCTTCGGTGAATTTTATGAATGTTGGTTTGCCGTGTTAATGATAATCAGAGTTGGTATGGTAACATGCAGAATTATAAAGCTGTCAGAATGATATTAAATGAAAAAGACTTACTATCTGTTTAATCCGGGAAGACTTCAGCGCAGAGACAATACCTTGAAGTTCACTCCGTGTAATGATGAAGGGGAGGAACTGGAACCACGTTTTCTACCGGTTGAGAATGTTGGAGAATTATACTGTTTTGGAGCTCTTGAAGCTAATTCGGCTCTTTATAATTTTCTTGGACAGGAACAAATACCGGTACATTTTTTCGATTATTATGAGAATTATACCGGATCATTCATGCCAAGAGAGGCTCTCATTTCAGGTAAAATGCTCATAGCCCAGGTTAAGTACCAGCAAAACAAGAAAAAGCGGATAGATCTTGCGCAACGGATATTGGATGGGGCAAGTTATAATATGGTAAAAAACTTAAAGTACTATAATACAAGAGGAAAGGATCTGGAACCGATCATCGGGATTATAGAAAACCTGGCTTCAAAGATTTCCGGCACTACTGCTATCGATGAACTGATGGGAATAGAAGGGAATATCCGAAAAAACTATTACGAGGCATTTGAGTTGATAATTAACGATTTCAGCATGGGAGGACGAAGCTATAAGCCACCGCTTAACGAGATTAATGCTTTGATATCATTCGGTAACATGATGTGTTATAGTCAGTGTCTTAGAGCTATTCATCAGACACAGTTGAATCCGGCTATCAGTTTTTTGCATGAGCCGGGAGAACGGAGGTTTTCCCTTTCTCTTGATTTGGCGGAGATTTTCAAGCCCTTGTTGGTAGACAGAGTCATCTTTAAGGTGACCAACAAGAAGATGATACAATCGTTGCATTTTGAGGAAAACCTTAACAGGGTTCTTATAAAAGCCAATGGCAGGAAGATCTTTGTTCAGGCTTTTGAAGACAGGTTGAGAGAGACTATTGCCCACAGGACATTAAAGAGGTCGGTCAGTTACAAACACCTGATAAAGCTGGAATGTTATAAACTTCAGAAACACCTTCTTGAGATAGAAGAATACAAACCTTTTAAAATGTGGTGGTGATGTACGTGATTGCAATGTATGATGTTGGGGAGAAAAGAGTCGGAAAGATGCTGAAGTTGTTCAGAAGGTATCTTAACTGGATTCAGAATTCTGTTTTTGAAGGGGAGATAACAGAAGTCAAACTGAATGAATTAAAGATTAAGGCAAGGAAAATTATGGATGAAGAGACTGACAGTCTGATTATCTTTAAGACGCGGCAGGAAAAATGGCTTGAGAAAGAGATTGTTGGCCATGAACTACAGAAACTGGACACCTTTCTGTGATTGTTTCATTGTCGATGTATCTTAAAATTGGATAATATTGTTTCAAACAGGAAGAGAATTTTTCAGGAAGGTTCTTTGACATACTGAAAATAAATGGTTTATAACATATTGTCGAACACCCGTGAAAAATACTTTCAGGGTGTTCGACAACTTTTTTCATTAAAAATATTATTTTTGTCACATTGATATTGTTGAATATCAATGTATTTTTTTGAGTCGTCGAACGGCTTTTAATCGTACCAATGTGGAATTGAAATATGTCTATCCCTTCATAATGACCGGCTACATAATTGCTTTTAATCGTACCAATGTGGAATTGAAATTTAACCTGTGTCCCTGAAGTCTCGTCCATCTTCCATCTTTTAATCGTACCAATGTGGAATTGAAATCCGTTGGAACCGTGGCAAAAGCTGCTTCAATCAAACTTTTAATCGTACCAATGTGGAATTGAAATTTGAGAAAGTGGCTAATCCCGTAAATCCACCTACCACTTTTAATCGTACCAATGTGGAATTGAAATTAACAGTAGTAGTCTTTAAACACATCCCTGTCAATCTTTTAATCGTACCAATGTGGAATTGAAATGAATAAAGACTCGTTACAATAAATATTAACTGGGTACTTTTAATCGTACCAATGTGGAATTGAAATCAGAACAACCGGCAAAGAGCAGGTAATTCATCTTATCTTTTAATCGTACCAATGTGGAATTGAAATGTCAGTGACAAAGGCAAATGATCCGCAACACGCTCTTTTAATCGTACCAATGTGGAATTGAAATAAGGGGCATCTGTCTCAACTGTTATTAATCCTGCGGTGTCTTTTAATCGTACCAATGTGGAATTGAAATTACTCATAGCGGAAACGTTATAGGGCATTTAAGCTTTTAATCGTACCAATGTGGAATTGAAATATGTTCACATCGGTAAGGGCTACGCTTGCCGACCCTTTTAATCGTACCAATGTGGAATTGAAATTTTCTCAAATGGATCATTAACCTCTACAAAGTCTTTCTTTTAATCGTACCAATGTGGAATTGAAATAGGTGACGACAGGACGGTTTGTGTCTGAGATAGAACTTTTAATCGTACCAATGTGGAATTGAAATTAATCAGTCGCAATTAGGAGCTTACCCCTGCGGACTTTTAATCGTACCAATGTGGAATTGAAATAAGGGTTCATCATGGATCGGGGGTTGGAAGAATGACTTTTAATCGTACCAATGTGGAATTGAAATCGGGATATGCCGACAGGTATATGGCCTGTTAGTTCTTTTAATCGTACCAATGTGGAATTGAAATCGATGAAGTTTAAGTCAAACTTTGCCCTGAATTGTTCTTTTAATCGTACCAATGTGGAATTGAAATTTGATACTACTCTTACGGCTGATGATACTCTTTACGGTCTTTTAATCGTACCAATGTGGAATTGAAATTGACAAAATAATCACTGTTGAGCGTTAGTTCTTCCTCTTTTAATCGTACCAATGTGGAATTGAAATTCCTGAACGATTTTAAACTCCTGATTGTATATACACTTTTAATCGTACCAATGTGGAATTGAAATTAAACCATATGGGGAAAACTGATGCCGGTCAGGTCTTTTAATCGTACCAATGTGGAATTGAAATAGGACAAATTATGTTGAGCTTCCTTACGGGCCTGTCTTTTAATCGTACCAATGTGGAATTGAAATATTTACATCGTTCTCGACTCTGATAGGGTAGGGCACTTTTAATCGTACCAATGTGGAATTGAAATTATGGTTTACGGGACGTTTTAAGACAGGCACGCCCTTTTAATCGTACCAATGTGGAATTGAAATTGCCGTATTTGCGGTAGGTTTTGATGAAGCTAAAACTTTTAATCGTACCAATGTGGAATTGAAATGACATTATGATTACAAATACAATACCGACATATCTGCCTTTTAATCGTACCAATGTGGAATTGAAATTGCGGAGGGGTTAAAAGAGGAGGTGTGTGATGAAAGTCTTTTAATCGTACCAATGTGGAATTGAAATATGGAATATGGGTATTGGAGGAAAGGCAACGGGCGCTTTTAATCGTACCAATGTGGAATTGAAATCTCGCAAATAATGGACTCTCATTCGTGCAGTTTCCTACTTTTAATCGTACCAATGTGGAATTGAAATGAAGTATATTGCTGTCTTTCCTGAGATTTGTTATCTTTTAATCGTACCAATGTGGAATTGAAATCCGGTATCTGAATAAGCGAAGCGAGGGAGCAGTTACTTTTAATCGTACCAATGTGGAATTGAAATAGCAAATATCGTACTTTCTTGTTTTAGTTTTCTAACAATCTTTTAATCGTACCAATGTGGAATTGAAATATCAGTGACTTTTGCTTAGTGAATATCAGTTCAACTTTTAATCGTACCAATGTGGAATTGAAATTCGTGCATGATAAACCGCACCCCTGAAGATGTCGGGCTTTTAATCGTACCAATGTGGAATTGAAATTAGATGGCAAGCGGTACAAGGTAGGTAAACGAGGCTTTTAATCGTACCAATGTGGAATTGAAATAGATGCACCACAATACGATAAGCGTGACTCCTAACTTTTAATCGTACCAATGTGGAATTGAAATAAGTGAATGCAACTCCTTAATCTTACTGAATCGTTTCTGGCTTTTAATCGTACCAATGTGGAATTGAAATACCTTTATCAGAGGTACGATTTGCCCTCGACACTGGGCTTTTAATCGTACCAATGTGGAATTGAAATTTGTATCAACCTCTCCTGTTCTTGAAATAACAGCTTTTAATCGTACCAATGTGGAATTGAAATCGGGTAAAGCGGATATGGATTATAAGGCATACAAGGCTTTTAATCGTACCAATGTGGAATTGAAATCTTGAATAAGATTCCTTAAAACTTCTTGCTTTCATTTTCTTTTAATCGTACCAATGTGGAATTGAAATCCGTCAGCGTCTATATACCAGGTCGTCTGCGCCTGCTTTTAATCGTACCAATGTGGAATTGAAATTGTGTCAGCGATGCGAAGCAAGGGGGAGAGTG
>Ga0255345_1006033_pt1 | contig 12052 bp, 12 predicted proteins | sample wastewater_treat_6_FD_192415 | JGI IMG/M metagenome (GOLD analysis project Ga0255345, IMG submission 192415) | Wastewater microbial communities from Lulu Island WWTP, Vancouver, Canada - plant20 | ecosystem: Engineered > WWTP > Wastewater > Unclassified | place: Canada: Vancouver, British... | reverse complement strand
TCTCGCTCTATCAGTTTGTCAAATGATTCTACATTCCTACCTATAAGCTTTCTTTTCAAAGCTCCACTCACTACTGAGTAGTAGGTTTTTTTTTGTTTTTTCATGTTTTACCTCCTTTCTTTTATGTTTTTGGTTTGTACTTAGGAACTCCTCTTGTTTTTGCGCGTTCCTTTTTAAATTTTTCAATTTTTTTTAAAGTTCTAAGAGCTGATCTCGTAGCTCTTCTCCTTGCATTTGCTTTTCTCATAATTTGCCTCCTTTCTGTTTTTATTGATTATTTATTTTTATTCTTGTTTTTTTTAACTGCATTGATAATTAAGTAGATAATTGGTAGTATTCACAATGTGTTGAATATAAAAATACAGATAAATCGTGCTAACTGATTGTTTCTACCTGATTTCCATAAAGCTATACCTTTTCGTATCATTTCCCATATTACTGCAATAATTATAAATCATAAAATAATCATATTAGCTAATAGTGTTTGAGTGTCTAAACTGGATGTTAGTGATGCATCTAAAGTCATTTTAATATTTTTTAGCAATAAAAATTTAAGTCTATCTTACCTAGATAATAATGAATTTCTAGAATGATTTCAATACAAATCGTATTTTTATACTTAGCCACGAACGGGGATCGAACCCGTGACCTTTCCCTTACCATGGGAATGTTCTACCAGCTGAACTATCGCGGCGGATAGGTTAGTAAAGTTCGAGGATTAAATTCCTCCCCTTGGGGAGGTTGTTCTCCCCGCCCCGTAGTCCTACGGGGCGGGGTAGGTGGGGGGTTTTACCTCTAACTACCCCGCACTACTGCGGGGCGCAGCACTAGAACAGCTTCCCTCTCCCGATGTATCGGGACTCCGCTTCGCTTCGCAAGGGAAGAATGTTCTATTTGTAACTTTATAAACTTGCCCTTTGCCGGCAGGCACTTTTAACTTTCAACTTTATGACTTTTAATTCACGAGGACTCTTCATCCAGGAGTTTTTTCTATCTTTCATAATTTCATCAATAATGGTTCTATGTCTTCTTCTACTCATTTTTCATTCATTCACAACTGTATTGCAATAGATTTTAGCCCCATAGGTCTGTCATTTTTTCTGAGAATTTCTAAATATTTTTTGTGAATAGGAGACATTCATCCATCATCTATTTTACTATGAATTAAGAATTTTTCCCATAAATCTTGTGTGAACTCTTTTTCGTTTTTTCATTCAGTTACAAAAAAATCTCTTATTTTAATACATAAATTGTGTATTTCTCTAGGAACAGAATCAACCTTATTGTGAATTTTTTCAATCACATTTTTGTTTGTTGGTACTCAATACTTTTTTAGATATATATCTATAATTATCTTTTTTTCTTCCGCATTGTAGTCCATAAAATGAAAATCGTAAACAAACCTATTTTTGATCGGTTTGGAAAGTCATTCTCATTTGGTGGTAGCTCATATTAAAGTAAATTTATTCAAAGGTATTCTTACACTTCCTCATTCTGGCATTACCATATCTATCACAAAATCTTCCATAGCAATATACAAAACTTCTTCCACATTTGGTTTGAGTCTGTGAATTTCATCAATAAATAGAATATCTCATTCTTCCAAACTATTTAAAATACTTACTATTTCTGCTGGTTTGTTGATAGCATAACCTGTCACCACTTTCATATTTACATTACTTTGTTTTGCAATAATATGAGCCATAGTAGTTTTCCCAAATCCACTAGGTCCACAAAACAAAATATGTCCCATACTACCTTTCCTTTTTTTTGCACTATTTATAGCAGTTTGCAAAACTTTTTTTACATGTTCTTGTCATATAAAATTATCAAAACTATCAGGTCTAAAACTGTTTTGGTTTTCTTGAGTACTGGTTTCTATGTTTATTTTTTTTATTTTCACTATATTCTATTTATTAATAGCTAAATTTACTAGTATCTTGTGGTGTATAAATTAAAGTATTTGCAATAAATAATAAGCATTGGTTCATTGTATTGGTAGTATTTTGTAAGTGTCTCATCAGCCAAATCTTACAGTACATTCTATAATGTGTCATCAATTGCTTACTACAAAATTTATTGTACCTAACTCTTCATCACTTGCTATATCAAATATATCTCAATACCATACAAAATTGTCAGAAAAGTATGTAGATTCAGAGGTTTTTACTATTTTGTATCTAGTTCCAAATGTTTCTATATATCATATATCAAAAGATCACTTTCTGAGTAATGATGAGTCTATATAAACATTGGATTGTAGCTTATTGTTGGCTCAAGTTCTGATAGATCATTTTACTGTGTTGATGATTTCGTTGGATATTCTGTCGTTATTCAAGTTATTTAACATTTTGTATTTGATATTAAATTTATACAAGAATAGAGCTACTTCGTATCTGCTAATAGGATTATCAAAAGTAATAGCATCACTAGGAACCACTATTCCAAGTTCTTGTGCTTCATTGAAATAATTTTGTCGCCAAGGATTTACATTTTCATCCAAATGTTTTCATTGAAACATTCTGACAAGTGAAACTACGAAATGTGATTTATTTAAGTTACTATCAGGCGAAAATAACTTATTATTTCATTTCATAATTCATTTTTTGCAAATATTTATTATGTGTTGTTGGTCGGTATTATTTAGGTTTTTGATGTCTGTAAACTCACATTCACTAGGTACAAAATCTCATGTAGTGGATAATCCAAGCATTGTTGAAAATTTATCAAAAATCTTTGCTGCAGCTATTTTGTTTAGGGTATCAAACGGCTTGTAATCGCTAGGATTATTGTGAATAGTTAATCCATTGTCGTGCATCCAATAAATAGCTTCCAAAAGTTCTGGATCTTTGTATGGATCAATTCATCAGACTAAAGTATTTAGATTTTCTATAACTGTTTCTCAATCTAGTATTCATGGTTTATTTGGAGGTATAATTTGTCATAGTGAATTTAGTGCTGTGGCTTTTAGTTGTGGATTTGTAACTATGTCTTTTAATCTATATACCATTAGACCTAGTTCATATCTTTCAAGTCATTTATCAAATTTATTTATATCTTCAATATTGGTAAGTCATATTAATCTTCATTTTGTATAATAATGTTCTCGCCAAGGGACTTGTAGTTCATAAGACATTTTTCATTCAAACATTCTCAAAAGTACAGCCATAGCTTCGGCTTTTGTTAAATTGTTGAGGGGCATATAACTTCCATTTGATCATTTGAAAAGTCCTCGTTTACAAACATTTGCTATATGAGGTGCCAGAGTTGAATCGAATTTGTCTGAATCATTGAAATTACAATCAGAGTTTTTTTCTAAATCTTGATATCATAAAGTAAGATATGCTTGTCATATAATTTTACTAGCTTCTTCACGGGAAACTAAATCAAACATTCTGTAATCGTTTTTGTTGTCATATTTTGTCATTCAGTTTGTGTACATCCATTCAAGAGCTTCAGCAAACTCTGTTTCCATATCTCTCGGTTCTTTTCTTACAAAAACTTGTTGTTCTATGGTTGTTCAAGAATTGTTTGTTAAATTATTGTTTTCACCAGTATTTACATTTCAGCTTATATAAATGGTGTTGGTGCCAGTATCTATCATAATTTGTGGCAAACTTTCTTCTTTGATATTGTTTCCAGTGTCAGCAAATGTAAAAAATGATCATCATAGTAGCATGAAACTGATTATCAATACTTTGCTAAGTCTGTTGTTTAACATTTTATAACGAAAAATTTAAATAAATTTAATTACCTTAATTATTGTATATTTAAGATGAATTTTATTTCAACACAAAATTGTTTTTTTAAGTATTCCTTCTTTTTATACAAAAATACGATATGTCATCAAAAATAGTAAAAAAAACATAAAAAAACTTGAAATTGATGCCGATAAAGTTATAATTTATGTGTTATAAAAGATTTGTTTTTGACAAGACTTTACTAAAACTTTTATCCAAAATGAAATCAATATTCAACAATAGAATATTTCGAGATATTACCAATGTTGACTACCAAAAACACAAGTCAGCAGTTATTTTTAGAGTTGTTAGATATTGAGATTTCCAAGATTTATTAAATTTAAAACAAATATATTCACAGCAAGATATACAAGATTTTACCCAAAAAAGATCAAAAGAATTGGATCTATGAGAACAAAGGCTTTTATCTTTGCTGTATGCGGATGCTTAAACTTAAAATTTTAGAAGAAAGGACCAAGATATTATTCGACAAAATAGCCAAGGAATGATACGAATTTCCATTAGTTTGAGGCACAGGATTATCATTACGAATGTGACATAGAAAATCGGTAGATTTAGATTTTGCTGTACCTAGATTTGTTTCAAACAAAGACATAGAAGTTTTTAAAAAAGTTTCCAAGAGGTTTGAAATAGTCTATCAAAGCAAAGAACAAATCAATATGTTTGTAGATTATGTTAAAGTGACAGTTTTTTCTTATTTTTATAAAAATCATTTCACTGTACAAAAATATAAAAACCTAAAAATTCGAGATCTAAAAGATATCGCAGTTTCCAAAGCTTTTACTATTGGTAGGAGAGAGGAGCTAAAAGATTATATTGATCTGTATTTTATCCTAAAAGAAAAAGTCCTGAGTTTAGATGAAATGATCAAATTAGCAAAAGAAAAATATCAATGAGAATTTTCAGAAAAGCTGTTTTTGAAACAGTTACTTTTGATAAACGAAGTAGGGGAGTGTGAAATTAAGTACCTTAGGGATCCAGCTACTATTTCAGAAATAGATGATTTCTTTAGAAAGTTAGTAAAGGAGAAGATGGAAGCTGATAAAAGTAAGAGTATTTCAGGTTAATGGTATTGTAATAAAAAATCTATATTTTATATCAGTATATTAACAAAAATTGTATATTTAGTGATATGAAACACTAAAAATGAAAGGACTACTATATAAAAGTTCAAGAATAGTGCTAAAGGCTCTATATTTTTGCTGAATTTTGTGGATAATAATGAAAATATATAAAATCTTGCTTTTATTTTATGATTGTTTATATAATTTATAGTCTATATTTAATTATTTTCAAATGTTCTCATGAAATTTACTAGATCTAAAAAACTTGTTTTTTTAAACAATAAATGAGGAGTTGGAAAAACAACTATTGCATATAATACTGCTGTAAAATTTGCTGAACAATGATATAAAACAGTACTCGTTGATTTAGATACTCAGTGTAATCTTTCAAAACTAGCATTGTGAGAAACTTTTGAACAATCGCTTTTTAGCAGTGAAGAAACTAATATTTTTTGAGTCTTAAAATGAATTATTGAATGAGGAGCTGATATAAATTTACAGATAAAACCAATACAGATTTGAGAAAATTTATCGCTACTTCCTGGAAGTTTAAAACTTTCTAGATATGAAAATCTTCTCATTACTGCTTATAATCAAGCTGCTGCTGGAGAACAGATTTGATATTTTCAAACTAGTGCTATAAGTAGATATTTGACTAAATTGTGATTGGAAGATGAAATAGATCTTTTTATTATAGATTGTTCTCCAAACCTTGGATTGTTGAATAGGATTATTTTATTGTGAAGTGATTGTTTTGTAGTACCGTTAATGCCTGATGCTTTTTCGTTACAAGGGGTTGAAAATTTATGAATTACATTGGAAGAACGAAAAAGAAATTGGAAAAATACTTGAAAAGCACTAGCTTCCACCATTCCAAATGAACAAGTACTCAATTGAGAAGGTATTTTTATTGGTTATATTATTAATTCTTACAACCAATATGCTCAAAGACCAATTAAATCCCATAGTGAACGAATAGAAAAAATTCCACAAGCTGTTAAAAAATACATTTCAGAAAGACATTCTAAGAATTGATTAGTTGAAAAGTCTTGGAAAGAGCCATTGGTACATATCAAAGACTATTGAGAGTTGAGTGCTGATAGTCATAGAGTAAACAAAGCAATCTTTGATTTAATTCCTTGACAGGATTTTCAGAGAGTTGAAGGAACTATGGAAAACTGGGAACTCTCCAAAGAACAATTTTCTCAATTATATGAAAAAATTAGAGAGATTTTGGAGCTTTGGTAAAATATGCAAAAACAGTCACATAATAGAAATATTAAAAAAACTTTCAAAGATATAAACACTATTTTTTTCTTATTAATGAAATTGATAAATTAAATTTATTATCGCTTATATAATAAAGGATTTATTGAGTTTCCGCTAACCAACGAGCTATATCAATGATTTCAATTCATCTATTTTGATAGGTGCTTTGTTTTGTTCTTGAAATAATTATTTTTGGATATCAATCCCTTATTATTTGGAGAAGTAGGCTTATTTCCCAAAATCAATATTTTTCTCAATTTGGGAAAGTTTATTATTTCTATTTGAAAATATAAAAAAACTTGCTTTTTGGATGTAATTGGCTATAATTGGATATATAATTTATATCCAATCAATAAAAATTATGCATAGACTAACTAAAAGATTAGATTTTAATTTCAAGGATACAAACACTATTTTTTCTCTTATTAATGAAATTGATAAATTAAATACTCTATTTAGCTTAGACACAAAACTTTCTCCACAAAGTATCAAAAGATTAACACAGTCTATTATTATTACTTCATCATGAGCATCCAATCGTATTGAATGAAATAGACTAACAAATGAAGAGATTGAAGCTCTTTATAAAAAGATAAATATAAAAAATTTTAAGACAAGAGATCAGCAAGAAGTAGCATGATATGTTGAAGTACTGGAGATGATATTTGAATCATTTGAATGAATGAATTTTAATGAATGACTAATTTTGCAGTTGCATGAAATGATGCTAAAATATACTCCAGAAGCTACTAGATATAGATGAGTTTATAAGATTTGACCCAATAGAGTTGAAGCGAGAGATAAGGAATGAAATTTAATAAAAGTTATCTTTAATCCTACAGAGCCTGGGTTAACGCCAATTGAAATGCATGATTTACTTGAACGAACGCAAAAAAGTTTTGAAGAGAAAGAGCTTCATCCATTGCTGATTATATGAAATTTTCTATTTGAATTTCTTGCTATTCATCCATTCCAAGACTGAAATTGAAGGATAAGTAGGTTGCTTACAAATTTACTACTACTACAACAATGATTCAACTTTATGTCTTATGTCTCTCATGAAAGTTTAGTAGAAAAAAGAAAAGTAGATTACTATATTGCTCTATGAAAAGCACAACAAACACGGAAAACAGAAAAGGAAAATATTTTTTCACGAATGGAGTTTTTTTTACAGATATTAAAAGAACAAGCAAACCAAGCAATAATGTTGGCAGATTGAAAGGATATCAGAATGTTTTTAACAGATAAACAACTTGTAGTCCGAGATCATATAAGCGAACATTATCCCTGTTCTCGTAAAGAAATTGTTGAAGCAACTTGATTAGCAGAATGAACTGTAAAACAAATAATAAACAAGCTCATAGATATGAAAAAAATTATAAGGAGGTGAGAAGGAAGATGAGTAAGGTATGAAATTGTGTAATTAACTTAAGAAAAATGTAATTTTCAATAAATAATGGAGGAAGTAGGGGAGTGTGAAATTAAGTATCTTAGGGATCCAGCTACTATTCTAGAAATAGATGATTTCTTTAGGAAATTAGTAAAGGAGAAGATGGAAGCTGATAAAAGTAAGAGTATTTCAGCTTAAATAATTTTATTAATTTGGTCAAAAACTATTGCCTTGAGGCTTATATATTTACTACTTGATTATTTGAGATTTTTTTGACTTGCAAAAGGTTAGAATCTTTGTATAACCAACCTCGATGATGTTATTACATAAGTTTAATATAAACAAAAATCAATTGTTTTTATTTTTTAAAAAATGAAGTTGAAAATTATAAAAATAATAATTAATAATAAAAAATTTATAATTCAATTCATTGTTTTTTGTTTAATCTGATTATCCTGAGCTGCTATTCATTTAGGAATAACTTATGTTTTGACTGAATTTTTAAGTTTATATTATATCATATCATATTACATATGACAAATAATTTGATCTACTAATAATTTTTTGCTTAATAAATACATCAACTTTAGAGATAAAACTAAGTTATCAATGAATCAATATATGATTTCTATAACTCTTTATATAACAACATGATTGTTATCTTGATATTGAGTATATTTGTTAACTGATAGGCTATGATTACGATATATTTTATCTAGTGCTATAGTGATTCCATTTGTGGCATTAATAAACTTCATATCACATAAGTATTTTGTTTTTAAAAATTAAATTATAATAAGATGTATAATTGACAAAAGGTATCATTAGTGTTCCCTGCGTATAATGAATGAGAAAATATTTTTGATGCCATAAAAGACTTTCAAAGCACATGATTTGTTGATGAAATTATTGTTGTAGATAATAATTCAAAAGATAATACTGCTGAATTAGCAAAAAAAGCATGAGCTACTGTCATTACTGAGCATAATCAGTGATATGGTTGGGCTAATAGAAGATGATTGAAAGAAGCCACATGAGATATAATTGTTACTTGTGAGCCAGATTGAACATTTATTGCAAAAGATATCATAAAGCTATTGATATATTCAGAAGATTTTGATGCGGTATTTTGAACTAGAACATCTAAGGAATGTATATGGGATTGAGCTAAAATGAATTGGTTATTGAGACTTTGAAATGTTGTTGTAGCTAAATGGTTGGAATGGCTATTTAATGGTCCTTGTTTAACAGATGTTTGATGCTCTTTTAAATTAATAAAAAAAGAATCCTTAAAAAAGATTGAAAATAAATTTACAGTTTGATGATCTCATTTTTCTCCAGAATTTATGTTACTTATTATAAAGAATTGAATAAAATGTGTTGAAGTACCCGTTAATTATAAAAAAAGAGTTTGAGAATCAAAAATAACTAGTAATAATCGAAAGGCTTTCAAATTATGATGTCGCATGGCTTGGATGATTTTTACTTACAGGATAGGTTTAAAAAAATAAGTTTTATAATTTAAAATATTTTATAATGACAAAAGTTTTAATAACATGAGTTGCTGGATTAGTATGAGCTAATTTTTCTAGGTATCTCTTAGATAAGTGATATGATGTAATTTGAATTGATGATTTTTCCTGATGATATAGAGATTTTGTTGATAGTCGTGTAAGATTATATGAATTAGATCTTATAGACCACGAAAGTTTGGAAGAAATATTTAAAAATGAACACATTGATTATGTGTATCATTTTGCTGCTTATGCTGCTGAATGACTTTCTCCATTTATGAGAAGGTTTAATTATACAAATAATTTATTATGTTCTGTTAATATCATAAATAGCTGTATAAACTACAATATTAAAAAGCTTATATTCACTTCTTCCATGTCGGTTTATGGATTTTGAAATCCACCTTTTATAGAATCTCAACAGCAAGCACCAATAGATCCATATTGAATCGCAAAGTATTCAGTAGAACAAGATATAAAACAAGCTCATGAGCAATTTTGATTAAGATATACGATAATTAGACCTCATAACATTATATGAATATATCAAAATATTTGGGATAAGTATAGAAATGTAGTATGAATTTGGATTAGACAGTGTATTAATTGAGAAAAGATATCAATTTTTGGAGACTGAGAGCAAAAAAGGGCTTTTTCTGATATTTTCTATTATATGGAGCCATTTGAAAAAGTTATGACAACATGAGATTCTGAAATATTTAATTTGTGAGCTGACCAAGAATATAGAATTATAGATGTTGCAAATATTGTTAAGAAAATTGCAAAAAAGAAATGATTTGATGCTGATATTATACATTATGAAGCAAGACATGAGGTTAAGTTTGCTTATTCAGATCACACAAAGGCAAAGACAATGTTAGATTTTAAGGATGAAACTGATATTGAGGTATTGATAGAAAAGATGTTTGATCGAGCATTAACACAACCAAAAAGAGAAGTAAAATATAAAGATTATGAGGTAGAAAAGAATATTTATTCTTTTTGGAAAAAATAGCCATTATTTGATATTTATACAATAATATTAACTGCTTTTTTAGTTATTAATATCAACATTTATGAGAAAAATTATAAACTACCTTAAAAGAAATTATATGTTTATAATAATATTTGTATTTTTTGTTTTTACTAGAATTTATAATTTTTCTGATGTAATTCGATATGAATCTGCACAATGGATATTACAGACTATACAATTAATAACCATCAAATGACAGATTTTTCATCTCATTCCGCATTTCCCATTAGCTATAATTTTATACAAAATTTGAGCATTAATAGCATGAAATTCTATAATATGAATTAGTATGATGCATTTATTTTTGAATATACTAACTTTCTTTCTAGTATATAAAACTGCATTACTGCTGTACAACGACAAAAAAGTAGCTAATCGGTCTATTCTACTTTATACTATATCATTTTATGCATATGTATGAAATACAATGTGAATTGACCAGGATTTAGCCATAAATCCATTGTTATTCATTTTGACTTTATATTTATACAAAAAATACTCAGAATTTTCTTTTAAAAATATATTATTGATAGCTTTATCATGTTCTTTGCTTACAATTTCTAGACCTATACTTTGAATTATTATTATGTGAATAATATTTATTGATATGATATCAAACTATATTGTAAATAACAGAAAAAAAATAAAATTTTCTTGAGTTATGGAGAATGTAATTAAATTTTTAAAATTGTTTATTCCATATTTAATTATTTGATGATTGTTATCTTATCTCATGTTTAAACTATTCCCAAGCCCTGTTTTGAAATCACTAAATACGTACAAAAATATGTTTATGTGAGTTAATTCATGATGATCTTTAATTACAAGAGTTGCTTTTTTAGGCCATGTTTTTATGTATACATCACCCTTAATCCTTTCTTTAGTATTTCTATTTAAAAAATACTTAAAACATCAAACAGTAATAATATCTTCATTAATAATGATATTATATATGAGCATGTGATTGTCATGATGAGATCCAGCAAGGTGGATGATGCCAATATTACCAATATTTGTAATTGGACGGTGATATTTATGTTCTGAATATATAAACAAAAAGAATGCAATCTGGATTATAATTATAGCTATTATAATAGTCGTCTTTAACACAGCATTTTTGAATTATAATAATTTACCAATTAATATAAACGATTATTTATCTAATATGTTTAATAGAGTTTTTTTATTACAATCAACTATATTTAACCCGATATTTTTGGATACTAAATTAGTCTTTTGAATAGCATGATTTTCTATTGTGTTTTTTATATTATTCTTACTTTCTAGAAATACAAAAATTAAAGCATTGTTTTTTGTGTTTTCTCTTTGAGTTAATGTCTCACTTATATCAATACATTTATTGCAAATTAAGCAACCAAGAATAAGCAGTATTTGAAAACAAATGTATGAATATTGTGCTGAGAACTGTAATTTAGATCAAAAAGTTTATTCGGATCAGCTAACAAAAGATACCATTATGTTATGATTACGAAACAAGGATATTGGAAGCTATTTTAGACTACAGCCAAGTATTGAAATTATTGAAACTTCTAATAAATTATTAAAACAACCTATTAATCTGATTTGAGTTAATTTATTTACTGAATGTTTGCCTAAATGAGATATTGTTGATATAATAAAGAATAATTGATCATGATTTGTTTTTTTAACTCATTATTTCGACAATAATGAAGATATTGATTTATTAAATAGGGAATGTAAAATAATAAAGAGATTTGATTGAAATATTAATGAAATATATTGAATTGTTTATTTGTGTGATTTATAATTTTTGATTTTGGATATTTTTAATTTTGATTCTTCGACTTGCAAAAGGTTCAAATCTTTATATATAATGACATGAGATTGATAAAAAATATTGCTACTTTACTTTTTAAAAATTAAAAAAATGAAAACGGTAATCCTTGCATGATGACTCGGGACTCGTCTTGCTGAAGAGACTGTCATTAAACCAAAACCAATGGTAGAAATTTGATGAAAACCTATTATTTGGCATA
>Ga0255345_1006027_pt1 | contig 12059 bp, 10 predicted proteins | sample wastewater_treat_6_FD_192415 | JGI IMG/M metagenome (GOLD analysis project Ga0255345, IMG submission 192415) | Wastewater microbial communities from Lulu Island WWTP, Vancouver, Canada - plant20 | ecosystem: Engineered > WWTP > Wastewater > Unclassified | place: Canada: Vancouver, British... | reverse complement strand
AGCATTCTTGTCAAATAACGTTTCACGGATCGTTTTTTCTCCATTGTCCGGGGCAAACATTCCTCCACCAGGGAACAGCGGTCGCAGCGTTTTGCGTAAACCGGCTTCGGCGTCCTCCCCGATCGAATCAGTTCATGAGCGGCGGCAGCCGTCTGCTCCGTTTCCCGCCTGAGAACTTCGTCGAAAAGGACATCCAGGCGGCGCCGGGTCTTGCCGTAAAAAAGAGCGCCGGATGGAACCGCCGTGTTAAGCATCTCTTCCAGGCAGATCGCCTGGGCGCAGAGCTGGATCTTATCCGACAGGTCCGCCTTCGGTTTCCCCCGTTTATACTCGACGGGAAAGGGCCGCCAGGTTCCATCCTCCTCCAGATGAAACTCGACGACATCCGCCTTGCCGATGAGGCCGAGACGAAGGGAGCGCAACGGCACACCGTAGTCGATCCGCACCTTTCCCCGCACCACGCTGTCTTCCTCGTGAACCCGTTCATGCATGATGCGGCCTTCGGCGGTCAGACGGTTTTCCGCCCATGATTGTTCGATATGAACCAGTGCACAACGCCGCGGACAAAAGGAATAATGGGTAAGTGCCGAGATCATGATCAAATCATCCTCAGAACAATTCATTACTTGCAATTATTCCTCTCCACTAAGATCAGTCATATTACGCTTGCCTCCCCGATACCTTTTTCTACAGCCTCTACAGAAAGAATGCCTGCCATGTATCCTAGGAAATCGTTGTACTCATATATCCATTTATAGACTCCTGGATGATCCGTAACCTCTGGAAGGCGCAAGTAGTCCAACCGATACCCCCAAATCTGCACCGATGATTTCTGGATATCTCGCCAACTTACCAGTTGATGTGTTTCCAGCCTATCAACAAGTTCTTGCCCAATAACAACTGTCTTTGTTTCTGATGTTATGACTCGGAAATCTTTCTCTACCTGCGGAAACCTCAGGCAGTCATCGTCATGCAACAACGAATTAGAGAATCCACCAGCAAGCCTGATTTCTCGTTTTAGTGCATTGGTACATAGACTCGGTGTAATCATGTTTCCTTCCACGATTAGATCGAGCAGTACTCTTGATGATTCAGCCAAACCAGGATGTTTTCTGAGAAGACCTTCTTCTCTGAGTATAATCGTCCAAACAGTCTTCGCATTGCGATAATCATGGCGATTGACTCTACCTGATGTTTGAAGCAGCGAAACTAAAGATGCCGCTTCACGTACCCCGGTTTTAAATGAGAAATCAACGCCTGCTTCCACACATGATGTTGCAATAAGCGTCCAATCAGTGTCATTGGTATCGACAAGGCGGATTTTAATTCGTTCAAGCGTTATATCCCGATCTGACGGTGTGAGTGCGGTGGATAAATGCTCTACCGACTGACGTCCAAAATGTCTTTCATATTCACGAGCCACTACGGCAGCACTTTGCACGGTATTGAGAATCACCATCCTGGGTCCGGGAAGAGATGCTACCCATTCTACCAAGTCCTTTGCTCCGCAAGGCTGATCGACAAACCGGAAACTTATCCTCCCTTTCTCGGCTTCCAGCAAACGGGTACGCAGGGTATCAGGAACAATTTCCGGAACTGTTGGCATATCTTCATCGAACTCCTTGATTTCCCAAAAACGATTGAGCGACCCCGAAGCCATGATCCAATAACAACCCCACTCATCAGCAAATGTCTTGATCCACCGCCAAGCCAAAGGTAACAACTTGGCGGGCAGCGCTGCATGAGATTCGTCAATGAAGACTGCACTGCCTGGCAGGTTGTGAAGTCTTCTGAGGGTCGCAGGAGTGTTTGATGCGAGTGTTTCAAAAAAAGTGACGGCTGTGGTTACGATTATGGGAGCTTTCCATAACGCCGTTAGATATCTACTTCGTATATCCTCGAAATCAGCCCGATGGTGCAATTCTGCAATAACGTGTTCCGGGTTTTCATTGGGAAGGACAAGCGCTTTGCGATAGACATCAACCGATTGCTTGATAATATTCGTAAAAGGGAGGACAACTATAATTCGTCGAAGGCCTCTTTGCTCTGCCTGCGATAACAGATGGGCCATGACGGCGGTTGTCTTACCTGTCCCCACCGGGCTGTCACAGGAGACAATTTTTGCCTGCATGGTTGCATCGCGGCAAGCATGATAGACTTCAGATCTTAACCGTGAGCGGTCATTATCTTCTTTCAAAGCGTCAACGTACCGGTTCAGTGCGGCCAGTCGCTCTGCCGGGCGCAACTCAATGATTGGCTCATCAGAAGGTTGATCTCTATAGTGGACGGCCGTATCTGTATGGTCACCATCGGCAAGACAGGAGAGCGCTATACGAAAAAACGAGGTGGGATCACCATTAATATCAAGATCCATGTTTGTGGCTGGTTCCCGCGTCTCGGAACCGAGCGCCTCTTCATGCAGTTTCAGCAACTCCGGGAGTGTTTGATCTACCCTTTCCCGAACCACATCATCACGTAAAACGGCACCCTCATCCCGATTCTCTTCTTCTATGAAGTCGGGCAACCCAATATGATGAGATCGGACCAGAACGGCAGCGGGAGCGAATTGAAGCGTGTCAAGCAGATAAGCCGTACCGGCATCGGAATGTTGCACCGGCAATTTCTTAGCCTTCTCACGACCGGACAGCACTTTCTGATTCCTTGCGTCCAGCTTTCCTAAGTCGTGATATTCCGCTGAAAACCGTACAATTTTTTTCAGGATTTCACCGTCGCACGATGCATATTGCGCGACACCGTCGGCAGCTTCAGAAGCATGGCGAACTACGCCGCCAGCATGAGCGGCGTAGTCTTGTGCCGGAATTCCTTTCTTAGAATTAGGACTATGGGCAAAGAGCATCATATTCCATCCATCAAATCAATAAAAGAGACCTTGTCTTTAAGATCAGCAGGAAGTTCGATGGGAACATCATAGTCGTTCCACGAAACAGAAGGCAGCATGGGTTCGCCCCCCTTGCGTTTCGGGGTCAGCGCATCAATCAGTTTCCAGTCCGCACAACTACCCAAAGCATTCTGGTGCTCCATATACCATGCATGTCTAATGCGGACATCGGGGCGAATCGCAGAACGGGTGTGGTCATAGGCATAGGGAATAAGTGATTTAAGCAATTTGACATCTTTTACTGTGCAACCCGATTTGTGGGCGTGACTCGGATTAATGTAAAATGGCATACAGTAAACACCGTGTTCGACGACTCGATAGGCAAGGGGTGCCATGCCCTGCGATTTCCCTTCCTCCACTCCGGCCTTGTTTGTGTTGGTATGTCTCTGTATCAGGATAGGAGCAACCGAAAGCCCCATAACAAACTGGGCAACACCGGTTTTTATATATCCCTTGTTACCCCCCTCTTCGAGGAAGGTGTTCCCGAAAAGACGGCCGTCCCAATACTTCTTCACAAAAGGACTGTCTATAAATTCTTTTTGATCGAAGTCCTTTATGTCCTTACCCATTTCCGCAGTAACGGTTTTTCTGTCCCTTCCCCGTGATTCAAGAATGGCGAATCCCTTTGCATCTAATCCAAGTTTATCACAAACAGCCTTGAAAACCGGTCCATCCGTGTCTTCTACCAGATCACGCAGTTTTCGCTTAAAGGAAACCGGAGAAATCTCTCCCAAGCCATTAGGACGCTGTCGAGGATCACTTTCACGGTCAGGATCCCCGTTAGGATTAGAATTCACCACTTCAATAATCAACAGCCCAGTCGCACGCTTAATGCCGTCATTCATGATATTATTTCCTTTCTGTATTTTATTTGGCAGAGTTTTCCGTTTGAACATTGCTTGAGATGTAACCGAGCAAGAGCTGTGCTCTGGCTGCGTCATCAAAGCGTGTCGGCAAGGTCAAACCGCTCAGTTTGTTTCCAACACCCCCCATTTCCTTGAGAAGATAACGTGAAAGTCCGGCAGACTGGGTTGAGTTCGTTTGCGCCCATCCCCAATATGGTGAGATGCGCAGAGCCAATTGCGCAAGAGCCTGTGCAGGACTATCGAGGGCAGCGACCATTAGGGCATTGCCAAGTAACTGGGGCGGAAGGCCGCCGCGAACTTCCTTGCAGTACAGTACATGTAACTCATCTGCCAATTTCAACATTCTTCCAACTAAGTAAGGTAAATTGTTCATGTAGTTTTCCTTTTCTATACCGAGCTTCAGGAGTAAGAGCCCAAGAATTGCCGGCATCAACTGTTTGTGTTTGTTCAGTTCCCCAAGACTAAAAACTTCATTACGATGGAGCGTATTTCCTAGTGAAATGAATAGCGCCTTACCGTTTTGCAGAGCAATAGCCAGCAGGTGTGGGACAAGACGCGTTGTGGCCGATTCATCCAGAAGCAGTTCGATACCGCTCGATTTAGTAACTGAAGTTACTTCGCTCCCGCTCGTACCGTCTTGTCTCCATACACGATTCAGGCAATCTGAAACCTGCAAAGGAAAAGGTGTTTCCGATCCAGTAATAACCACTTTCCCCTTCTCCTCGCCCCAAAATTTCATTCTTATTTCTGGGACATTCGCACTTCCCTCCTGCCATTCTTTCGCTGCATCTGCCAGTCTTTGTGCCGAATAATTCCGATTAAAAACAACTTTCGTTCTGGCCTTGTCCATCTTGCGAAGGGAAAAAACCCTAAATTCAATGTCTTTGAGTGGTCGCGCAATACCCCTAAGTCCACTAATTACCTCTTCCGCATAATTCGCAAAACGAGCTTCGGTATCATCACGCTTTCGTGCACCGAAACAAGAAGCCAGTTTGAGGGATTGTCTAAGTTTGGCCGCAGGATAAGCAAATAAAACTTCCTTTTTATCAACCATCCCCCAAGTCTGTCCCTCACGCGTTTCATCCTTCAGCCACTCCAACGCACCTTTGGCCAACTTCCGGCTATCGACTCCGATAGGATAGGATTCTGCATCAATAGTTCCATAACGGCGCTGGCATGGTATTTCACTGAACATGGATCGCAGTTTCACTCCGGCAAGGACAGGGAGTTTTACTTCTGGAAGCTTCTCTTCCCGGCCCTCTGCTCCTCGCCCGAAAGCATCCTTGCTTCCATTTTTAACTCCTTTGCTTTTGAAGTTTGCCTGATGGAGAAGATGTTCGTTGATACATTTTATTGTCTTCTCATGTGCCACGGGATACTCTTTCCAATCGGAAATGTCCATGAATACGGAAATCGAACCTTTGTCGTCCTCAGGCTTTTTACCTGAAGTGCCGTCATGTAACAAAAGGGGGAGGAGGGTACGAACATTTTCTCCTCTTTCCAAAGATTTCCAGATGAAGGATTTCAGCTCCTGATAAAATCTGTCGGGATCTTCCCGGCACAATGCAATGACTCTTTGGCATAGCGTTCGTACTGCATCATAGTCAGCATGGATATCCGAACACAGCATGTAAAGTTCGCCCGGAATGGCCACCAAACATTTACTAATCTTTTTACTGATTTTAGCATCCCAGTTCTTCGTTTCAGGAGCGACGCACCATTCTTCTAGAACACTAACATCCACTGCTTCCTTGCCTTCTCGCCACTTCTTCAGTAGCTTCTTTCCGCCTTCGTCGGTGATGCGATACAGTGGATGAATATTAAGCCCAGGAAAAGAATCACCGTTGTTGCGTTCCCATTTTCGAAGAGATACGACCAATTGTGGGGCCATCGGCTCTATTGCTGCGACAACCCCATCAGCGCTTACGCAAATTCGATAGCACGGTTTCTTGACGGAGGCGTTGGGGAGGGGCTTCAAATCTTTATGCCACTCGTATATCTCTATCTCGGGGTAGTTTTCCTTAAGAGTCATGCCGAGGTGATAAAGCTCATTCAGCATCTCGCTCTCCTTTCTTTGGAAACTCAAGAACTCCGCCATCTATTTTCACATGTTGGTCATAGCTGAATTCGCACATAGTGGCATAGCCTCCGGGAAAAACTTCTCTCAACATCGACGGCATGACCATGTTAAGATCTCTCTGAATTCTTGTCGATTCGCGAAAGGGTCCAAAATAGCTTGGACCAAACTCCTTCCATCCGAGGAACGGCATGGTAAAACATTGACCTCGATTAAGTCGCCGTTCGAAGATGGAGCAATAGGCGTGTCCCGGGGATGTAGTTTTCCTATCCCATTGTCTCGCCCTGTCGGGTATACGATCCTTCAGTTCTAACGATACCGGCAAGATTTGAGCATATAGCCTGTAACAAACGTCAAGAAGCACCGTTGCCAGGAGTTGGAAACCACCTCCGCTGGATATGACAGTAGGTTTCCGGAGGGGTCCTCCATAGTTTGTTTGGTAACTGTGGTATTGCAGCGGGGAACATATCTCGACCCTTGTAGGCACAATCTCCACTGCCGGCCCCCAGAGAAGGGATTCAAAAATGCCCTTTACCGCCGAATAGGTAGGAGCCGGATAACTCACCGGACAATCTCCTGTATCCGGCCGGGTCCACATAGCCGTGTTTCCTGCAATTTCCATTTGGATATCATAAACCTTAGTGTTCATACGACGACATCACCTCCATTCTCAGTATATTTGAATCTTCTCAGACACGATAACATATCCATTTTGACATATCTAGTCATTTTATAGAGAAGAAAAGCATCTTGACTCGACACTAAAATATCTTTATATTTTATTTGTCAGCCAAAAGCTGTGGATTGAAATATTTTTTAGAGCAGAAAAGAGGGGAAACGTTCTAAACAATTTACGTCTCCCCTCAAAATGCTTACATCCCAAAAATGTCGACGATAATATAGATGCGCATTCCATAAAAATCTCCGTCCTTGGAACTCCAACCCTCTTATTTCAATTGTCTGTCACGAATAAATTTTGACACCTCATCCATACCCCTGCCACGTGTTCATTATCTTTCCTGCAAGCGCTTTTTGCTCTCCGGTTCCGTCAGGTAATTCTCGGAGGAGACAACCTTCTTTCCGGTCTTTTCCTCCAGGTCTTTGCGTGCTTTACCGGCAACCTCGCCGCCTTTTCGCGCGGCGCTCTTGCTCTCCTGAAAACCTTGGGCATCATCGGCACGGGTAATTTCCGTCGTCGCCGCCTCTCCCAGCATGGAAAAGATCAACTCCAAGTCCGTCATGTGATCCCGCAGGTTTTCCTGCTTCAGACCCTTGAGCTTTTTATGTTCAGCAGGGGTCACACCGAAGGCCGCTTCGGCGATTTCCGATGTCAGAATTGCGTAATCACGTTCTTGAGTCACATCGCGTTGTTTCCACTCGTCCTTCAGTTCTTCCTGGATGGCGATGCCCCGCGTTCGCTTTTCGATCCAAGCATCGGAATAACCTTTCACCTTGTAAATCACCCTTGTTCGTTTGGTTGCTCGTTCAGGATTTTCGATTTCCTGCACCCGCTCATAACCGACCCTGGCCAGCCAACGCTTAAACGGCTCCGCTTTGACCGAGGGAATGGACTGGATGATGCGGAAAACGCCCTCGGTGTCAACACAGTTTGTTTTTCTCCTTTTGCCGTCAGGGGCAATAAGTTCAAGGGAGGTACAAATTGTACCCCAGTAGGAATTGAGTTCGGGATCGCGTTGTTTTATCTTTTTGATGTATTGTTTGGGATCTGAACTATCGGTCAATGCTTCCACTACATCGGAAACGGAAAACCACCACTCATTGTTGTAAATGGTTTTCCGAATTTCCTTTCCTCTAAATATGGCGATGCTGGCATTCATTTAGTACCTCCACCAGAGGTTAAATTTTATTTTCAAAAGTTACCCCGTTGATGGTTATTTCAACAGTTGCCCCCCAATCGGTAAAGTCACACACAGTTCTGTCGACATCACCGGTACAGCCAACTTCCACACAATCACAGAGGACGGCATGATACCCATCTATTAGATAGGCAAAGATTCTCCCGGCCAAACCGAACTTTTCAATCGCCCAAAGCGCACCGGCCGTAGAATGATTGACGGACATTTTTTTGCCATTATCCTCATTAGCTAAGCGAAGCATCTCCTGGAATTGATTTGAGGATTTCCCCAGATCATGCCACAATCCGGCAAGATACCCCCACTCGCCGGCACCGAATTCTGCGGCAAACGCATCGGATAGTTTAGCCGTTTCGTGCAGGTGATCTTCCAAACGATGCCAGTCCCGGCAGGGTTTACCCGCTACTGAATGTGCATATTTTTGTTTTCCCATGATGTATTCCGATCAAATTTCCTTTCCGTGAGAGATCAAGAAATCAATACTCTATCCCGCATGATGCTTCTAAACAGACAGTGCAATGACAGTACATTCAAAGAGATGACCTTTCGCTGGGTGTTATTACTTACGAAAGATGGAACCCAAGGATATATTCACTGAATGCTGGATCAGGAGGCTGTGTCGCAATTGCCAGGAATCCACATTATAATCGTCATACTGGCGAAAACCGGTATCTATAACTCACTAACAATACTGGATTCCGTGTCGAGCTATGCTTGCACGGAATGACGTAAAGGTAATTACAACAGCAATAACGCATTTTTTGCGGTTGCACCGTATTGGACGCTCTTCCCTGCCAGACAGTCAGGTTTAATGGTCTGATTTGACCGATGGATTTAAGATTGGAAATTTCAAGATCATGATTCCCCCCCGTTTGAAGTTGTTGTCTTGGGACAAGATAGACCGATTATACACGCCTTGCTTCATATTGCAATACGCATAAGATTTTTGAAACGGCAGCGAAAGAGGGGGTGGGATGGCGATGGGTCGGAAAAAACTGTCGGCCAGGCGTCGAATTCTTAAAAGTGGACCCAAATGACGATGGGGATTTAGAGCTGAATTCTAAATCCCCATTATCACTAAGTAAAATTTCATGAAAATGGTGCCGAAGCCGGGACTTGAACCCGGACGGGCGTGGCCCACTACCCCCTCAAGATAGCGTGTCTACCAAGTTCCACCACTTCGGCATCCGTTAAAGATCGATTTTCAAGGCCTCGACAAAGAACGGTCCAGCCCTTGCAATTCTCGGGCACTCTACATTTTGAGCGATTCTTTGTCAATACGAAATCAAATCGTTATTCCACCCTTTTTAAATCCCGGGCTACTTTCCCGTTCCCGCCGGGGCAGCAGGTGCTACCGGGGCGGCCGGAGTGACAGGGGCGGCTGCAGGCGCCGGAGCCGGAGCCTGTTTCGGCACGGTCCTTTCCGCCGCGGCCGGCGGCACGTAGCCCTTCACGACCGACGCCGCCTTCTCGGAACTGAAATAGGACAGGCCCAACGTCGTCAGCATGAAGATGATGGCGACAACCGTCGTCATTTTCCCCAGAAAGGTTCCCGCGCCGCTGGCGCCGAAAATCGTCTGGCTGGCTCCACCGAAGACGGCTCCCATGCTGGCGCCCCTGCCCGCCTGGAGCAGGACGACCAGAATCAGGACGAAACAGACCAACACATGTAAAAAAATCAATAAAGATCTCATTATCCAGCACCCCTGTTTAATCTTTCCTATCGAACATCACCATGCGGAAGAAAGAGTCGAAATCCAGGCTCGCCCCGCCGATCAGGCCGCCATCCACATTTTTCTCCGCCATCAGTTCGGCCATGTTGTCCGGCTTCACACTCCCGCCGTAAAGGATCGGCAGGGAATCGGCCGCCGCCTCACCGAAGAGACGGCCCGCCAGGGTCCGAATGACGGCGTGGACCTCTTCAGCCTGGCCGGGTGTCGCCGTCTTGCCCGTCCCGATTGCCCAGACGGGTTCATAGGCGATAACGAGTTGTTTTATATCATCGTTCCGGAGCGCCTTCAACCCTTCTTTGATCTGTCTTTCCACAACACCGGCCGTCAAACCCGCTTCCCTCTCCTGCAGGGTTTCCCCGATGCAGAAAATGACTTTCAGGCCGCATTCCAGAGCCGCTTCGATTTTCCGGGCGATCAGGGCATCGTCTTCCCCGAAAAGGGTCCGGCGTTCCGAATGGCCGACAAGGACGTAGTCACAACCCGCCTCGGCGATCATGGGCCCGGAGACTTCCCCGGTGAAGGCCCCCTGACGCGATTCGTGCAGATTCTGGGCCGCAACGTGAATCCCGCTACCCTTGAGCACCTCCGCCACGGCGTACAATGCCGTGAAAGGCGGTGCGATCAGAACATCCCGATCGGTCAAGCGGGCCGCCGCCTCCCGCAGCCGTTTTGCAAAATCCACGGCTTCGGCAACGGTCTTGTGCATTTTCCAGTTGCCGGCGATAAATGGTTTTCTCATCATAACCCCCTTATATCCCGTACCAGCCTTAAGGCTGTTTTTTGATCCGGCCGCACCTAGCGGCTTTGCCGGACTCCCGTCCGGTCGCAGAGCTCGAATACGACACATCGGCTGCAAAGAGGCGAGACGGGACGGCAGACGGCCCTGCCGAATGCCACGAGCAGCGTGTTGTAACGGATCCAGTATTTCCCGGGAAGTTTCTTTCTCAGGGCAAATTCCGTTTCATCGGGCGTCCGGGTCGAAACATACCCCAGCCGGTTCGAAATCCGGTGCACATGGGTATCGACGCAAATTCCCTCTTTGCCGTAACCCAAAGTGACAACGAGGTTCGCCGTTTTCCGGCCCACCCCTTTCAACGTCAGCAGTTCATCGATCGTATCGGGAACCCGGGAATGGAAACGCTCGATCAGGTCCCGGCAGATCTCGATGATCGTCCTGGCCTTGTTCCGGTAGAAACCGACAGGGTAAATGGCCCGCGCTATCGTCTCCTCGGGAAGCATCACCATCGTCTCCGGACGATCCGCCAGGGAAAACAGCCGATCAGACGCGCCCTCGGTCACCTCATCCTTGGTCCTCAAGCTGAGAATCGTCGAAATCAGGATGGGAAAGGGACCTTTCCGGTCATCGGCGTACTGCGTGACGATCGGCACATCCCATGTCCTGGCCGCTTCCTCCAGAAGGGCGATGACCCGTTCTATTTTGTCGTCGTTCATGGGATCTACGGTCCGGGAACGGGGCAGCAACCGCCTAATTGTACCCCTCCTCGTAAGCCAGCATATCGAGGTGCAGGGTCGCAATATCCTCGACATCCAGATTTGCTTCCTGCTTCGTTTCCCGGAAGTCGATGATCTTGATATAGCGTTTGCATTCGTTGCATACATCGACGCGATAACGCTCATCCCCCTCGATGGTGAAAAATGCCAGGGTCTGCTGCTCTTCGTTGCCGCAGAAGGGACACTTGATCCGGACGAAGGACCACTCGTAACCGCACTGATGGCAGAACAGCCAGCGCCGTCCCTCCTCTTCCCTGAGTTCCCCGATTTTCGGTTCCCTGCCGCAAATGGGGCAGTATCCCTCGGACCAGCCCATCTTGGCCACAAGATCCCCGTATTTTTCAGCCACCTTCTCCAGATCCGGCCTCAAGCTTTCTTCCAGGAAAAGCTCGACCAGATCGAACGTTTCATCTTCCTCTTCCGCGTCCGCCGCTTCCAGGTCATCCGGCGCCTCGGCCGCTTCGGCTTCCAGATCCTCTTCGTCCGATTCCTCGTCCAGGACAACCCCTTCCGATATATCGCGGATCATGTCCTCGAACTGCAGGGTTCCCTCTTCGAGTTTCTCGACCAGTTCGTGCGTTTCTCCGGGGGCACGCTTTTCCGCAATGGCAAGAAGGGAGAGGAAATACTCCTTCGGCCCCGTCAGGTCGAACTTTCCCTCGACAAGATCCACCAGGGGAAGCCCCCCCTGCATTTTCTGGGAAATAAGCGCTTCGTCGACGGTAAAAACGTCGGGGTGATCCTCTTTTTTATAGGCTTCTCTCTTGATGAGGATTTCTTCCAGGATATCGAGAAGATCCCCGTAATGGGGATTGACCGTCTTATATGTCTCTATGGTTTTTAGCGTGTCATTCAGTTTCTTTGCCATCGGCATGGTACTCCTTGGATTGATTTTGCTTGCCCCCGGCACAACGAACAGGCATCGGCTGTACTGAAACAGCCGAGTCTGTATATCCGCTTTTATTCTCAACTTCAAGTACTATTTAAATTTCAGAAGGTTGCAATTCTCCGTTTCAGGAAGGGGACGGCGAACCGGCGGCGAAAGGCCATTCTCCTTTACGCGCATCAAGATATGTGATAGCGTCACGCAGGATAGAA
>Ga0255345_1006016_pt1 | contig 12075 bp, 7 predicted proteins | sample wastewater_treat_6_FD_192415 | JGI IMG/M metagenome (GOLD analysis project Ga0255345, IMG submission 192415) | Wastewater microbial communities from Lulu Island WWTP, Vancouver, Canada - plant20 | ecosystem: Engineered > WWTP > Wastewater > Unclassified | place: Canada: Vancouver, British... | reverse complement strand
CTGTCACGCAGAAGATCGCGGGTTCGAGTCCCGTCTGGTCCGCCACTTAAGTGCAGGTGTAGTTCAATGGTAGAACATTAGCCTTCCAAGCTAAATACGCGGGTTCGATTCCCGTCACCTGCTCCATTCAAGATGAATATGTTCCCTAAAATTAATCAACCCACTGTCTAATAGAAGGGAACAAATACAATAAAATTAGCCGTTTGAGATGTACCTCAAATCCTAGACAAAAGGAAAGGGATATTTTTCTTGTGTGGCCCACACAAAGATAATCAAAATTACGGATTATTTGTCTTTTTATTTTTTACCTAAATTTTACGTTGTTAGTTTATGGAATTAGGTGGCGAATGTTGTTATAATTACGGGGTATGGAAAATAGAAAAGAAAACATCAAATTTAAGTTAGATAAAACCTTTATCATAAAGTTGATTGTCTATATAATTGGTCTTATTATCGTTGGTTTTGGCGTACAAATTATTATTTATACAAATATGGGAACCGCCCCCATTGATGCCCTTAATTATTATTTAGCGCGTATCTCTTTACAATTATTCAAAAATGGGGACTTTAGCACTCTTAAAAGTACGATTGGGATAGCCTCGTTAGCATTTGGAACATTTACAATAATACTTTTATTTATTATTACTAAGAACAAAGCGCTGGTGTTTACGTGGCTCAATATCTTTCTTGTTTCGCTTATTATCGCGGTGTGGGGAATCTTATTTGATACTTTCAATCCGCTTGAAAGTAGTTATTTTGTTAGAGCCCTTATTTCCTTTCTTGGAATAGTAATAGTGTCTTTTGGTGTCTTCTTAGTTATCGTAACTGAGTATCCCGCGGGACCACCTGAAGAAATAATGCGGCTTATTAACACTAAAACGAATAATTTGTTTGTCGCTAAATTAATTGCCGAAACTATTTATCTCATCTTAGCGTTCATTGGTATGATTATTTCCGTTGTTATTATTGATGGCGATTCATTAGAGTTTACCCAAGTTGGCGTATTTACGGTTGTTACCTTAGTGTTAACTTCAACCTTTGTCTCGTTATTTGACTTAATATACCGAAAAATCACTAAGAAAAAGAAAGAACCGGCCTAAAACTGCCTTTTTATTACAAAAGAACCGTAATTACATTGACATTTACTACTATATCTAATAAGATATAGGGGACTCCGAATCCTTATGAGTGGGGGACCCAAAAGTCGATTGGGGTGAATCAAATATATTGTAAGGATAGTCTTAATGTCCTGAACCCGCCAGCTAACCTCATAGGAGTAATTAAGAAATTTAATTATTTTTAGGTGAGGTAAGGTTATGAATGAAATTTTTGTTTTAATTCTAAAACTTTCCATAGTGCTTGCCGTCGGTTTTGTCGGCTCACTTGTGGCCCGAAAATTAAAATTACCAAACGTTTCTGGTTATTTAATTTTTGGTCTTTTACTTGGACCTTCAATGGGTCTCATTTTCAAAGGCTTTGGCGGCATAATTACGGTTAAAGATAGTGATAGTCTAAGCTTTATTAGCCAAATTGCGCTTGCCTTTATCGCTTTTTCAATTGGGGCTGAGTTTAGTATCAAATCGATTAAACGGGTCGGTAAACCAATCTTAGTGATGACCACGACCGAAGTGTTAGGTGCCGTTTTAGTTGTCTTTGCGGCGATGTTCTTTTTACCAAAGCCCGCTGCTATTATGCCCGATGGTTACAATCCGTTTAGTAACGTTAATGTCGCTTTTGGTTTAATCTTAGCGTCAATGAGTGCGGCAACCGCGCCCGCTGCCACTTTAATGGTTATCAGGCAATATCGAGCTTATGGTCCTGTCACTCGTGCGATTTTACCAATTACTGCCCTTGATGATATTTTTGGTATTGTTGTATTTGGATTCTTTATTTCTTTTGCCCAAATCTTAGCGCCCACTGGTCCCTTACCCCCCGTGTGGCTTATGATCTTAAAACCATTTATTGAAGTATTTGGTTCGATCGCTCTAGGGATGGTAATTGGCTGGCTCTTATCAATCTTAGCGAATAAATTTGACCGGATTCGTGATGACTTACAAGTGCTCGCCCTTATTGCCGTTATGGGAGTGATTGGTCTAACTTATTTAATTAACTATTTCCTTGAACCACACGGCTTATCATTTAGTCAGTTATTATCGAATATTATGATTGGTTCAATGATTGCCAATATTTCACGAAAGCCCGAACGGACCTTTAATGCCATTAATGACTTTGCCACCCCGTTCTATGTCTTATTCTTTACGCTCGCTGGAGCAGGATTAGACTTAGCTATTTTAGGCACAACCCCGCTCTTACTCTTAATTGCTGGGGTTTATATCTTAGCCCGCGGTTTTGGGAAGTGGATTGGTATCGTCGTAGGGGCTAATGCCGTTAAGGCCGAATCCACTGTTAAAAAGTATTTAGGTATTGCATTATTACCGCAAGGTGGGGTCTCCATTGGGTTACTTGCAATTGTTTATACACAAATGGCACCCATGTATCCCGCAATTTCGACTATAATAATGTTATCAGTATTAGTGTATGAAACAATGGGACCTGTCTTTGCGAAGTTTGCCATTAGTAAAGCTGGCGAAATTGGAGGTCTTGATCGCCTTGAAAAATTATCAAGCCTTGAAGGTGTTGAATTAACGGAGAAAGGAGCATAATTATGCAAATCTTATTTATTGTTTTAAATGATTTATCGTATTTAGATCGTATTTTAGAAAAGTTTATCGACTTACAAGTTCGGGGCGCTACTATTATTGATTCGCAAGGAATGGCGGCGGCGATCATGCAAAATGAAGGACTTTTATCCTTACTTGCTGGTCCTTTTGCGCGGTCACTGGAAAACGACCAAAAGAATTCAAAAACGATTTTCACTGTTATTCCCGAGACCGAAAAAGTTAGTCAGGTTGTTAAAGCTGTTCAAGATATCGTTGCTGGCTGCAAAAAACAAGTTGTTGGCTTTATGTTTACTTTACCTGTCAGCGGTATTTATCCCCTTAAACCTAAAAAGTAATAAATATCAAAATATGTTCACAAATTCATGATTTTATAGTCATGATATAATTAACATTGCCATGAGAAAACGAAAAGTAAGTCAATTTATTGAATATTTAAATCACTTAAATGAAGGTGAGGCTGCGGCCGTAAAAGCTTTTATGGTGAACTTTAAACAACATATGAGTTTACCGTTAAGCGAGGAAAAGAAACTCCGTAAAGACTTGGAACAGGCCCTGATGTACTTTAATGCCATCGGTGTCGCTCCCAAAGAAGCGATGCGCCGCTTAGATAATGAAAATCTCGGGGGCTTTTACGCTCGCCCTCCCCTTTTATATTACGCCCTTGATGACGCGGCTAAAATTTATCCTTTGTCAATGAAACATGGCTTTCAAGCCGTGTTCCGTTTATCGGCTAATTTACTTGATGAAGTTGTTCCTGAGTTACTACAAATTGCCCTGACCTTTACCATTAAACGATTTCCGCGCTTTGCCACAACCTTAAAAAAAGGATTCTTTTGGCATTATTTAGATGCAAATAAACAACGATATGCGATTGAAAAAGAAGAACACTTACCGTGTCGTCCGATTAAAGTTGCAACTACTGGTTCGAAATCATTCCGTGTTTTATATTACAAAAACCGAGTTAGTGTTGAGTTTTTCCATTGTTTAACTGATGGCCGTGGCGGCATGATTTTCTTACAAACATTGCTTGACACTTATCTTCGGCTCTTTGGCGTCGAAAGTAGCGCTCATCCTAGTGTTTTAGATATTAATGGGCCCCCTTTACCAGAAGAAGACGCTAATGAATTTAAACGCACAACGGTAACAAAGCGAAGCGGGTTTAAAGAAAAGCGCGCCCTACAAATGAGTGGCAAGATTGCGAATATTCGACCTACTCAAATCTTACACTTTCGACTTAACGCTGATGAATTATATACAACCGCTAAAAGTTATGGAGTAACCATCACCGCTTATGTTTTAGCGCTTTTGCTTATTGCAAGTCGCTACGCAACTGATGCTAATAGTGGGGATATTGCAATCCAAGTACCCGTTGATTTAAGAAAATATTATCCGTCGAACACTCTCGCTAATTTCTCGCTTTATGGAAGTATCCGCTTCCCCATCAATGACATTACCAATGTGGAAGATGCCTTACCTCTCGTTAAAGAACAGCTTGCGACGGGTACGAGTTATGAAAAAATGAGTGAGATGATGTATTCAACTTATCGGATGAATAAGGATATGCGCGGTTTTCCCCTTTTCCTTAAATCACCGATTGCTAAAATGGCGTATGGGTTAATGGGGGAAGCAATCTTTACGACCACTTTTAGTAACTTAGGGGTCGTTAGTGCGCCTAGTCACTTCAATGACTATATCGAGAGTTACGATTTCGTTTTAGGACCACCAGAAGTTAATCGAGCGGCCATTACTTTAGTTACTTTTAACAAAATTGCCACTTTAACTATTACCAAGAGTACCAAAGATCCTTCCTTTGAAGAGGAACTTTATCGGCTCTTAATGCGTGATAACTTACAAATAAATATCGAAGGAAGTGCCTTATATGAACATAAAAGTCGTGTATCCCGCTAAAAATATTCGCCGCGACTTACGGCGGAACGCTATTTACTGGGCGAAGTTCCCCTTCCTTTTAGCGGCCTTTGTGTGTGGTTTAGTTAATATTTTAGTTGGTGGTCCAGCGTGGAGTGTAATTGCCATCTGGAGTTTATGGATGATATGGTCATTTGTCTTTACCCCAACTTTAGTGGAACATAATCGTACAAGCATTGCTGTTAAAACATCAATCCACATCACGATTTTAATTGTTATCATTTATCTTATATTTCCAAAGTGGCCTGGCATTGAAGTTGCATCGCTCGTCGTTGTAGCCGGACTTATAACGACGGCAACTTTATTCTTTAGTAATATTGCTCGCCAAAAACAAAATTTCTTTCCTCTTTTAATCTTTGTCGTAATTTCGATTGTCTTTAGTGCTGTCGCGCTCTATCTCCGCAAGGGACGGCCGCTTGAGTGGGCGATGATTGTCTCAATCAGTGTTGCGCTCGCCATTTTCTTAAGTACAGCGATAATCCTTCGTATTAACTTTTTCCGTGAATTTAAAAAGCGCTTTATGTTATAGTCTTTGTTCTTTTTTTGTATAATAAAAATACGCAGCTGTAGTTTAGTGGTAGAACTTTAGCTTCCCAAGCTAACCGTGCGGGTTCGATTCCCGTCAGCTGCTCCACTTAAATTGAACTTGTTCCCTAAAATTAAGCCAAAATTAAGGCTCGAACAAGATAAACTTATATGTTAAAAAGCGACCTAGTGAAAAGTCGCTTTTTTCGTAGGCAAACGATGATATTTATTATACTTCCGGTTGCCAAACCGTCACTGTATCATATACTTGCATTTCGATTTCGGTAATACGCAGTGGCCGATTAGCCATCACATCATGATTATATTCTTCCCAACAATAACTACTTGGTGTTTTTAATATATATTTGTAGTTAATGACCGTGCGGATATTAAAGGTCGAAAATGTGCCTATGTACACAAGCGGATTATCCGTTTTCACGAATAAGTAGTTAGGATCAAGTGGCGCCCAATCATTAAAGGAACCCACTAAATAAATAGCGTAATTGTCCGCAAGTGCCGCTGGTATGGTGACGGTGAAAGTAATAGTTGCGGGAATCAGCGGAATAACATTAACGACAATAGTTGTGGTTCCACCGTTTGAGCACGCAACATCAATAGTAGCAATTCCAACTTTAACGGCACTAATAATGCCCGTATCACCAACAAAACATACTTCAGGATCACTACTTTCATAAGTTAATAAATCACTTTCTTTCAGCGCCGGTAAACTTTGGATATCAAGATCAAAAGCTTCACCAACCATCATTTCAATCTCATGACCAAGATTTGAAGAAAGAGTGGGCACAACTTCAATATACATAGTCGCCGTTTTATAACGATCTTTTCGCACCTCAACATAATTAAGAGCAGGGTACTCAGGCGTAACCACTCCGTTATCATCAATCACGATTGAGCTAATATCATAACCCCTAAAAGTTAAACCATCAAGAATATTTTCGTCGATATCTTTGGCCACAATAGTATAAGTTTCCCCCATTTGTAAACGAAGATAAGAAGTTGCAAGAAACATTGCCGGCAAATCTGATGCTTTATATTCAAATGATATTTCCGCGGACCATGGTGAATCAGTAAACATGGAGAGAGTAAGGGCAACGGCTTTGATCTTAAAAGTATACGCCCCAAATTCTTCAATGCTAAAACTAGTTTCCGTAGTTTGGTAGTGATCATTATTAAGCACTATTTCGTATCTGTCAGCGTTTTCAATTGGTAACCAACTTACCATTCCCACACTATATTCGGGTATCGGCGTTTCTAGTTGTATTGTTTCCACAGTTGAAACGCTAGACGACTCGTTTTTTTCCGTGCTAGAACTTGATTTTTTATTGTCACAGCCAAAAAGTAAGGGTAGTAATAACAAAGTCAAAAAAAGTTTTTTCTTACTCATCTTCACTACCTCCGTTAATATTAAAAGTATGTTCTAGACGAAGAAGAATGTAGTAATTTTCAACGTATGCTTTTGCTGCTTCACAGAGAGTTTCATATTGCGCACGAGCGTTAATTACATCTTCCCGGGTAACGGCATCTACAATTAAGACATCAACTTCAGCAGCACTTTTTCGCCACTCAAATTCACTACGATAACATGTATATAAATCATAGTTTTCGACGAATGTTTTTTCAATGTTTGATAGATTTTCGTATTTTTCGGCAATTATATTAAGTTTTTCTTCGTATTTTGCCGTATAAACGGGCCGCGGTAGCATACTTATAAGATAAACAACTTCACGACTATTGTCATAGGCAGTAGCGCTTGTAAACCGCGATAAATTAGCGATTTTTTCTTTTAATTCATCGCTTACTTTCGCTAATTCGTTGGCAGGAAGATTATTGTAATAACTTACTGCTTCCGCAAGTTCATATTTAATCGACCCACTGTAAGTAGTGGGTAAATTATTAATTTTTCGACTTGCTTCTTTACTAGTGTATTTGAAAATACCAAAGTAATCATAAAGCATATCTTTACCATCAAAATCAATAACATATGACTTATACATTAACTTCCCATTCTTAATGGCAATTTGCCCATACATCGGGAGATTAGGCTGGATATTTAAATGCTTATTGTTAACGGGCGAGTGCGCTAAGGAGAAGTAACTTGGTAATTCACTATTAGGAGTAATGGGTGAGAGATTTTTACTATCACCTGAAACCGTATTAGGAATCACATAAAAAGTCCCAGGATTAACGTGATAATCATAGAGATGATTGCCTTCTTTGAATGTCTTTATTTCGGCCTCTAAATTAGGCACAAACCCTGTGTTATCGAAGTGATAGGGATTCGTGCGTGCATAAACATGATCGTGCCCTTGGAGCACTAAATCAACATGATACTCGCTAAAAAGAGGTAATAAGTCATTCCGTAATGAGGCAATATCACCTTCTAAAGCATGGCGCCCTGTCGTAAAGGGACCTTTATGCGTCGCTACAATTTTCCAAGTAGCGGTTGTGCTAGCTAAATCATTTTCTAACCACGCTAGTTGATTAGCGGCAAGGGGTGTACTCATTGATAAACCTTCATTCGTATTTAAAACAGTGACATGAATATCATCAATGTCGTAAGAATAATAAAACCCCATGTTTGTTTCCGCAAGCGGCGGTATTTCCACATTAAAATGACTCGTAAACATATTATGAGCGGCATCATGATTGCCCGCGACTGGAGTTAATACTGTCCCTGTATAAAATTCCTTAAATATATCAAGAGTGTAACCCCATTCAATAATATTAGATTCTGGATTTTTATTAGTTTGTACGAAGTCGCCAGTATGAATAATGTTATCGGCTAATCCAAAACGTTCGGTGGCAATTCGCATTGTTTTACGCGCCCATTCATATTCTTCCGCGACATAATTTTGGGTGTCGGTTACGTGCAAAATATTATATTCATCTTGTCCGCTGCTAACTTTAAAATAATAAATTGGCGACATGATGTCATCAGCCACAATGCGGTAGTAATAGGCGGCATCAGGAATTAAGTCAATGATTTTAGCCTTCCAACTGACGTAACCTGGGTAAAATTCATTTTTAACACCAGGAGCATGGATCGGAGCGTCCCAATCACCAGGTCCTTCCCCCCACTTACGTGTATAAATAACTGCACTAGCCGTAACTGAACGATTGGTAACCCAATTAAAACCACGAGAATTAGCGTTCCCATTATAAATTGTCATATTGATACGCGAAGGCGCTGCCGAAACAGCGCCTTTTACTTCCGTATAAGATAGAGTTGTCGTACTTAGCGTCGTAAAGAGTAAGGCAAATAATCCAAGATAACGCAATGATTTACGTCGCATATTCTTTATCCTACGCTAATTGAATATTGTTTACCGGCAATGATAATAGTCGCCTTGTTATTAATTGTATCAATGAGCCAGCCCCCGATTGAACCAGTCACTAACATTTCTAAGTCAGCAAGGACAATAGTTGCCGTCGTTCGTATTACGGCCCCTTCCGCCGTTCCTTTGAAACTGGCTTCGCTATCACTAACAAAGAGTGAATTTGTAAGGGTCGTAGTCATCGACTTATTACCGCTATCAAAATAGATATTCGATGATCCCGCATTCTTATCCGCACAATCCATCGTTAAAACCGTATTGTTTAATTCGACATTGGCGGTACCATTACCAATTACTGTGGCCGCATTGTTCCACCAACCTTTAATCATAAATTTGATGTAACTATTATTAATTATTACGGCTTTTTCACTAGCAGCATTTAAGGTGCCAAAGACAGCCCCATTATTGTTTTGAACTTTAGCGCGGGTAATATTGTGCGTGTAATCAACATATACATTGTTTAACGTTACTTGCATATCAGCGTCGGCCGCATTATTAAAGGCGGCGATTAAACAGCCTTGAGTTGAAGAAGAGTTAACTACTGCTGAATTAGTTAGACCGTTAATAATCGCAACGTTACTAATTTCAACATGAGCACCCGTATCAATTGCGGCCGAAAGAACAGCCATCGTCGCTCCGTTAGCGGTAACAACTGGACTAACGAAGTTTATATTACGAACAGCGGCCCCATCGCCTAAGTTTTTAAAGAAGCCAGTCGCACCAGTTGTAATTGCTAAGTTTGTCATATCATGATTATTACCATCAAGGACGCCGCAGAAAATAACACTCGGTGTGACATAAGTACTTAAATCTAAATCAGTCGTAATGCTGATAAAGCCAACATTATTGGCAATAGCGGTTTGTAAATCACTGACGGTTGCAACTTCAAATTTATTTGCGTATATAACGATATTGGAAGGTTCACTTGGTAAATAGTCACCTTCATTAGGAATAGCAATAACTTTAATCGCATATTCACCATAAGTGTAAGTAGTTAAGCTGAAGGTACGATTTGGACTAGTTTGGACTAGTTCATTATTCACATATACTTGATAAGTAATTGCATTGGGAACCTCGGCCCACGATACTTCAGTCCCCGTTAAAACAATAACGGGAGCAGATAGTGGGTCAAGATCAACCTCCTCAATAGTTACACTGACGGTATTAACCGATTGCGTATTTGATAAATCGTAACCATTACCAAGGACGATAACATACACACTGTAGTCACCCGGACTCATACTACTTAAATCATAAGAAGTTGTCGTTTGGGTACTAACTAGCGTTTCATTGACGTATACTTCATATCCAGCAGCAAAGTCCACCGCCGTCCAACTTACGACTTTGTCATTAACGACTAGATAAGTAGAGAGGATTGGGGTCACGGCTGCATGTTCTAATCTAAATTGTTTTGATAATAAGTTCATCACTAAGACGCCTTCCGCGAGCGCGAACTTACTATCATCAGCATCAATGATTGCTTGTTTAACTAAGGCAGGAATAGTGTCTACACTATTATATAGTGTGAATACATCACTTTTTGCTAATTTATTCCAAGTGTATGAAACGAGCAAGGAATTCGTTTCATTAATAACGGGCGTTACGGTATTGTGTAAATAACCAAAATCAACACCATGTAATGAGCCTGGGTTAGTGCCATCAAACTTTTCGGCATGAACGACGACGTTATTCATCGCAATTTCACCACCAACTTGGCCGATAAGACCCGCTTGATTATTGGAGTTACCAGTATAATAAGCATCAACAAAGACATTATCTAAAGTTAGAGCATCTGGCGCTGCACTAACGAATGTACCAAAGATACTGCCAACATTACTAACTTGGGTATTGCGTTTGATATCAAAACGCCAGTTAATATAAGTATTTTTAATACTGATTTTTGTCAAGGTATCACTCGTGCTTGAATATTGCGCCACTAAAGCAGCAGCAGTTGAACGACCGCTACCCTCGATGCTTGCATCCATATAAATATTCGTTAACGCAATATTATCAAAAGTTACCGTTGCGTCTTTTTCAATAACCGAGGCAAGGATAGCGTTACGCGCTCCAGTGAAGCCTACCGCTTGAACATTATCAATGACAAGGTTACGAATAACAGCCTTATTACCTAAAGTTTTAAATAAACCAGTTTCTTTACCCACTAACGTAGCGCCATGGATTCTAAAGCCTTGACCATCTAAAATACCTGTGAATGCCGTTGAAATTTGCACCCATCCAGTAATATCGATGTCGTTACTAAGCATAACCGCGCGCTCATTAGCGGCAAGGGCATTATAAAGTTCATCTTTAGTCGAAACATAAACAGGAATAACCTTAACTGGTACATTCACTAATCCAAAAACTTCAGAATTACCAATATTAATGTCATTTTCCATACAAACAAGCACGAAATAAACATCGACTTCATCACCTAAAGTGCCGCCTAAATTTAGGATGAAAGTATTTTCACCTTCACTTACAATTACTTGCGTTCCGCTACTAATTATTTCGCTCGCGGTTGGAACTGCATCGGCTAATAAGTAATAAAGTTTGCCAGCGTATGGCGCGTCAAAAGTAATGCGATTAGCATCTGCATTTTGCGAATCATATTCCGCTAATGTTAAGTCTAAATCAGGACGAGCTTTTACAGCAATTTCTTTCGTGGCAAAAACCGTTTCATCAATTTTCAGCGCGGCTTTGAAAGTAACCATCCCCGCAGCAATAGCTTTATATGTTATATTGTCAGCGTTTTTCTCCACAAAAGTTTCACCAGCGACGACCGACCAAACGACAGTGTCATCAATATAAGAAATATCACCATCATTAATTTCTTTTAGTTCATGATTAAAGGAAATGTCATCATAAACAAAAGCAGTCGCTGGGGTTAAAATAGTAATCACTAACCGTTCATGGTATGTTGCTGGATTAATTAACTCCAGCGTAATCGTATTGGAAAGAGCACTTTCACTCTTCGCTACTCCGCTTTCGGGAATAGCAGTGACATTTAATGCATATACGCCATAATCAAAACCTTCAATACTAAAAGCGAAGGTATCAATTAAAGGATCGCCATACGCTACATCATTAACGTAGACTTGATAAGAACCAGCATCATCAACTGGAAGCCAATAAATAGTCTTATAATCTTGCTTATCAATGACTGGTGCTGGTAATTTTTCATAGTAATTAATTTGCAAAACATTAGAATAAGCGGAATTAATAAAATCAGAAGTTGGACTAGCAACCGCTAATACTTTAACCTCATAACTTCCATATTGAGTAATAGTGTAATGTGTTGCTTCCACTTCATGTTCTTGATCATTAAGACTAATGAGATAATTAATAGCGTTAGGAACTGCCTCCCAAACGACTTTGTTTTCGCCTTCCTGACTGATAACAGGAGCCGCGAGTGCGGTTTTTACGATTTCCGAAGACGTGGTAGTACTTGTACTTACTTCGGACTCACTTGTACTTGTGACAGTGGGTTGGGAGTCTTCAACACTGACACTAGATGATGTATCTTTACATCCGGCTAGTAGCAGCAAGAAAACTGGTAGTAAAAGTAATTTTCTTCTTTTCATTATTTT